>QXGG01071200.1_pt1 | contig 38563 bp, 42 predicted proteins | sample 1982491 | NCBI WGS metagenome assembly QXGG01 (sample SAMN09924614, study PRJNA488089) | Wastewater metagenome, whole genome shotgun sequencing project. | isolation source: South African research farm wastewater | place: South Africa: Irene, Agricultural Research Council, Animal Production...
GACTGTTCACTCAATCAGCGGACTGACTGTTCACTCAATCAGCGGACTGACTGTTCACTCAATCAGCCCCATCTTGTCCTGGCGCGACTACGGTACATCCTCAGGCCGAAGAGGGGCCCCGGGGGGCAAGACGGACGCCGCGAGCATATATACTTCGGTGATTCCGTTATTTTTGCTACGTTCTAGACTGATAATCATATTTTTACGATTATTCAGTTATTTTGCTAAATTTTAGACCGATAATCATATTTTTGCTAAGTTATAGGCTGATAATCATATTTTTACGATTATTCATCCTTTATATATATACGCGCGCGAAGCCTTAAATAATACCTAAATTCGCTCTCGCAAGGCTTCGCAAGAAACTAAATTAAGTTTCGTGATAGAATATCTAGGCTCCTTTTCCGAGTCGCGCAAGAGCTCTTGCGAAGTATAATCGTATTTTTATGATTATCACAAAACTATGTACTTTCCTAGCAAACTGGGTTATGACATTTATATAGGAGTTACCAAATATGCTCAGCAGCACCGATATAGCTTTAGTACGTTTGTACTACGAGAATTACGGCTTGTCCTGTAAGGAAATTGCCGCACTCGTAGACGAGCGTCCTGCTGTCATAGACGCCTTGGTAGCCGACCACAACATGGTCGAAGCGGCGCAGACTAAGCTGGAAGAAGACAAGAGGTCTCTGCTGGTAACGCGTGACTTAGATAAGCAGCTTACACTGGCGCCGATTTACGCTCGTGCAGAGCTGGTAGTACTCCACAAAGTGTTCGAAGTAGCCGACAATATCTCCCCCGACGACCCGGACGCGCATCAGCGTTTATCTACATGTGCGAAGGCCCTCAAGGACCTCAAGGGCTGTAGTGTCCAAGTGGATATAGAAAATCAGGCAAAATCGGACGGCATTAAGATACAAATCCTTAACCAGATAGACTAGATATGGCTGACACGATAACAATACCCTTTAATTTCACGCCCCGCGAGTACCAGAAAGGCCTGTATAACTGCCTCTCTAAAGGGTATAAGCGCGGCCTAGCGGTCATGCATCGGCGCGCTGGGAAAGACAAGGTGTTCATAAATATCGTGGCCAAAGAGGCCTTTAAGCGCGTTGGCAGTTATTTTTATATTCTGCCGTACTATACACAGGCCCGTAGGATTATCTGGGAAGGCATAGACAAGGACGGATTCCGCAATCTAGACCATTTCCCGGCCCAGCTGATCAAGCGCAGAGACAACCAGCAGATGACGCTCGAGCTGGTTAACGGCTCGTTTGTACGGTTTTTGGGGTCGGATAACATCGACTCTATTGTTGGTACTAACCCAGTTGGCGTAGTGTTCTCAGAATTCTCACTGCATAAGGTCGAAGCTTGGAACTATCTGCGCCCCATTCTGTTAGAAAATGGCGGCTGGGCGCTGTTCAACGGCACTCCTCGTGGTAAAAACCACATGTACAGGATGATGCAAGCTGTTAAAACGGACCCTAACTGGTATATCGACGTCAAAACTATCGACGACACCAACGTAATGACGGCTGAGCAGGTGGAAGAAGAGATAACAAACGGGATGCCACGGGCGCTTGCCCTCCAAGAGTTTTACTGCAGCTTCGACGCGGCCATGGTCGGAGCATATTACGGTGAGGCTATGGAACGAGCGGAGGCAGACCACCGGGTGGGTCCTACACCTTGGAATCCGTCCTTGCCTGTTAATACGGCGTGGGACTTGGGCATAAGCGATACGATGGTAGCGTGGCTGTTCCAGCAAGATGGCGATAGTATTAGCGTAATAGACGTAGTTCACGGCGATGGTCACGGGCTAGAGTGGTACGTTAAGAAGCTAAACGAGCTGCCTTACATGTACGGCTACGACATATTTCCGCACGACGTGCGGGTGCGCGAGCTAGGTACAGGACTGTCTAGGCTGCAGACGCTACAAAATCTCGGCCGTAAAAACATAGTAATAGCCCGCCGCGTGTCCATAGAAGACGGTATTCACGCTACGAGAAATTTAATCTACAAGTGTAGGTTCGACGACCGCAAGTGCGATAAAGGCATTGAAGCCTTAAAGCAGTACCGCGCGGCGTGGGACCCTCAGAAAGAGTGCTACGGTAGCCCAATCCACGACTGGTCGTCTCACTACGCAGACGCGTTCCGAATGCTGGCTATAGCATTACAAGAGCAGCCACAAGTGGATAAACAAGCGGTAGCTATCGGGTCTGACTATAATCCGCTTACTATAAGCGACCCGAAATATTACTCGCGACTGGCCTCGCAGGCCGAGCGGTATACTAGACCAGAGTTTCAATCGGTATTTATTTAGGAGGCCAGTATGGGTTTCAGTGGTGGCGGTTCGCCAGATAATAGCGCGTATGAGCGCCAGTTAGAAGAGCAGCGCCAAGCTACTGCTAAGGCAGAAGCTGAAGCGGCGCGTAAAAAAACCGAGTCGGACGCGGCGTATGAGCGGCAAAAGCAAGGTCGTGCGTCTACAATACTAACAGGTAACGGCGGCGACACAAGCACCTCGGCTGTAAAACGTAAAGGCCTTTTAGGCGCGGCGGGTTAACATGGATAAGCGAGCAGAAGGCTACAAGAGGCGGTTACAGACTCTCCAGAGCAACCGCAGCACGTTCAATGCGCAATGGGACGAAGTCTCAAATGTGATTAGGCCGTCTGCAGCGTTGTTCTCGTCAAATTATAACCAAGATGGACAGCTAAACAACCGCGAGTTGTACGACTCGGTGGGCGTACATGCTAACGAGCTGTTAGCCTCAGGGTTCTACTCGCTGTTAACAAGTCCGTCGTCCAAGTGGTTCGAGTTAGCTACTACGAACCCGTACATTAATGAAGACCGTGATGTGCGTATCTGGCTGTCTGAGGTGAGCCGCATCATGTACTTCGAGCTTCAGCGTCCGCAGACCGGTTTCGCCACTGCGCTGCATGAAGCATACATTGACTATGGTGCCTATGGCAATGGCGTGTTGTTTGCGACCGAGCAGCCCGGTCGTGACACGTTGCTTATAGTGTCATTGCCGCTACAAGAGAGCTATTTTGTAGAGGGCGACAATGGCCGGGTTATTGCGTTATATCGCCGGTATAAACGGTCAGTACAGCAACTGGTCGACAAGTTCGGGCTAGACGCGGTATCCGAGAGCACCCGCAGAAAATTTACTGGCCAGCAGCTCGACGAGAAAGTCGATGTGCTACACGTTATCGAGCCCAATAATAACGCAGACCAGACCGGGCGCAATACCCGTAAGCCGTACTCTAGCATCTACATCGAGCTCGAAGCGGCGCATATTCTGTCTGAAGGCGGGTTCGAGGAGCAGCCATTTATGGCCGCAAGGTTCTACAAGACCTCTTACGAAGTCTATGGTCGAGGGCCGGGCTATTCTGCTCTCCCAGACTTAAAGATGCTGCAGCAGATTACAAAGACCACATTGCGCGGCGCACAGAAGATTGTAGACCCTCCGCTCTTAGCGCCTGATAATGGCTTTGTGTCGCCTCTGCGTACTATACCGGGTGGCATAACTTACTACAAGTCGAGCAACGGCGACGCAAACATGATTCGGCCATTGACTACAAATGGCCGACCGGAGCTCGGTGAAGATTTAGCGCAAGGTATACGTAACCGCGTCCGTGAGATGTTCTACGTAGACCAGCTTCAGTTGAACGAAGGTCCGCAAATGACGGCCACGGAAGTTCTACAGAGGACTGAAGAGAAGATGCGCTTAATGGGCCCGGTGGTTGGGCGGGCCCAAACTGAATTACTTGGCCCGCTGTTAGAGCGCGTTTTCGGGCTGTTAAATCGCGCGGGTAAGTTCCCTGAGGCCCCTCCTGCCCTCAGCGAACAGCGGGCCAAGTTAAAAATTGTCTACACATCGCCTATAGCTAAGTCTCAAGAGCAGACTGAAGCAAACAGCCTATTGCGTGTTACTCAGCTTATAGCTCCATTCATGTCTGTAGACCCGACGGTCATGGACGTATTTGATAGCGAGGCCATTGTTCGCGGCGTCGGCGACATGTACGCAATCAATCCTAAGTTCTACCGCTCAGACCGCGAAGTGCAAGCTATGCGCCAGCAACGCGCAGACCAAAACGCGCAGGCGCAGCAAATAGAGATGATGAAGAGCGGCGGTCAAGGCCTTAATAGCCTCGCTAGCGGCCTTAAGACTCTGGGGACAATGTGATGACCCGCAGCCAAAAAGATATAGTAGACGCGTACAAGCACGTGTTTAATACAAACGAAGGCAAGATTGTACTAGACGACATGTGCAAAGCCGGCTGCTTGTACAGTCCCATTATATCAAGTGACGCACTGGAAATGGCCTTTAGAGAGGGTGGTAGAAATGCCGTTCTTCGCATACTGGCCATTCTTGAAAAACAACCTACAATGGAGTAACAAATGAGTATGACCGACGACAATCCTACCGGACCGTCTGGCACTCCGGCCGACGGCGGGCAACTAGCGCCCGCGCCAAGCCAGCCGACTTTTGAAGGGCCTGAGTGGCTCGGGTCCCTGCCAGAAGACCTTAAGACTTCTAGGTCCTTGGGTAAGTTCAAAGACGTAGAAAATCTTGCGCGCGGCTACGTGAACGCCGAGCAGTTACTTGGGCGCGACAAGTTAGCCATGCCTAAGACGGACGATGAGTTCAAAGCCGTGTACGCCAAGCTTGGGTGCCCCGAGGACCCCACTAAGTACGGTATCGACCTTAAGACTCTCGGTGTGGAGATGGACGAGCGTACGGCTAGTCTGGCTAAAAAGGACCTCGACGCGTTCTTGCCAGTAGCTAAAGACCTCGGGCTTAATACCAAGCAGGCCTCTGAGCTGTTTAAGTTCTACGCCTCGAATGTTCAGGCTAGCACAGCGGCCTGTGAAGCTGATATCGCTCAGGAAACTACGATAGCCGAGCAGACACTCCGGCGTGAACTCGGGCAAGCGTACGACGCAAAAATTTCTTTGGCCAATCGCGCGCTGTCGTCATTCGGCAGTAAAGAGCTTATTAGCGCCATTGATGCTTCGGGTTTAGGCCGCAATACCGACTTTGTTCGCATGATGATTAAAGTTGGTGAAGGCTATGCCGAAGAAATGGGTATCGATAAAAATGGCCAGCAGACCATGACTCCGTCTGATTTGCAGGCTGAAATTTCCAAGGCTCAGGCCAATCCGGCCTACTTAGATGGGACGCACCCTGAGCATCGGAAGGCTGTGGAAAAAGTTGCTTATCTGTTTGAGCAACTGGTAAAGCGCTAGCGACAAGCGAAAGCCCGCTGCGTACCTTTTAATCTGGACCCGCGAGGGTAATCCGTTTAACTCACGGAGACTATTATGCTTTTTGATATTACAGAGGCTTTCGTACAACAGTATGCCAGCAATATCACTTTGCTCTCTCAGCAGATGCAAAGTCGTTTGCGCAAAGCTGTTCGCGTCGAGCCTATCCATGCCGAATTTGAGTACTTCGACCAAATTGGCACGACTGAAGCCCAGCCTAAGGGCGGCCGCCACTCTGACACGCCTCTCATGAACACGCCCCACTTACGCCGCCGTGTGACCAGCTCACCTTACAACTGGGCAGACATGGTCGATAACACTGACAAACTGCGTATGCTGGCCGATCCCACTAGCGCGTATACGATGAACGCCGTAATGGCCTTTAACCGTATGCAGGACCGTATTATTCTTGACGCGGCCTTCGGTACGGCATACACCGGTAAACAGGGTCAAACTGCCATAACCTTCCCGACCTCTCAAGTGGTCGGCGTAAACGGCTCAGGCAGTGCCGCTGCAGGCCTTACTGTGGACAAGCTCATTCTCGCCCGTAAAAAGTTTTGGCAGAACGAAGTAGATGAAATGCAGCCGCTGTACATTGCCTGTTCTGCCGAACAGATTGATAACTTGCTGCGTACCACTGAAGTTACCAATGACGATTACAACACTGTAAAAGCCTTAGTGCGCGGTGAAGTAGACTCGTTCATGGGCTTTACGTTTATCCGTACCGAACTTGTGCCTTGGGCCAATAACGTGCGCGAGTGTGTGGCGTGGGCTAAAGACGGTATCTTGCTGGCCTTGTCGCAGGACGTGACCACCAAGATTTCTGAGCGCAGCGACAAAAACTATTCTACGCAGGTATACGTAGAAATGGATATGGGCGGCACTCGCATGGACGAAGACAAAGTCGTCAAGATTGAATGCAAGGAAACGGTGTAATTATGCAATATTCAGACCTCGCAGCTAAGCAAGTTGCCCGCGGGGCCACACGACCCGAAACCGTAGATTACTACGGCCGAGTTCGTGTAGCTGTTATTGATACTAAGGTCGCTGCGGCCGATACTAATATCACCTTATGCAAGTTCCCAGCCGGTCGAATTCGTATTCTTGGCGCCACGTCGTTTATTACGGCGACATTCGCCACCGGTGGTACTACTGCTAAAATTGGCCATACCGCGTATACCGAAGTGGGCGGCGCGAAAATCGTAGCTGACGACGATGCGTTCCTCGCAGCTACTGCCGGTTCCGCCATTACTAGCAAGCCCTTGGCTACTCTGGTAATTAACTCGGATACCGGCTTTGACTTGGTTGTCAATACCTCGGCTAACTTGGCCGCCAACGACACCATTAAAGGCGTCGTGCAATTCGTTATTGACTAGGGGGTAGACCGTGGCATCTAGCACAGAGATTTGTAACTTGGCCCTATCGCTCTTGGGACAGGAGCCTATAGTAACCATGGACGACGCTACAAAGTCTTCTAGACTGTGTATACGTTTCTATGACCAGACTCTGGACTATTTGCTGCGGTCTCACTCTTGGACTTTCGCAATCCGCAGGGTGTCTCTTGCTGCAGAGCAAGAGACACCAGCGTTTGGGTTCGAATTCCAGTACAAGCTCCCACAAGATTGCCGACGAGTGGTCGGGCTTAATATACCGGACGGACACTATTGTATTGAACGGAACCGGGTGCTCACCGACTACACTGATGTACAACTGCGGTACGTGCAAAGTGTATTAGACCCGAACGACATGGACGCGGTGTTCATAGACATGTTTGCTACAGAACTAGCGTCTAGGCTGTGCCTGCCTATAACCGCTGATGGTGACTTATACAAATTTCTTAGGCAGCGTACAATTGAGATAGCAGCAGAAGCGCGGTACACCGACTCTATAGAAACCGTTGCGCCAAAAACTATAGAAGGTCCATGGTTACCGTCTAGGAGCTAGTTATGCGAGCCACGCCAGTTCAGACATCGTTTGCTTCCGGGGAAATTAGCCCTCGCGTACTTAGTCGCGTAGACTTAGACGCGTACTATACTGGTGCGGCTAAGCTAGACAATTTTATATGCCTGCCGCACGGCCCGCTGTTACGCAGGCAAGGTTCTACATTTATAAGCGAAGCCGCATCTAACGACGTGCGGCTTATCCCGTTTATGTTTAACGTAGAACAGTCGTTTGTCTTAGAGCTTAGTGAAAAAAGCGTACGGTTTTACTACCAAGGCGGCTTAATAACTAAGTCTGATGGCTCGCCATTCACAGTAACGACGCCATGGACTGCTAGCCAGATTAAGGATATAAACTGGGCGCAGAGCGGCGACGTGCTCTATATAGTGCACCAAAATGTGCCACCGCAAAAGCTGTCTAGACTAGCCAACGATAACTGGACAATTGCTCCAGTTACGTTCAAAGACCAGCCAGAAAACTGGAAGGATACTAACTGGCCAAGCTGCGTAGTATTCTTTGAGCAGCGACTGTACTATGCCGCCACGCCTAGCAAGCCACAAACTATCTGGGGCTCTAGAGTCGGCTTGTTCGATGAGTTTACTCTCAAAGACTCGGCTGGCGAAGTAGTCGATGATATGGGCTTCGAGTACACTATAGCCTCAGACGACGTTAACGGCATTAAATGGCTAAAAGCTGTAGACGTTCTTGCTGCTGGTACTTCGGGCGCTGAGTATAAGATTTCGTCAACCACTCTTAATGAACCTGTGACGCCTAAGAATATCCGCATATCTAGACAGACCTCGTACGGCTCCGCGCCTGTCCGCCCGCAACAAATAGGTGCGGGTATAGTATTTGTGCAACGGTCTAAAAACCGCTTACGCCTGTTCGAATACTTATGGACAGACAACCAGTACGGCGCTACAGACATAACTGTTCTGTCTGAACATATAGCTAATGCTGGCGTGCGAGCCATGGCCCTCCAGACCGCCAAAGATACCTATGTCTGGTGCGCTCTTGAAGACGGGTCGCTTATAGGCCTCACATACGAAAAGCAACAGAAAGTTATCGCGTGGCACGCACATCACTTAGGCGGTAATGGCAAAGTAAAGTCTATAGCTATTATACCGGGGCCTAAGGCCGACCAAGTATATATGGCCGTTGAGCGCGTATTAAACGGCAAGACCGTAACGTATATCGAAGCGTTCTTAGACGCGTTTTCCGAAGTAGACGAGCCTAAAGACTGCCGATTTGTAGACTGCAGCTTAACTTACACTAGCGATACGCCGACCAATGCATTACAAGGTCTGCAGCATTTAGAAGGCCAAGAGGTTAGCATTCTAGTTGATGGCTGGGTGCACCCGAATTTGACTGTCACTAACGGGTCTATTAAATTACAGCAGTCTGGTAAAGTTATCCATGTTGGCCTGCCGTATACCTCTACTTTAGAGTCTGTGCCTATACATGCCTCTGAGTTTGTTACATTAGGCCGTAAGAAGCGCATATACGCTGTGGACATATCGTTCTTATTGTCATTAGGCTTTGATTTTGGCGTAACCGACGGGCCTTGGCAAACTAAGTACATGGGACCAACTCGTGTAATGAACAGGGCTCAAGACTTGTTTACTGGTACAATACAGTGCTCTATCCCTAGTAGCACCGCTAACGAGAGCCAAGTAAAAGTACGGCAGACACTGCCGTTGCCGTGCATAATCAGAGCCATAAAGTATCACATGGACGTAAACTAATGGTCGTAATAGAACAAGTAAATCCCGCTGAGTACTGCGGCCGGCTAGCTGAGCTATACTACTTACACGGGCGCGAAGTTGTAGGAGAAGACTTTAACCTAAATTTTACCCATTTTGCAGACGCCTTTCGGTCCGGAGCCTATAGGTTATTTGTGGCTAGAGACGGGTATAATAACGTAGGTTACTGTGTATTCTCGGTGTACAATGACTTGCTAATGCGCCACAAGCGTACGGCAGAATGCGGGGCTATATACGTTAAGCCTGAGTACAGGTTACGGCATGCAGTACGCCTTATAAAGTTTGCGGAGCTCAGCCTGCAAGCTGAGGGCATAAACCGTGTACTCGTACACTCGCCCTCTGATAGGCTTGCAAAGTTATATGATAAGCTCGGCTATAAGTACCTAGAAGCCGTACAGTTAAAGGAGTTTTAATATGGCACTTTCAGCAGGAGCAGCCGCAGGTATAATGCTCGCTACCACGCTAGCCTCTACGGCGGTGGGCGTGTACGGGTCTATACAACAGGGACAGCAGCAAAGAGCGCTGGCAGAAGCGCAGGCTAAGCAAAGCGCTATAGCGGGCGAGATGGCTGAACTTAACTCCAGAGCACAAGCCGCTGAAGTGTCTAACGAAGCTCTACGTCTGCGGTCAAAACAAGTGGCTCAGGGCGCAGAAGCCGGGCTTACAATGGATAGCGGGTCGTTCTTAGCAGTTATAGCTGACTCGGCTAAAAAGGCCGAAGACGATAGACTTAATATACTGCGCACAGGGCGTCTTAATCGCGCGGCGGCAGAAGCTCAGTCGAGCATGTATCAGTCTGCCGGGCAATACGCTAGTCAGGCGGGGTACGTTAAAGCCGGCTCAACTCTGTTATCAGGCATTACCCAAGGCATGAAAATTAGCTCAGATGCAGGATGGTTCGACTAATGGCTACATTCGAAGAATATAATCGTGGGCGCGGTAGGGCTTCTGTTACCGCCGATGTATCTGCTCCTAGTACTAAAGGCTATGAGCACGCCGTATCTGCGCAGCAGCGGTATCTTAACACGCTAGGCGAACTTACCGCTGGCGTTGGTAATCTGGCTAATATGTATCAGGGTATTATGAATGAGCGGTACGCCCGCGATGCGGATACTCAGGCTAGCAAGGTATTCCGTGAGCGCCGCATAGAAGTCCTACAGACTGTAAAAGGCAAAGACGCGGACGGCTTACTTGACCGCGAAGAGCAATGGGCGAAAGAGCGCTTTGAAGAGTTTGCCGAGAATAACAAAGGCAACCGCGAGATAACGAACAAGGTATGGCAGAAGTACACTGATAATTACTTAGACCGTACAGGCGCCTATCAGATTGAACAACAGACAATCGCGGACAAGAACTCACGCTTAGAAGCCGTCGACGAAAAAATTTCTGGCCTTGCTACTACGGCCTTAGGCGATGTAGGGTCTATAAAAGAAGTATACGCAGCAATAGACAAAGACTTCGCTAACGACTATGCTACGGCGCGCCAGCTTAAAGCCGAGGCCATAACTAAGTCGGTTACTATATGGGCGCGCTCTAATCCCGGTGCTACGTTGCAATGGTACAATAGTAACAAAGAGGCACTGGCTAAAGACTTTGGTCGCGACTTTGATGACATTCAAGGCGTAATGAAACAAGCAGAGAATACTATCAAGACCGAGCAAGCGCATGCAGAAGCAATGGCCGCGCGTGCTGAACGTATACAGGCTAAGCAGGCTAAAGAGTACGATGACTCAGTGGCCACTAAAGCTTTCACTTTGATAGCGCGTGGCGAGCTAGACTCTCAGGCTCTGTGGTCAGTTACAGACGACCCAAAGGCTAGTGCTTCTACCAAGTCCATGGTGTTTAACGCCTTTAAGGGTGCCGAGAGCGCGAGAGCAACTGCGGCCACTGCAGAGGGCAAAAAGCAATTGCAGCAGACTGAGACTGAGCTTACAAGCCGTATATGGCAGACTGGTATGACACAAGAAATACGTACCGACATACTTAAGGCTGCGTCCGAAGGCCGACTTGACTCAGCGGCCATGACTAGACTCAACGCATCTGGCGAGTCTATAGCCTCGGTGGGCAACGAAGCAAAGCCATTCGTTACCGTAGCTCTAGATGCAGTAAAGACTAGGTATGCCCCGCAAGACAGCATGTTCACGATGGCTAAGCCTGAGCAGCGAGCCCAGTCTCTCGTACTCGAAAACGCTATTTATGAGCATGTTCGAACGGTTAAAGACCCGAGCAAACTAGCGGACGACTTATCGCTTACACCTAACTCTTGGTTGTCTAAGCTTATGACCGCTAACCCACCTCTTAAGCCGTCTATGTCTATGCGTAAAGGTGCGCTAACATTTCCGTACCTCCAAGGTACTCTTCCGACAGCTACTCAGCCGGGACAAAGTACCGGCGCGCCAACAGCTAATTTCCTCGAGTGGAAGCGTAAGCAGGCAGGCAACTAGTTATGATATACTCTCCCTTAGTTCAAGAAGCTATGAAAGCTGGTTATACTCTCGACCAGATTAAGGCCGGGGCCTTAGACGAGTATAATCAGAATATAGCCGCCGGTGCTGACCGCAACGAAGTGCGCGCGTACCTACAGCAGGAATACGGCTTGAGCACAGGTACTACGCAAGAAGACTTGGACGACGCTACATTTACCGCCCAAGCTATGTTTCAGGACCTGACGCCTGCTAGTTCTATGCCTAGCTCTAAGCCCGCTGCGCAGCCCAAAGTAGAGCAAGTGGACAGCTTAGGCGACGCTTTGCAGGCCGGATACCAGAACTCCGTAGTTGGCCTTTTACTGCGGAACGAAATGCCTAGCTTAGCGGTCTCTGAGGACTCCAGCACTCTGCAGAAGTTCTTGGCTATGACTGCACAAGGTATAGGAGATATGCCCGCTTTAGTTGCAGGAGGTCTTGCAGGTTCTGCAGCAGGCGCTGCAACAGGCGCGGTTCCCGGAGCTGCGATAGGCGCGGGCGCGGGGGCTATGTTTACGACTGAGTACTTACGGTCCGCGTTAGTACAGTCGTATGCGAAGGGCCAAGCTACTAACCTATTAGAATTTGTCGACAGATTGACGACCAACTTTATCGCCGGCGGAAAGGGCGCTATTGTTGGTGCAACAACTGCCGCGACCGGCCCAGCCGTTGCTCCAGCTGCGGCCGCCGCGGCAGCCAAAATTTTGGCTCCTGCTTTAGTACCAGCTACCGCTAAAGGCTTAACTCTTAGCGCCGAAGCCGCAGTAATGACTACGGCCATGTCTACGATGGAAGGCAAGGTTCCTACAGCAGAAGACTTTATATTGGCCGGTGCGTCACTTGGGGCGTTCAAAGCCACGAGTTTATATGTTAAAAAATTCGCAGACACGTATGTTAAAACGGGCGATACTCCAGCCGACGTGGCTACTAAGTCCATAGTTGACCCGACAATTAAAGAGCGTGTGGCCTCTATCAACCAGCGTATAACCGAGACGGTGGATACTAAGTACTATCGTGGCTACCCAGCTCTGTCTGAGGCCGATATATCTCGTAGACAGTTTGGGCAAGATGGCCGTACATATACAGCTAAAGACTTAGATGCTGCTAGAGCTGAGCAGCCAATTGACCCGGCCGAATATACCGGCCAATGGATATACGAGAACAAGTATACCGCCGCTCGTAAGGCTCACGAGGCCAGAAGTGCGTCTGGTGCTGGCGGCCCAGATATCCCTAGAGCTGCGCTAGTCGACGAAGTGCAGGTGCCTAAAGTTCCACATCTTATAAACTTCAAGGGCGCCTCGGACCGAGTAATGGCTAAAGTAATGCGCGAGTTCGCGGGTACTGAAGATGGCCGAAAGGCCTTAGAAGCTATGGACCCGGAGTTCTTTGCAGAGAACCCAAAATGGTTCGAAGACTTCTCGACTAAGCTCGACGAGCGTATTGTGCCCATGGGTCGCCAGTTCTTTAATAGCCCCACGCCAGAGTTTATACAGTTTTTGCAGACTAACAAGTTTACGCCTGACATGGTATCTAAGCTGTCCGGCGGGCGCATTAAGCCTGCGTCGGGTACAAATGTACAATGGGCCGGTATACGCTTTACAGGCCAAGGGGCTGAGGGCTCGCGAGTATTTCTGTTCAATAAGCAGTATATTAAGCCAGCCACTAATCGACCGTCAGGCGACATGGCGTACGACTCAGCCAGATCGGAACTTCAGAAAACTGTATCAATTGGCGAGCGCTCTTACAGGACGCTCGGCGAAATTTTTAACAGCTTCTTGTTTCATGTGGTAGACTACAAGCGCCCGCTTAATACTATGGCTACAACTGGCAAAGTGTCTAAGCCATACGAAGAGGCTATCCTGTCCTCCGGGTTTGCGGGCATAGCCAATACTATGATTGAAACGGGCATGCTCCGGTACTCTAGCGAAGGCGGTCCTGTCTTGTCTAGAGTTGTCGGTAAAAGCCTTAAAGATATTCTAGAGCCTATTAGTATAAAAGACGGCCAGCTTACCGAGTTCTCCGAGTTCCTAGCCGCGCGAGCTACTATGGAACAGTTTAACCGCGGCGAGAAAGTCTATATAGAGCCCGAGGTAGCTCAGTCTATTCTCAATGGCCCTAAGGCTAAAGAGTACACTAAAGCTGCCGAAGAGCTTAATGGCTATTATAAACAATTGCTGCAGTACCAGTTAGACTCTGGGATTCTGTCTAAGCGCCAATTTGACCGCTTAAACAGCATGTATAAAGAGGGCGTGCCATTGGAGAAAATGGTCGAAGCCTTTGAGCCAGTCTTACAGCAGGAGACAGTACGCACAGCTGAAGTGATGGGTCGAGCAGTAGATAAGAATAAGCCTATCGGTGAACAAGCCTTAGCTCTGTTTGGCATAGCTAAAGAGAAGAATGGCAAAGTGCTCGTAGACCCCGTAGAGTCTGTCATAAGCGCGACATTTTTAACTACGCGCTTAGCTGCTCAAAACGCGTCACGTCGTGAAGCCGCTAAACTGTACGGCGTACCGGCTAACAAGGCAGATACTTCCGCCTCTAGCGCGTATACAACCATTAGCTATACCGAGCGCGGTAAAACACGTAGTGCCGCTGTGCCTAAAGACATAGCTAGAGCGGTTAACGAAATGGACCCGGGCACTATGCAGATGTATAACGTAGTTATGCGCGGCATGGCTAAAGCTACCGGTGTATTCAGAGTGGGCACAGTTATGCCTCTCGAATTCGGTGTAAAGAACATCTTTATAGACCAGTTTTCTGCATGGATGCAGTCTCCTAAAGACGCGCCTTTTACGCCCTTTGTGGACGCCGCAAGAGGTTTTGCGGAAATACTAAAGTCTAAGTTTGGCGGAAAGCCAAACATGTATGATGACTGGCTCGTTAACGGCGGTGGCCAAGCTTCTATAGTTGCTATGCACCGTGACTTTCCCCAGCTAATGATTAAAGAGCTTACGAAGGTGCCGGTCCAAAATATGATTAAGGACCCACGCAAACACTATAAAGATTTTCTGAACCTGCTTAATCCATGGAACCAGTTAAAAGGCGTATATAAAGGGCTAGAGTCCTTTGCCGAGTATACAGATGCTAGTACCCGCGTGGGCGCGTATATGAAGGCTGTAAAAGCCGGTTATTCTGAAAAAGACGCGGCTTTTATCGCCCGAGGCGTAACCATCGACTTCGCTAGGTCCGGCGCGTCTGTAAAGGCCCTTAACTCTATCTGCGCGTTCTTAAATGCCGGGTTACAGGGCCAAGCTAGAATAGCAGAGATGGTTAAAGCCGACCCGGTCGGAGTAATGTCTAACTTGGTCACCGGCGTTATAATTCCGTCGGCACTACTTAGCCTAGTGCAGAACGATATTATAGCTAGTAACCGTAACCCTGAAGACCCGCTGTATGACCAGGCCGAGCAACTACGACAGACGCCAGCTTGGGAGCGTAACGCGTATTGGACCATACCAGTGCCGGGACTGGCCAATATCCGTATACCAAAGCCTATGGAATATGGGCTTATAGCTGGACCAGTAGAGTCGTATATTAACTGGCTGTACGAACAAGACGGGCCTAAAAATTATCTTGAGCAAATGCAAGCCGACGGGTTATTTGGCTCTATAGCAGACAAGATGGTGCCAAGCGTAATACCCACAGTAATGGTTGCGCCCGGAGAAGTACTGACGAACTATTCTATATTTACAGGCAACAAGCTTATACCGACATTTATGGAGAACCAGTTGCCTGTTACGCAGTATCGCCCAGGTACTTCAACACTGGCTAAATGGACGTCTGAGCAACTATTAAAACTTGACCCGCTTATCGGCACTAATGAGTTGGGCCGATTTGCTTCGCCCATTGGTATCGACCATTTGATACGGGGTTGGTCCGGCTCTTTAGGCGTACAACTGGCTGATGTACTTAGCAGTGCATTAGAGGCGTCAGGTACGTATACCGGGCCTGTACGGCCCGAGAAGACTTTAGCCGAAATGCCGTTCTTTAAGATATTCTTACGTAAGTATAACACGGCTGGTGCGCACGATATAGAGCAGTTTAATACTGAAGCGGCGTCATTAGAAAAACGGTTCGCGTCGATGATGCAGCTAGCTAAAAACGGAGACCCAAATTCTATACGCCTTATGGAACAGCTAGAGCAGACTGGCGCTTATGCTAGACTAGACGGCGTACGTACGGCCATGGGTAATATGAGCCAAGTGGTTCAGCTAATATATGCTAACGAGAATGACCCGGTGGTTAAACGGCAGCAGATTGAAAACATATACATAGACATGGCTAAGGTAGCTAAACAAGGACGCCAAATGGTAACAGATATTAAAAAGTCTTTTGAGGAGTAGCGCATGCTAGTTAGCAATGACGTTTATAAAAATAACTATGTCGGGAACGGAACTACTACAGAGTTTTCTGTGACGTTTCCGTTCTTAGACAATAGCCATGTTGCGGTATTCGAGCAGATAGGAAACTCGGTAGTTCAGATTACTACTGGTCTAACTGTTACTGGCGCAGGCATAGCCGCAGGCGGCAAAGTTACGTTCGCGACTCCGCCAGCCGCTGGCAAGATTATAGCTATAGTGCGCAATGTGCCGATTACCCAGTTGTACCAGTATACAGAATTGGATAACTGGCCGGCTGAGTCATTCGAAGACTCGTTAGCCAAGTTAACTATGATTTGCCAGCAATTGGCTGAAGAATTAGCCCGTGCTATTAAGGTAGATATTACATCTACTGAAACTCCTGACGACGTAAAAGAACAGCTCTTAAACGCGCGCGACCAGTCTGTAGCTTCTGCCGCGGCGGCGGCTAATAGCGAAGCCGCGGCGGCTAATAGCGCGTCTGACGCTGAGGCTGATAAGATAGCCGCTAGCGCCTCTGCCGCTGCGGCGGCTAATAGCGCTACTGCTGCAGCTAATACTCTATCTTCAGCAGTTACTACTATAGACGCTAGTAAGACCTCAGCAGTAAATGCAGTTCTCGCGCAACAAGAGTCTTCTAAGCAGGCCGTCGTACAGCAGCAGAACGCTTCTGTGGCTGCCGTAATAACAGCTGGGCAGGATAGCATAGCACAGACTACAGCACTTGCTGACGCTGCTGCTAATACTTTGGAATCTGCGGTTACTACTATAGATGCTAGTAAAACAACCGCTTTAAATGCGATTACTGCGCAACAAAGCGCGTCTGTATCTGCGGTTACTGCCGCAGGGCAGGATAGCATAGCACAGACTACAGCAAACGCAGCAACGGCATCTAGCAGTGTGGCCCAAGCACAGGCATGGGCAGAAAGCCCCACCAGCCCAGACCCGGCAGACAGCACCAAAAAGAGTGCTAAACGCTGGGCTGAACAGGCGGGCGCTGATGTAACAGCTACGGTAGCGCTGGTCACGGCAGAAGGCACAAAGCAGGTTGGACTTGTAGCGGCGGAAGGGGCAGCGCAAGTTGCCCGCGTGAATACTTTGGTAACGACTGTCCCCGCAGCGGGCGGCATTCCACAGGCAGATAGTAACGGCAAACTTGCGCTAGGCTGGTTGCCTTCCACATTTTTAGCGAGCGGCATTGTGATGTTTTCGGGCACATTTGGCGGCACAGACGGCAAGCGCCCTATCCCCGTGGGGGCAACGGATGCCGATGAGGGCTGGGCTTTATGTGACGGTAGCAATGGCACACCAGACTTGCGCGGGCGATTTATTGTGGGCACGGGCGGGGACTATGCCCAAGGGGCAACAGGCGGCGCGGCAAGCGCCAGTGTGAGCGGCACAACAGGTCCAACTACGCTGACTATAGAACAAATACCAGCACACAGGCATTCGGTATATACACAATCGAGCAACTCTGGACAAAGTGCAATTCGCACACTTCTTAACGAGGGCTTAATTAAGCATCGTAATTGGTCCTATATTCTACCAGATATGCTTACTGATACTGGTGGCTCACAGGCGCACAGCCACAGCATGTCTGGCGCAGTCAATACCTTGCCACCTTACTACGCCCTTGCCTACATTATGAAACTGCCCACAGCAACAGACGTTGACACGAACGCATACATCAATGCGCCCGTAGTAAGTGGTTTGTTCGAAGGGCAAACAGATGTATCTCTTGCCCCTTCGCTTATTATAGGAGCTTTTAGCGCTCACCCCACTGGTTTTGACACCCCGACGACTACGGGTTCATTTGTCTACACGTTAAAGAACACTCAAGGAGGTGCTGTTGTAGAAACTGGTTCGCGCAACCTCACCTCTGCTGGCGGGGGATTTACTTTTACTAATTCGTTGCCTATGAATACCGCCTTAACCTTTGAATGTCGCTGGGTTGGCACTAAATTGCAAAGTGTGGATTCAGTTCTGCATTTTACTACTATATCTGCACAAATTAATGCTCCAATATTTACTGCTCCTGTAGCTGGAGCTAGTGTATATGCGGGTCTTATTACGGCTGTTGTTCAATCACCTGCTTTGATTGGTGACACTCATGTTAGTACAACATGGAGACTGAAGAAAACTGCTGATAATTCTGTCCTCCAAGAAGCTCTTAATAGTAATGATTTGTTAACTCATAACTTTACGAATGCGATTATTACTGCTGGTACCCAATGTTATGTTGAAGCTGTTTTTAATGGGCAATTTGTAAGTAGTGCTGCTGGTAGTAGTTTTAGTTTTACTGTAAAGAATATTATACACGGAGAGATACTTTATGGAACTGATGGAACAACACCAAAAGCAGTTATTGTAGGCTCTTATTCTTCGGGTGGTACTGAGCCTTGGAACATTCGAGGAAATAGAGTTTGGCTTGCAGTCGGACTAGCATCTACAAGGGGTGTATCGATTCCATGGGGAGCTGATACTGATTCGAGTTCTACTACAAACAATACAGATATTTCTACTATCACTAATGTCTCAAGAACAAATAATATTCTTGCTTCAAGCAATACGGCAGCTGATGGAACTGGAAACTGTGTATCTTCTCTAAGCACAGAAGCTCAATTGGACACTGCTATGAGCAATCCCGTGAAGAATTCTAGTGAGTTGACGAGTGCTATTCTTGCTTATAATTCTGGAATGAAGGCTGCTTTATATTGTAGAGGTGTGACCCTCAAGGATTTAGGTGCTATGGATCTTCCCAGTATTGATGCTCTCATGAGAATTTATCAATCACGAGACATTATAGATTCTCTTGATCCTACTGCTTCAGCAAATCCTTCTAAGAAATTATCTCAATCAACTTGGGGATTTGGTTCTAGTTTTGGGTCTTACGTATGGTCGTCATCTGAGAGCTCTTCTCATTACTCGTGGTACGTGTACTCTGGTGGTCACATCAGCAGCTACCTCAAGTGTTACTCTTGTGGTTGTATTGCTGTCAAGGAGATACCTGCGTAATGAATAAGGAGACTACAATGAACTACTATGACAAAAAATTAAATATTGTTCTTACTGAGCAATTACTAATAAATAGAGGATTAAGTCCATATATGGACTTATCAAGTATTGAGATTTATCCAATACGGTATGAATATAAACAATTTAATCAATATACACAGAAACAAGAACCAGTAAACGGTGTACATGTTGATCCGTTTAATCCAAAACAGTACGTACAAGATTTTCAGGTGACTAATTTGTCAGGTGATGAATTGGTATCTGCACAAGAACGACAGAAGCGTGATGAAGCTAGTCAACGCTTATCTAAGATAGATGAGGAAAGTGTACGTCCTATTTGTGCAAATGTTTCTGGTACAGCTACTGAACAGGATATGCTATATCTTATAGAGAATGAATTAACTAAACAAAAAATAAGAACAGAATTAGAAAATAAAGAGTATGATAAAAATTATTCAGATTCTTTAAAAATAAGAATGTGGAGAGATTATTTATTAGATTCTACTGATTGGCTAGTATTAAGATATAGTGAACAACCTAACTCTTTAACTGAATTGCAATATAATGAATTGATTATATATAGACAAGAATTAAGAAATTTACCAAATAAAGAAGGATTTCCTTGGGATGGTGATTTAACTAAAACTCCATTTCCTACTAAACCAGATTTTATATGAGGGTGTACTTTTTCTATAATAAAATTTAACAATGCTTAATTTGTTTAAATCAGCATGCGGCTCGCAGGCACACAGTCACAGCATGAGCAGCATAGTCAGCACCTTGCCGCCATACTATGCCCTTGCCTACATCATGAAACTGCCCGCAGCGGCATAAGAGAGGACTTTATGAATATACACGTTACCATTATACCCAGCGATAGCCTAATCATTGTTGACGGTGAAGGCTTATATTTTCCCTTTACCGCACCGCACAATATGCACGCTGTGCAGTGGCATGAGGGCGCGGGGCATATTGAATTTACTGACGGCAAGCCCAATCAGCAGCTTGCGGGCGATGCCGACTTTGCCCAGCACGTCCAGCCCTTTGTTGTCTTGTGGCAGCAAGAAAAAGCAAGGCTTGAAGCAGCCGCCGCCCAAGCAGAACGCGATGCCGCTGCGGCATATAACAGCCTTGACACCACCCGCGCCCGCAAGCTCGCAGAAATAGCTACAGCATACGAAACAGTATTGTCGTATGTCATAAGCCCAGATAGCTCCAGCGCGGTTGATACTACGCTTGCCATACAAGATTTCAATGCGGATGACCCCGAAGGGCTGGCGTTCATTCGTCAGCAACTCAAGGCACGCCGCACGGCGTTAGAGGCTGCTGTAGCGGCATCGTTTGACACCGCCGCAGTGCAGGCGATTGTGGTAACTTTCAAAGTATAGCCTTTAACACTGGAGGAGGCTATGGCGTACACGCCTGAAGAGCTTGACAAGGCTATGCACAAAGTGCATGAACTGGCAGAGGATGCGGAAGAACTCCAAGAGGCACATGAACAATCTAAAGAAGGGGATGATACTATGGGCGATATGGCCTTGAGCGACGTACTAACTGAGCTGCAAAAAGAAGCTACAGGGGCGGACGCCGAGCACTTTACTCAGTTTATGCATACTAGTACGGCTGGTAACTAGACATGGAAGATTTGATAGCTATGATGGTCGGGCAAATTGTTTCATACGTAAGTACATCTGATATACCAACGGTTTCTTTATTAGCTACTTCAGCTATAGCGGTCAGCGCGGTTGTAGCTAGAGAGCTAGATGCCCCAAAAGAGAGCTCTGGTTGGCTCTATAAATTAGCCTATAAGGTTATAAACAAACTCGCCATGAATAGTAAGAAGGCGATAAACGCCGACGACTTCTTGGCAAAACGTAAATAGGAGGTTATTATGGGCTGTGGCGGAAAAAAGCGTAAAGGCGGCAAAGGCAAATAGCTGTAACTTGGGGACTTCGGTCCCCCTAAGTCTGGGGATTTTATGAGCATCAAAGACTTAAGTTTTGACTTCGTGTTCAAGTGGGAAGGCGTTCTTTCAGACGACGCGGCGGATAGAGGGGGGCTTACTAAGTACGGCATATCTCTGGAGTTTGCCAAGAGTGTACGTGCGGACATAGACGGCGACGGCGTGGTTACTAGAAAAGATATTCAAGCTTTAACCATTGACGACGCCCGCGAACTGTTCGATAAAAATTTCTGGCGAGCTCTAAAGTGCGACGACTTTGAAGCCCCAGTTGCATTCGCCCTATTTAATGCCGGCACAAATACGGGGGTGCGCAGGTCTAGGGTATTATTGCAACGGGGTATCAATCGGGTTAACTTGTGCGTGCTCGGCATTAGTGCGCCCATAGCTGATGACGGCCGCGTAGGCCCATGTACAATCGCAGCCTATAATGCGCTTATGGCTAAAGGGCTAGCTAGAGTCTTAGCGTTAGCCCTGGTCGTGGAGCTGATGAACTTTTATAGGGCTATCGTAAAAAATAACCCTAGCCAAAGGGTCTTTCTAAACGGGTGGCTAAACCGGGCTAAAGACGCGCAACAGACTATTCTGGAGATGTGATGGACGCTATAATAACGTCTAGCTTATTTTTTCCCCTAATTCTGTTACTCGTATCTACGCTGGTAGGCTTAGTAGTTTCGCTGGTACGCGAAAATAGCGCGCTGCGAAAAGACTACATAAAGTCTATAGAAGATAAGTTCGAACAGCTTAGCCTAGAGCTAAAGACGCTGTCTGGAAAAGTGGTAATAAAAGAGGACCATGCGGAAGTCCACAAGGTCCTCAATGGTCAGGTGCTAAACCTACAACAAGCTTGTCAGCATCTGCGAGCTAGCTAACAAAACCTTTTAATGCGTCAAGCAGCGTTTGCTGGTTGGCGCCTTTACTATTTAGAGCTCTAGATATACGCTGCTCTATAGAGTTGCCGATTAGCACCTGTGTTCTAACTACTGTATTCTTTTGCCCTTGTCTACGAAGCCGTCCATTAAGCTGGGTGTAGTGCTCGTAGTTCCACGTAAGTGCTAGCCATAAGATATTGTGGCCGCCCGCTTGTAGGTTTACACCATGGCTGATGGATGCGGGATGACATACTAGTACAGGTATCCCACCAGTATTCCACTCGTCTATTATCCTTCTCGATTCGCTAGCAGCTAGCCCACCAGTTATAGCTGGTATATTACCAAATCGCTTCTTAATCTGGTCCAACTCAAACTTAAACTGTATAGGCACCAGAACTGGACTGCCATTTAGCTCTTCTACCACCTGTTCCATCGCGTCCAGTTTTAAGCTATGCAGCACTTCATAATCTCGTGCCTCAGTAGTATACAAGGCCCCTTGACAAAATTGTCGCAGCTTCATAGACAATGTAGACGCAGTTAACGCAGTTACTTTTGTGGTCTCACTGAGAGATAGCACAAAGTCGTTTTCTAAGTCTTTATACTGCTGTCGTAACTTAGCGGGCAAGTCTATGGTAATTTGGTTATCTATATAGTCTGGGAGTTTCAGGTAGTCTTCTGCGTCTAGTCTAAAGGTGGTCGACGATACTAACTTAGTTATCTGCGTCGCCGCGTCTGAGCCCCGCGGCGCTATTCTACGTGACGGAAGCTCTATAAAGAACTTATTAAAGAATGCGGTATACTTTGACCCTAATGACGCACCGTAGTCTAGTATAAAGTATTGCGACCATAAGTCATGCCAGCCATTGGGCGCAGGTGTAGCGGATAATGCTATGGCTGAGCTAAACATGGGGCGAAGTTTTACTAGAGCTTTTGTACGTTTAGACGACGGGGCTTTAACCATGGTTGACTCGTCTAGAACTAAAGTACCGCGCATAAATTTGCTACGGCCTTTAGATTCTATCATTGACTTAAACCATTCTAGCCCTTCGTAGTTTATGATGTACACGTCGCGCTTGAGGTCGAAGTCTTGTACTTTCGTGCGCCCGTGTAGAACAACATAAGATAGCTGCGGAGCCCACTTTAGTATTTCGGACGGCCATGTTGAGATAGCTACTCGCATTGGCGCAACTACTACCGCGGGTAAACTGGCCGGAGAGCTTACAAGGTGCTCTATTGTTATACGCGTTTTGCCTAGTCCCATGTCTATTGCCAGATATGAGGCCGTCCGTCCTTTTAGCCAGCTTATTGCGCGCTTTTGGTATTCGTGAAGAGGTGGTTGCATATAGACCCTATTTTGAGGCCTTGCACTCTCTTGCAAGAAGCCAGAATAACTTTTGTGAGTATTCATATAGGCTTAAAACAAGCTCATGCAAGGCCTCTTGTGAAATAGTTTAGTTAATTCAGCGCCTTATACTTCTTCCGCACTACGCGGATATTGCTAAGGTCGAACGGCTTGTCTTGGTCGATACGCCGTATGGCGTAGTCCGTGAACTCAAAACCCGGCTCGCGGGCCTTAACCAGTTCTGCGGCTATTTCTTCAACCGCCCGGCTAGGGCTATTAAGCCACCGTTTACAGATGGCCGCGCGACGATAGCTTGGGCTACTTGGCTTATAATACGCGCTTATCCATGCTTGCATACGACGCGCTGCTAATCTGGCTACTGTGCTGGCCTTCTTACTGCCGTCGCGTAACTGTCGTTGTATTGCTATTATACGCTCCGGCTTTACGCCTGTGAGCTCTGGGTCCATGGACAAGTAGCCGCGCTCCCGTATAGTGTAGTCTAGCATAAGTCACCTCGTACAGATACCAGACGTGGATGACGGAGCGCCCCGTTCTTAGACAGTTCCATGTAGTCCACTTCAATCATTTTGCCGACAATCAAATCCGGGTCACTAAACCAGCGGTCACGCTGGTCATCAGAAAGTCCCCCGCCAACGCGAATAGTATTGCCGCCAAAATCACACACAAGCGCGCCGACACGAAGTTCATTTTTACCTTTTCCCTCTGCAATGCTGATAACTTTAACATCTACAGTGTCCTTTGGTTTAATTTTCATCCAGTCGTAATTGCGTCCGTCAAAAGCCATCCCGTCTTCGCGCTTGAGCATAAGTCCTTCGTAGCCGTTCGCCTTAGCCTGTTCGTACATATCTAAAGCTTCGTTCTCGTCCCTCACTGTGTAATGTTGAACTATAGAGATGTTCGGGCACTGTATAATCTTGGCTGCCGTATACGCTATGGACAGACGTTGCGCTAGGCAAATTGGTTCGGCTTTATGCGCATCGAACACGTTGTAGACTGCGTTGGGCGTGTGCTTAAACGACCGTATATCGCCGCTTATGTCGTCGAATAACTTGCCCGGGACCGTGAGCTCGCCGTCTAATCTGGTTAAGCCGAACTCTTTAGCGATGGGTGCGATAGCCTCTTGTATGTGACCGAGGCCTACGAGTTCGTGCCCGCGCCTAGAGTACAGCTTGCCGTTCTCCCATACGCAGCGCAATCCGTCTATCTTATACGAGGCCAGACATGGATAGACTGCTTTAGACGGGTCATATAATTTTGCGAGCTGCACAGGGAACTCAGGTATCAGTCCGGGAAATACCGTGTTGATAGACTTGGGGCCTAGGCCACAGCGCATATCTTTGGACAGTATACGCATGAGGAGCTCTTGGGACATTGGTTCGAGTCGGCTGAGCTCAGATATTACTGCGCGTTTAGCCGCTGCGCCTGATAAGTCGCGGCGGATAAGTTTACGCAGCAGGCTTTCGGTATCACTGGTAAAGCGCTCTATTCCTTGACCTTGTATCCACGACTGGGTAGGCTTAACGTTAAACTGCCAGTATGGATTATAGCAAATTTTGAATACGCTTTGTACAGCCGGCTGAGACTTAAGTATCTGCAACTTTTTGTTGCGCGACGACTCGTTCTGGATATTCAGTATTACTGCCATTGTGCTAATTGAGTCCATCATAGCTCTCTCCTTAATTCTATTAAGCCGTTTACGTCGTCCTTTGACCATATCACATACACCGCTTGCCCTAAGCTCTTTAGTCTTGCAATCTCTACGCGCTGTAGCGGGCTAATCTTGCCGCCCTCGCGTTTTACTTCCACGAAAAAGAGCTGGTTAAAGAGTATGCAGATTCTGTCTGGTACTCCGCGGTTGCTGGGCGATACAAACTTATACGTGTGGCCGCCCGCCTGTTTAATCTTGTCAACCAGATACCGCTCAATGTCCTTTTCTAGCATATGCCAAGCTCCGAGCGTAGGCGCGACTTATAGTCTGATAAGGCCAACGCGAATAGCCGCGATATTACGAGTGGCCGGTTAGCATGAGCTTGCTCGAACTTTACGAACTCTAGTATCTCGGTGTAATGATCTTTGATTATACCGTTATCTTTAGCCGCCTGAAACTTGTTATAGTTAGACAGGTAGCTAAATTTTTTATCGGAGTGGTCTACCTCAAGCGCATCAAATACTTCGTTTATTCCTTTAACCATGTTTAGCCCTTCTTGTACCGAGTGTCTATGTAACCTTCTGCGCGCAATGGCAGCCCGTTAGCCCATGGTGGGCACGAGCACATAAGCTTACAGAACTCGTCTAAGTTTGCTTTGTCTTTGTGTACCTCGGCCACTACTTCGTCGTATACACTAAAGATAATGGGATAGCCGGCATTTTCAATTTTCATCTTGCCGTAGTACAACAAGTCGCGGCCCAGAGCTTGAATTACATTTTCTGCCCATTTACCGGGCGTCATACTTTTCTTGCAGTACTGACGCGTAGTCTGGTTCATAGACCATGTTGTAACCTCAGGACCGAATTTTCCTTGGCCTATAGCCGGGCGCGCGTAAAACATTGTTCGGCCAGATAACAGCTTTAAGGCTAGCCATTCGTTTTTATTCCGGTCACGAACTACCTTAAACGTATTGCCATTGACCTCGAACTCGTGGCCCTTGCACTCTATAGCCATGATTGCGGCATTGTTAAGGGCGTACCAGAACTTTGGAATATTCGGGTACTTGTTACGAAACCCTTTAACAATTCTCGTAGCTTCGGGCAGCGATATTTTAACGCCCCACTTGTCGGAGTATCTGATAAAGCCTTCAGCACCCAAGCCGTACCCGCAGCCAAGAATACCAATTTTGCCCATTTGACGCTGGTCAGGCGCTATGTCTGAGTATTGAGTATTGTATATGTGTGTAGCCAAGTCTATATACTGGTCTAAGCCGTCTGCAAATCGTTGGACAGCCGCGAATTCTTTACAGAGCCATATAAGAAGTATGTACTCAATGGATGAATAGTCCGCGGCCACGATAACATTACCTGGGCTGGCTCTGACCATTGCCCGCACAAGCGCACGAGCAGACAGAACAGGATTGCCATAGCACACAGAAAGATTAAAGAACCCAGAAATTTCACTTTCAGGATTCTTAGAGGCTTTCCGAGGCAGATTAAGTAACTGAAAGCCCATGCCAGTGATGCGGCCTGTATGCGCGCCATAGTAGCGCGAGTTATAAAGCATTCGTCCATTTGTGGCCTCTGCCAATATACGTTTATATTTACCGATAGACGACAGCCCCATGCCCGCGCGTATTTCTAAGACTTCCATTATATCGTCTGGAAGGTCGTCGCGTTGCAGCCATTTTGCAAGCTCGTCGGCTACCAAGCTTTCACATGGATAGCCGCGGTCATTTATCCAGCTTTTAATTCTAGCGATTTGGGTGATTTTCGTAACTCGTCCACCCGTGAGCTCTGGTAAACGTTTATTATGTTCCTCTAAGAAGGCCATAGTGACTCGCAGAATTTGTGCAGCCTCATCGACCGCAACAGGAATTCCTCGCACGTTGATACGGTGGTTGAGCAGCCATATATCGTGTTCACTCTTACTGAGACGGTCAGCAGGTAATGCTTTGACAACCTCATAAGTGGCTTGTACATCGTGGATGTTATACGTAATGAATGTTCGCCACAAGTGCTGCGTGTCGGGTAACAAGTTATCTTTAGAGTCTCTTCCGTAGGGCGGAGTGCAGAACAGTTTAATAAGCTGCTTTCCACAGCTGTCTTTCTGAGTCTTAACCCCTAGCGCTTTCGCTGCGTCAGCGAGGCGCTGCGGAAGTCCATAGCGCCCGCATAGAGCTTGTGCGTCTTGTGTGCGCTCAGCTCGTAGCTCAGGAAAGCCGTAGCGCTTCGTACCGACGTTGTTCCAAATTCCCAGCTCAAACGCCGAATTGTACGCGTAGATAGTTTCATTTTCGTCGTTCATCCATTCTGGTAGTTTGTCGCCCGGGAACCATACTTTCACGGGCTCGTTATTTATTTTGTACCCCATCATAAGAATATCTGTCGATGGGTGTATGTGGTACTTTGCGCCGCCTTCTGTCACTATATCCACTTCTGAGCGTGTTTCAAAGTCGATAGTTATCATATTGACCTTTACTGTGTCGTATTTTTATGATTATCTACAGGTCTTTTTAAGGCCCAAGGCGTCGTGGGTGCCCTGGGCCTAGGCTAGTTATTGAAGGTCAGAGCCGTCAGAGTCGTCCGAGTCGTCAGAGTCAGTGTACCCGGCAAAGGCAGTCTCAGCCGACTGGCGGCCGTCAAAGCGGTCGTCGTCTTTCTTCTTCATAACGTTGTTAACATAGCAGCCAACGCCGATACTACCGCCCTTGTTAAAGGCCGAGAAGTTAATATCAGCGTGCCCCCAGCAACCAGAATAGAAGTCTTCTTGGTTGATAATGGGACGAGCATGTGCGTCAACCACGCCGATAGGATTTGAGTTCGAGGCATTTAAGAACATCATGCCGCGGTAGCACTCGCGATTGGCTCGCTGAGATTCGTCAGCCGTGGCATAATACTCATCGCCGTCACGCATTGGGTGTTTGAACGTACGGGACTTGCTGGCCGCTGCGTTAAATGTGCCCTTTTTTACCCCAGCTTGAATAGCATCGTCAATGGCCTTTGTTACAGCCGCGATGGCTTTCGTATCTGTCTTGGGGAACAAAAGGCCAGTGGAGTATTTAAGAGCGCCAGAAAGGTTAGCCTTAGGCTCGAACACATTAGCATAGGTGAAGCGACAAAGAGGAGTAATCATAGTTTTGTTTCCTTATTTTGAGGGTTTCAGGGTTTCAGGGTTTCTAGTTATGATAGCCAGAGTCTAAGCGGCCGTAGTTTTCTACGACCTTTCTATTCATCCACTTAGCTAGCTCACCCCACGACGTGTTTGTAACCATGAGCAGGCTGTCGAGGAAGAATATTACGTCGCCAAGTTCTTCTACGAACTTGCCTTTACGTATTTCACGATTGCCACCGTAAGCTTTCCATGGCTTCCAGTCGGCTTCGTTTAGTACCTCTACCAGTTCCACTTGTGCGGCTAATATAAGCTCGCGGATTTGACGAGCTTTTACTTCTGGGTCTGTAGTAGGCTCGGGGTAGTTAAGAGCTACGTGGTATTCGCGCACATTTGCCAGTACGTCGTCCATGGAGGACAGCTGCAAAGACGTCATGCACGAGTCCGCGAGGGCTACCCAGTCGCCGCCGAAGTCTTCTTTACCGGACTTCTTAGCGGACGTCGGCTTTGAGTATATGACTGTGCGAATGCCGGCGTTACGCAGTAATTTTGCACAGTCTTTACATGGTTCAAGTGTGCAATAACATGTTACAGGATGACCGCTGCAGTACGCCAGCGCGTTAGCCTCGGCGTGTAGCGCACGGCATGGGCGACCTTGGTCTTTAGCGCAGAAGCCAAGTTCTGAGCAATGCACTTCTTTAGCCTGAACGCCGTTATAACCACAAGCTACTATGCGCTGGCCTCGGTCAACTAGTACACAGCCAACTTGTTTGTCTAAACATGTAGAGCGCTGCGCTACGCATTTAGCTATGTTCATAAAGTATTCATGTAATGATGGGCGCATAGTTTATCCTTTACAACAGGCTGTGTTATCTAACTTAGCTTGTTCGGCCATGCGAATTAGCCTACCGCAAGTCATTTTGCCTTGGGTACAGTGCCCAAGTTCATAACAGTCCGGTCCAACATGGTTAAACAGACTTGGAAACCATTTGCACAATACTTCGTTAGCCTTTCTGGCAAAGGCCCGCATTTCTGGCACGTTGCGCTCGCAGAGCCGTAAGTTTATAATGTGCGCCCATTCGCGGGCGTTCGCGGTTATAATCATGTTTACCGTCGCCGTGGGTAGCATAGCGTACCGAGCTTCATAAACTGGTACACCGGCCGCTACAAGGCGTTCATACATATTGTTCCCGTCTGAGACTAAGCGCATAAACTCGGACATGAGTTCGGGGTCGATAATTTCAGGGCGTACGTGCGGATAGTCCGTGTAGTCCTGATAGTGCTGCGACGAGCATGTAAAGCTGGTCAGACGATGCGTGCGTATCTGGGCCATGAAATTGCGAGATACATTTGTAACGCGCATAGACAGTACAGCGTGCTCAAGGACGCTGCCATGGCCTGCTTTATAACAGAAGCGTATTACCCTGTCTTGGTCGGCCATAGATTTTGCAGGGTCTTTCATTATCGCTTGGCTCGCGGCTAGCATTACTAAAGCCTCGGGGTCGGTAGTGCAAGACAGCACTTCGATTTCAGGGTTATACATTTTTAAGCTCCTGCATGTACTGTAAGAACATGATATTGCACGCTGCATGTGCTATGTGCGGTAAGCCAGACTCCGGGTCAGTTAATTCGCCGCTACGCATAGCCAACAAATGGCGCATCGCGGCCGCATAGTACCGGTCTTCGCCCCTAGGTACTTCTTTCCAGCTTTCTTCTTCGTACTTTTCAGCCCCGTAGCCAAGTACATCGCCCATTGATAATAAAAAACCCGGCTCTATAAGGTCGACTCGGGACTTGCCTTGGTCAAACTTTAAGTCGGGTGATGTGTTTTTGTCCATGATAGCTCCAGTATAAGATAATAAGATGGTTAGAGTGCTAGGCCGAGGTATTACCCTCGGCCTAGATTAGGCGCGGTTATTAGTCAAGAGAAGGCATATCAGCTTCGGTCGCTTCAGTGACTTCAGTGACTTCGGGTTCAATATCGTCTTCAGGAGCGCCAGCGTCGAGCCACGCCTGATAGGCTTCGCCGAGCAGAATAGAAGCCAGTTCAAGTTCAGCTTCGGCAACGATTTTACGCAGCTCATTCTTACGGCTAGCATCGTCAGCGTAGCGCTTGGCGGCGGCAGTAGAGGCAGACGAGGCACGAGTTTCGCGCTTCTGGGCAGCGTCGACGGCGGCTTTCAGGCTCTTGGGCCGCTTTTCGGCACGAGGCTTGCCAGTGTGGCGAGCCGCTTCATATTCTTCTTCAGTGCCGAGGCGGAACGTACCGTCTTCATTCTTCAGATTAAAGTGACCCATAAGGCGCAGCTGGCTGAACAACGAAGCCAAAGACTTGTCATTGATGTTTAGGGCGTCCATGAGCGACTGCTTGGTAGCGCCGCCGGCGTTGATAAGGGCAATGGCTTTTTCGCGGTTGTTCTTCATGGTGGTTAAGTCAATCATAATATAGCTCCTATTTAGTTCTTGCGCTTTATTGCGCTTTCGTTAAAAATACCTTAACTCAAAATAAAGGCTTTGTAAACACTTATTTTGCACTCGGGATAAAATAATTTATCCCGCGTTCTTGGCGCTAAGCGCCGCGGCCAGCCTATATATCATGGCAAATGCAGATTCGCCGTTTTTACGGCATGTATTAAGGCGTGCTTGCTCGTTTTTAGCGAATGTTTGCACAGCGTTGTACGCGGTAGACTGCATAGCCTTGGACATCGGGAGAGTCTCGAGATATGTCACGGCCGAGATAATGCGCACAGGAATTTCTTCTGCGGCTAGTTTGAGCTCTTCCATGCCGTGCTCTATTTCTTCTACTTCCATGTACAGGCGTATAATATCCTCATCCAGGGTTCCAAGGATATATGGGCATTCCATGAATTCGTAGTCCGCTGGCTCTGCGGGCGCGTCGCCATGTACCATTGTAACCATGCATAGGCACAGACCAGCCTTAAACTTACAGACTACAATATCGTCGTTGTTATATTCGTGCGGGCAGTTATCATTGACGTACGCGGTATACGCCTTTTCTGATAGACTGACATTAAAGCTGTTGCCTAATGCGGTTTTGTGAATTTCGCGCGTAAAAAAGCCGAGTCGGACGCGGCGTATGAGCGGCACATCTGGTACTATGGGTCTAACAGTATATTTATCCATGGTTGACTCCTAGTCAGCTACAGAGGCAAGAGGGTTAGTATCGCGGATGTCTGGGCGTGCATCAGACGCATCAACGACGGTCGGGTTACCTTCAGGCTTTACAATAAGAGCTTGGAAGTCTGGGTCTTTCTTAAGCTCTTTACAGACCTTTTCAATCTGGGCAGGTGAGCGCAATTTTGTTTCATAGATGTCGTCTATATCAATATCCCGCTCGCTAAGGTATTTGACCACTTTGCCTTCGTCAGCGAAAGCCCGGCGCCCATTTGTGCGAACCAGTTTAAGGCCCGGGAACTTTGTGCCCCGCAAGTGCTCTGCAAGGATGTAGTCTTTAACAGCTTTAATCTGGCTCTCGAGTTCTGCGATAGAGTTATAGAAAGCTAATACGCGCTCTTGCGAGACTATGAAGTTATCGCTTTGCACTTCCTTAAAGGCGTCAAATACTACAGAGGCATTGATTGAGGCCGCTTCATGGCAAGCGGGGCATACTGCTTTGCCACGGCACCATCTGCAGGCGTCTTGACTTGGGTGAAATTGCGGCTCGTCGGCTTGGCTTAAAAGCACAGCTTTTTTAAGAACTGTGTCCACCCATTCGTGGATATAATTAGCTGATACAGACCACATTTTCATATTGTCCATACGCGGCTGAACGACGTGCATATTGACAGTGTGCACAATGTTATGCAACTTGAACACGTCCATTGCGCCTGCGGCATACGCCAAGAACTGGGTATTGTTTTCCACTTCAACAAACACATTGCTGCCAAACTTATAGTCTATTACGTCAAGAGTGCCAGTTTCGCGATTATATACAACGAGGTCTGCTGTGCCAAATACCTCTGGGCAGTCGTCTACGAGCACAGCAATTTCAGTCGACCATGCCGCGGCCTTACCGCGCGCGTTAATAATGTTCTGCACGTAGTTGAGGGCTGTGCGGCAGGCATATTGGTGCTCATGGTTAGTTATAGAATGCGCTTCAATCTCGCCGTGCATGAGCTGGTCCATGTAACCATGTAACAACGTGCCCTCTTCAGCGTATACTGACGAGCCGGGGTCTGGAACGCTATCACAGACTTTAACCGAGGCTGGGCAGGCTATAATACGGCTAAGTTGCGATGGAGAGAATTTAGAATGGGCCATGTTTGTATCCTTTGGTTATAAGTTAATTGGTTTTGGCCAGCAAATATGTTTTGCTGGCCATTTCAATTAGCCTATAGCATTGTCCTTTTCCATCTCGTCGTAGGTATCTTTGTGTACCCGCACTATTTCTTTGAGTACTAAACAAGATACGTTTATCAAGAAGTCTACCTCATACTCAGTTTTAACTGCGACGTACGCACTTGCTATAGCCGTGCACATATTTGACTTATCAGTCATATTTGGAGTATATTTCTTTACCAGCGCTTCAAGCACGCCGTTTAACACGTACTGGCTAATCAACGGAGCCGTACGCAGGCATATAGATTCAGCTTTATCGCTAGTATAGCTAGAGCTATCATGAAAAAAGTCAGTAAGGAAGTCGTAGTTGCTCTTGATAATATCGCCTAAAGTTTCCATAATCAGTCTCCAGTATTTGTTAGAGGTTCATTCACTCATTCATTAAATACATTATACGACAACAGCAATGCTTTGTAAACAAAAATATTGCTGATTTTAGAATTATTTTCTCCGGGCCTTACGCAATGCTTGAGGACGGATATTGCATTTACATTTGTCGCAGAAGATGGCTGTACCGGCTCTAACCCAGTCGTTTTTGCGCATCCATGCGGGTATCCGTGACGGGTTCTCAAGAGCTGGCGAGGCTTTGCCGCACGTAGAGCAGTACACTTGCGTGTCCCAGTGTCTAGACTTAGCCATTAGTCACTCTCCTTAAAGTCTTCAGCGATGGGCACTATCCAGTATGAGAAGTTCCAGTAATTATCTGCACGGCGGTTCATGCAGAGCCGGCCATTGTGTATAACTGCTGGTGTGCGGTTACCTCGAGATAGGTCTATCATGGCTTTCTTTTTCTGGCCAATAAACCGTTTACAGAACCGTTCTAGAGCTCGTTCTAACTCTGCAGTAGTGACGTCTGAATAGCCATTGAACTTTAATAGCTTCTTTACTTGCGTGGTCTTTAAGAACCGCGTAGGCGCGTCGTCTGAAGAAGCCAGAATAGACGTGGCTGTGGCTTTAGGTATAAGATATGCTATATCGTCGCCGCACTCGTCCGCGTTATAAGAAGTCGTGTACGGGAACATGTCGGCCAAGTCTAAGTCTAGGCTAGACCGCGCTTTAATACCTTCGTTCTGTACAGATACGCGCTCTGTTTCTTTCTTGCTTAGCAGCCATGGAGTGCCGCCGTTAGACACTTCGGCTCTGAACTCTTCTCGCATATCGCGATAGAACTTGTGCAGGTTCATGCATATTAGCTTGTTTGTGTCTATGCCGGTTATCATTGCGTACCAGAGACGACGCGAGCCATTGTCAGAAATAATCTGTTTAGTCTCGTTAGATGTCCCTACAAGGATAGCTCGGCGGCGTAATTTACTTTCCGCGGTTTGGTAGATGTCTGTAAACGACGCGGAGTTGCCTGAGATAATAGACTTAAAAAACGAACCAGACTTCTTGTTATCCATAAAGCCTTCAAACTCGTCTATCAGGACTATGGCTTTAGTGCCCAGATACCGCACAAAGTCGCGCTTGTTCTTCTCGCTATTTAGTTCTTGGTTTACATCTTTGCGCAAAAACTCTAGGCCTTGCGGTAAGAGCTTCTTAAAAAATGTCGTCTTATATGTGTTTTCTGGGCCTATTAAGGCGAACATGCCGCCATTGTCCTCGAATGCCAAGCTAACAGGCTCATGAAACTTAATAAGCTGCATGAACGTTTTATACATCATCTTGGTGCTCAGCGCCGTATCTTGTGCGTCGTCAAAAGTTACACAAGACTTAAGGTAGTCAAAAGTGCTATTCTCATTGAACTCTGAGATATGGACGCGTCGCTGGTCTGGCATGAGGACGTACTGCAGCTCCTCAGGAAGGTCTTTTTCTTCTGTGTCTAGCCATAACTTGAAGATGTCTAGCTCGTCTTTGGGCTCGGTCAGCCATGCGTTAACGAAGTTTTGCGTGCCCGAGAGCCCTCTCCAATGGCTATCTTGGCACAGTCGCCACGTTGCGGCTTGCAGACCCGCAGACTCTATTGGCCCTAGGTAGCCAAAAAGCCATTTTGCGTTGTGGGCGTGGAAGTATTTTTCCAAAATATCGTTATCGCCGGAGACATAAATACTAGTCCCATCGGCCATGTGAAGCTTTATATCGTACTTGTCCATGAGGTACTTGAAGTTGCAGTACTCGTTTTTGTCCGGGTTTATTAAACGTCTTCCGTCTTTTATGACCGGTCTTGGGTACTGGAACTCAAAAGAATTGGCCAACTTGAATATCGTTTTGTATGTCAAGCCCTCTTCTGCGGTCCTGAAGCTGTCCCATTTGGCCGAGACGTCTGCATCGGACGTGTACGCAGTAGGGTCTGTGGCCGACCATGTTAGGTACAGAGCTAGGCAATTTGCGTTTTGCTTAGCAACTTGGCCGTAGTTATGGAGCGCCATGCCCACTTGTAGCCAGTAGTTATAGTGCTCGTACTCGGTTTCTAGGGCCTTTTTGTACACCTCTTTAATGCGCGGTGACTGGTCTAGCGGCAATAGCTTGAGAGCTGCCTCAACTTCTTGCAACGACGGGAGGGCTTCCGCGGCTAAAATGGCTTCGGACGAGCCTATTAGCTGGCTATCTTGCTCTGATTTTTGCGCTTTTGACTGGCTAGAGTCGCTTTCCGATATGCCAAATAATATATCTAAAATAGAATACGGCACCTCGGCGACTGTCGAGGGCGATATGTCAAGCTTGTCGCCGGTAGCGACCATGTAGTTATTTGATATGGAGAGCTGCCCTAAGAAGTCTTTTGGATGCTTGTAGGCCATCTTCTTCTTGGGCAGTAACGATTTGTCCATTTTGAGTACCACGTGGACGCCTGTTTTAGACACCGAGTACTCGCAATATGTAATTGACAGTAGGTTTTGCACGGCCCTTGGCGCAGACAGTAATACGTGGGTCGCTACTAAGTCTGGAATGGATATCTGCGCGTCCTCAGCTGCGGTCTGGTTCGCGGCTTGCGCGGCCAGTATCATTTTCTTGACGTCTTTGGGCGCGTCTATATCAATTATCACGTACGCGTTATCCATTGACGTTAAGAACCCGCAGAAGCCTATAGGGCTAGCTTGGTTTTCACTGTCTAGCAGCTCAACCAGCGTTGGTGCGTCTTTAGCTTTATCTGCAGGAATAAGTGGTCTCTTAGCATTGCGGTCTGAGAGCAGTGGAGAAGAGCTGTAAGAGCGAGTCCAGCCCGCTGTATTAGCCCAATCCGACGGTATCGCAGAGCTATTTATAAGTGCCATGGTCACATCCTTCTAGATGTTAGATGTTATGTTACCCAGTTACAGCCATGTAACTAGATAACATAACACAAAAAGAACTTTTTGTAAATAGGTTTTTGGCAGTTATTTTACTGCTTGTTTACTCCTGTTTATATTAAATGCCAAATAACGATGCAACTACCCATAGTCCTGCAACGCACACAGTTGCGGTTAGTATAGTTACTACGGTCGTTTCGAGTACAAAGTGCGCAGATATACGCGCTGGCTCATAACCTGTCATTTCATCTAAGAGCTTCGTAGCTGAGTAATCTGTGGCTGAGTAATCTGTGGCTGAGTATGCTTTATATTTGATAGATCTAGGGGCTTTACGACGTATCATTATTTATCTCCCTCTGTTGAGGCGTTACGCAGCAGGTCTGGCACGAGGAATCTGCCCGGCTTCTCTACCATTACGTTTACTAAGCCGTGGTATGAGATGTTTTTATTACCTAGGAACTCGTCGTCCAGTCGTATAACTTTACCTTCTAGCTGCATCGCTGTACAGCTTGACCATGCGCGCGTGCTTGTGGCCGCACTTGCTCTTGCAGACGAGCTCGTAAAATAGACAGGTCTCGACTGCGCTTTTATTTCACTTGGTGATGTATTAGCCATATTAGCCATATTAGCCCTCTACGGGGAACATTTCAGCTTTGTCACAGATGAACAGTCGCCCACTTTGAGCGCGCATCACGTATATGTTATAGTGCCTTAGCCTTTTTATTGAGACCGCCACAGTGTTTTGTGCTATATTCAGCTTATCGGCTATCTCCTTTTGCTTGTACTTCCCTTCTTTGCACAGCTCAAACACTGCAGCCATCTTTGTATTGGGACGGAATGGTTTATCCTTCACGAATATCGTCTCTAACTTCTCGCGCAGCCATCTGTGCAAGAACTCGCCTTCTGGCGTGTAGCGCATCAAGAACTCCGCGGCAAAGTCACGGTCGCGCTTGGACAGTTGGCTAAACTCGGCACGCATAGCCTCGTCAACGCGGCTGCACATCTTATCGTCAGGGTCAGCAATGCTGGGACTAGGTTTGCTCAGCACTGAGTCTAGGAAGTCTAAGAACTTCTGGTTGGTTTGCAAGTCGATACTGCATACTTTGCCTAGTCTATCCATGATTAAAACTCCTTGTCTATGCGCATTATATCTGGGCTAGCGAGTTAAATCTTTTTGTATTGCGTCTGCTATTACAGACAACCAGTTGAGGGTGTTTTCGCTAATGAGATATATGTGATCTTCGCGGCCATTTGGGTCTGCTATTACTGTATAGTTATTTGTTTCACTCATGCGCATAATAGTTTTGTCTAACCATTTGACCATTTTTGCAAATGCGGCTACGTTTTTATTGTCAGGCCAAAGTTCTTGTAAGAGCTCTGCTTCTTGGGCCAGTGCATCTAAACTTGCTGTGCTAATCTGTGTCATTTCTCTCGTAAAAGTTGCCATAGTACGTTTCCTGATGTTATTGGTTACAGAATCCAGCAATTAAATGAACCACAAAAATTCACTTAATAAATACATTATATACCAACAGCAATGCTTTGTAAACAAAAATATTGCTAGAAAAATGTTCAGACATTGCCGGCTGCGAGGTCAACCATGTTGTATGGCGGCTACGTGGATGCACGTGTTGGGCCGTGCCTCTATTTTTGTTAAAAATTTTAAAAGTCCCAGCCCCATATTTAGTCCGGGGCTTTTTTGAGGTCCCAGCGAGGATAGACGGAAAAAAGAGTATTGCTGAGACTAGCTTTTTGCCCCTGCGGGCGCTGGATTTGTAGTCCCAGCTTAGAATTTTATAGAAATTCTAATTTCATAAAGCCTTGAAATTATTACACTTTTCTAGACATTTTAGGAAAAAGGGAAAATGAACACGTTTTTAAAACCTTCCCGGTTTTAAGGCCTTTTTTTAGTGTATTTTTTCGACACTTTTTTGCCCTGTGGCACTACTATACTATATATTTTCTTCTAATTTTAAAAAAAATATAATACTACTACGTTTATACAGTTATTTAAGCTACTTAGGTCTCGTTGCTGGGATTGAAACTGGGTAGAGCTGGGAAAATCTCATCACTTTTATGGCTATGCTGGATGAATAGTTAAAAATCTTCGTAGAGGCCCTCGACGCCATCTTTTTATGTAAAACCAGCGCAGTTTTCTTAAGCAATGTAGCTATCAGTATAAAATATTCCTCTGGTCCAGCATCTTGGGACACGGCGTTATTAGCCCATAGCGGTGCCTATTGCGACGGGGCCCCAAGATGCTGGATCGGAGAAATATTTTATACGAATACCGACGAGCTAGTATATTAGGCCGAGATTGCCAAATCCCAAGATGCTGGATCGGAGAAATATTACAATTAGGCCCGTCTTATATATCAATTCCAGCTCAGCATCTACATGAGCAGCGTGGACTGACTGTGCACTCAAACAGCGGACTGACTGTGCACTCAAACAGCGGACTGACTGTGCACTCAATCAGCGGACTGACTGTGCACTCAATCAGCGGACTGACTGTTCACTCAAACAGCGGACTGACTGTGCATTCAAACAGCGGACTGACTGTGCACTCAATCAGCGGACTGACTGTGCACCCAAACAGCGGACTGACTGCGCACTCAATCAGGAGGCGAAAATATTTTATAAAATATTAAAATAACAGTTTACAAAGTTCTAGAACTGTTATATATTAAATTCAACAAATGAATGAAACACTCTAACAAAAGGATTACAAAAATGAACGCAGACTTTAATGAACTGCTTAAGAATCTTAAGACTAGCACTGCAACTGTAGAACAAGAAGAGCTAGAGCAAGTAGTGCGAGACTTTTTTCTAAGTCTAGAAGAGCGTGATGAATTCGCAGTATTTGTACTTAGCAGACTCTGTGGAAAAAAGTTAGAGAAGCCAGGCAGGAAAGACGAGCTACGCGCGATATTGACTACAGGCCACAGATACAGTATTGCAGAATTAGCAGAACGGATGGCGACAAGTGACAAAAATGTCTCTTCATTGCTATCATATCTTAGAAAAGAAGGTTTGAAAATTTGTATAGACTGCGAAGGACGTCGTTTTATAGAAAAGTAATATAAAAGCACAAAAGAGGAAAATCGCAAGATTTTCCTCTTTTGTGCTTTACCCCGATGGCCGACTGTTCACTCAATCAGCGGACTGACTGTTCACTCAATCAGCGGACTGACTGTTCACTCAATCAGCGGACTGAC
>QXGG01046587.1_pt1 | contig 38560 bp, 37 predicted proteins | sample 1982491 | NCBI WGS metagenome assembly QXGG01 (sample SAMN09924614, study PRJNA488089) | Wastewater metagenome, whole genome shotgun sequencing project. | isolation source: South African research farm wastewater | place: South Africa: Irene, Agricultural Research Council, Animal Production...
ATCTCGGAGTGATGGCGCTTGGGGCGACCAACAAGATGTTCTGGTCGGAGATGCACAAAGCTGCGATGGAACTCGCACTCGACATCTACGGTGCCGAGAGCATGTTGGTCGATGCCGGTTCCGAGGGGAACTCGTGGCCCGGTGTCGCCCGTGAGAAGCGTCGTCCCGGATACCCGGTGAGCCCGATGATGTCGGCGTTCTTCTTCAGCCGTTCGGAGACCATTTGGGGCGGAACGAGCCAGATCCAGCGCAACATCGTCGGAGAGCGAGTTCTCGGTTTGCCGAAGGAACCGATCGTCGGCTGACGACATCAACCGACGAGCAAATTGACATCGTCTTGAATCACGTCGGGGATCATCGGGTCGCGGTCCGTCGATGGTGACGGTGCCCTTCTTGCTCGTCACGCTTGCGGCGTTCGCCTACTACGCGAGTGTCGGGGTGCTGATCCCGACGTTGCCGGTGTTCATCGAGAACGGCCTCGGTCTCGGCGAGGCGATGATCGGCGCATCCGCCGTCGCTTTCAGCGGGGCAGCCGTTCTTTTTCGTCCAGGCCTCACATGGGTCGGCAATCGATGGGGTCGGCGCACGATGATGGTCGGCGGAGGTCTTCTCGGAGCTGGTGCGACACTCGGGCTGCTCGCTGTCACGTCGGCGTGGCAGATTCTCCCGCTTCGGGCATTGATGGGAATCGGAGAAGCAGCCCTGTTCGTCGGGGCCGCAACCGTGATCGTCGAGTTGAGCCCGGACAATCGCAAAGCTGAAGGTGCGAGCTATCTGTCGGTCGCCGTCTTCGGAGGAATTGCACTCGGACCGATCCTCGGAGAGTGGGTGATGGGCGGAGTTCCGGATTCGGCGCGCGGCCTCGGCTCGGGTCGTTACGACGCCGTCTTCGCTGTGGCAGCAGTCTTCTGCCTCGTCGCTGCAGCTGTTTCGGTGTGGGCCCCGGCTTTCGTCGGTGCAACTGCATCGCCGCGCACGGAGCAGCGCCGGTCATTGAGTTCACTGTGGTTCCATCGCAAGGCCGTTGTTCCGGGCGCGATGATGGCACTCGGCATCGCGGCGTGGACGGCGTTCAATTCTTTCGTCCCGACCTATGCGAAAGAACTCGGCCTCGACGGCTCAGCACGCTTCTTCGTCGTTTACAGCATCGTCTGTCTGATCATCCGTCTCGTCGGCGCTCGCCTTCCCGAAGCGATCGGATTGCGGCGAAGTGTCGCAGCTGCTCTCGTCTTCATTCTCCTCGGAGTTCTCTCGGTGGCGGCTTTTGCCAGCGCAACAGGAATTTGGATCGGCACGGTTTTCTTCGCTCTCGGCGCGTCGTTCCTGTATCCCTCGCTCCTGGCAATGAGCGTTCAAGATGTCGATGATGACGAGCGCGTGGCCGTCGTCGCGAGTTTCACGATGTTCTTCGAACTCGGCGGAGTCATCGGAGGTTTGTTCCTCGGAGGCGTGGGCCAACTCTTCGGCAAACGGGCGATCTTCTGGGTTGCCGGGATCTTCGCCCTCAGTGGATTGGCGCTGGTGGCATGGCACGCGGGTCGGACGGAGAATCGTCACTCGACTCGTCATCAGGCCGCGTTGTAGTACTCATCGACGTTGCGCCTCGCAGCGGCAAGCCGGGAACGGCAAGCGAAATCAGAAATGCGATCACCATCACAGGCAATGTCGCACGGAACACCGTATTGATGGCATCCGTGAGACCCGACAGCGCAATGTCACGATCTGCTGACGGCAAGTTCTTGATCTCGCGAGGAACACGGATGAGTTCGGGATCGACGCGGCCGACGAGTCGGGAGTTGAGCAGAGTTCCGTATGCGGCGAGGCCGATGGCTCCGCCGAGTTGGCGCATGAAGATCACCGTCGACGAGGCCGAACCCATCTCGTGCATCGGAACGGCATTCTGGACGGCCAACGTTCCTGTCGGCATGAGAGCGCCCATTCCCGCTCCGATCCAGAACGAGCCGATCATTGCCACGTAGAGGTAGCCCCGTGTGGTTCCGAGGAACGACACCATGGCCAGGCCGCCGATTGCGAAGATCGCGCCCATGGGCAACCACATCTTGTACTTCCCGGTGCGTGCCGTGATGCGTCCGGTGATCGTCGCGGTGACGGCGACCGCAACGGCAAGCGGTGCAAGCAGCAATCCGGAGTTCGTCGCCGAGACGCCGGTGACTCCCTGCAAGTAGAGCGGCATGAACGTGTTGGCGCCGAAAATGATTGCGCCGACGAGGAACATCATCGGCACCACTGTGCTGACGACGTCCAACTTCAGCATCGACAGCGGAATGATGGGCTCGGGTGCCCTGCGTTCCCACCAGATGAAAGTCGAGGTGGTCACGATGGTGACGCCGAACAATCCGAGAGTTTGTGCCGAACCCCAGCCGTACGAGTCCGCCGTCCATGACAGACCGAGAAGAAGACTCGTCACCGCAACGACGAGAAGGGTCGCACCTGCGTAGTCGATCTTGCGCTGATGTCGAACGAAAGGAAGTCGCAGGGCTCTGTCGGTGATGACGAGTGCAATCAGGCCGATCGGCAGGTTGACGAGAAAGATCCATCTCCAACTCGTGTTGTCGACGATGAACCCGCCGATCAGCGGACCGAGAACGCTGCTGGCGGTGAAGATGCTGGTGATCAAGCCGACGTACTTGCCGCGCTCGCGGGGCGGGACGACATCTCCGATGATGGCGAACGCAAGAGAAAAGAGGCCGCCTCCCCCAATGCCCTGAATGCCGCGGGAGACGACCAGCTGCCACATGTTCTGGGAGATGCCGCAGGCGAGGGATCCGACGATGAACGTAGCGATTGCAATCTGGAACAGGATTCGGCGGCCGTAGAGATCGGAGAGCTTGCCGAAAAGCGGAGTCGCTGTCGTGCTCGTCAACATGTACGAGGTCCCGACCCATGCGTAATACTCGATGCCGCCGAGCTCACCCACGATGGTTGCCAACGCGGTGGTGACGATGGTGCCATCGAGTGCCGACAGCGCGAGTCCGGACATCACTCCGGCGAAGACGAGATAGATCTGCCGCTTGCTCAGGCCTTCGTCCGTCGATGGGGAGATCGTCGGTGCAGTTTCGTCGCGGATGGCTGTCATGACGTTTCGGCTTTCATCACTGGGACCCTTGTCGTGCTGTATTTGTAGGGTACAACGAAAATGTCGTCGACTGCGAACCGTTGTACGACGTCGATACGAGGTGCCACTGTGCAATGCCGGCGGGGATCCGTGTCCGGAAAGTGACAGGATCTCGCTGTGCCCTCGAGTCCACGTGCCGAAACATTGCTGACTCGCTCGATGTCGAGCCCGATCGGAACGCTGCGATTGGTCGCCTCGACACACGGTCTGCGGGCGATCGTGTGGGCGAATGAAGACCCCGATTCCTATTCGGGACTGCGAGGTGCTCGGCTGGACGAAGACGAACGGTCGTCACACGTCCTCGGCGAGGCCGAAAAACAGATCGGGGAGTACTTCGCAGGTGAGCGTCGGCGATTCGAGATCGACCTCGATCTGATCGGAACCGAGTTCCAACTTTCGGCGTGGAGTGTGCTCTCGACGATCCCTTACGGCTGCACCATCAGCTACGGGGATCAGGCTCGAGTTCTCGGGGACGAGCGCAAGGCACGGGCTGTCGGAGGAGCGAACGGACGAAATCCGATTCCGATCGTTGTTCCGTGCCACCGAGTCATCGGGTCCGATGGCTCGCTCACCGGTTTCGCAATCGGCACCGATGTGAAGAAGTTCCTCCTCGATTTCGAACGAACGAAGAGCAAGATCTGACGGATGGGTGAAGTGAGCGTCAGCGTCGGCGAGCGGCAGCGGACTGCTCACGGCGGCGTCGGGCAGCTTCTTGTTCGGCGAGCTTGCGGGCCTTGCGCTGCTCCTTGATCGCCTGGCGTTCCGCATCGTCCTGTTTCACAGCCCGTGCTGCGGGCACAGCCTCCACAACAGGTGCAGGAGGGAGCTTCCATTCGTCGTCGTGCTTGAGGAGACGAGTGATGATGGGGGAGGCCAGCGCCTCGCCCGTGACAACGGTCGCGAGCATCACTTGCGTCACGTCGAGTCCATGCTTCGCGATGATGTCCGGAAGGACCGAGCGAAGGTTTTCCTCGCTCGGGTCGTCGGCATTCGAACCGAGTGCTTCGATGCATTCGTCGAGGCACTTCTCGGTGAGCATGATCGCAACCCGCTCGAGATCTCCGTTGATGCGACCTTTGGCCGTGGTGACTCGGATGGCGGCGACGACATCGGCACTGGTCGCTTCACCTTGGACGCCTGCGATGTGGCGAACGGCGTTCTGCCCCTCCTCGTCGAGGGCTTCGTAGAGAGAGACGATTCGGTCGTCGCCGAGCAGGCGAAAGGCGCGATCGAGCATCGACAGGGCAGCAAGGCGGTTCTTGACTTGGTTCACGACAGTCGAGGCTACCCAAAGGGGCTTGTCTTGATCGCCAGTGCGTTCAAGACAGGGCGCTCGAGTCGCGAAACCGGGAATCACTCAAGGTGTCCGTCAGAATGAATGCATGACGACTGATGGCTCACTCAAGCAGAAGATCCAGAACGATATTTCCGAAGCGCTTCGTTCCGGTGACGAGTTGCTCAAGTCGACTTTGCGGATGGCTCTTGCGGCGATCAAGAATGCCGAAGTTGCAGGAAGCGAAGCCGTGGTACTGACCGACGAGCAGGTCGTCGTCGTTGTGCGTTCGGAAGTGAAGAAGCGGCTCGAATCGGCGCAGATCTACGGCGATGCCGGTCGGCAGGAACTGGCCGACAAAGAAACGAAGGAAGCCGAGATCTTGCAGCGCTATCTGCCGGCTGCGATGGATCCTTCTGCACTTGCAGCAATCGTCGCCGAAGAAGTCGCACAGGCTGCAGATGCAGGACAGTCGGGTCCGAAGGCAATGGGCGGGATCATCAAGGCCGTGCGCGATCGCGTCGGCGATGCTGCTGACGGTTCGGCGATCGCCGCTGCGGTGAAGTCTGCTCTCGGCTGAACGGATTCCAATGGCGAATCACGTCTGGCCCTTTTCGATCGTGTGATGAGTGACCGCTTTCAGGTCACCGTTTCGGCGAAGGAAGGCCCACATTCTCGGTCGCAGTCGCGTCGAAGTGGCGATGACTCGAAGAAATTGGGGGTGTTAGCGTGTCGATCAGCGAACAACAGCGGTTCGAGATGCATCTCGGCTTGAGGACGGTTCTGGGAGACGACATGGCGAACACTCTCATGGAACATTTGCCACCCAGTGGGTGGAACGATGTTGCACGTCAGCGAGATGTGGAAGAGATCCGTCGTGATCTCAACAGAATGAACGGCACTCTGAAAGTTCTCATCGGAGGCGTGATCACAGTTGCTGCTGCGATCATCGTCATGCTGATCCAGCTGAACCAGAACATTTCTGGCTTGTGAGCGATCGAGAGATCCGGAACGGGACTTCCTGGCGCCCACGGTAGGAATCGGACCTACGACCTTCTGCTCCGGAGGCAGACGCTCTATCCACTGAGCTACGTGGGCGGGTGCCGAGAGCCTAGCGGTGGGATCCGATCGGACAGATCGCAACGCCATGGCACGGCTGCGTCGTATCGAGCCTGCGATCGGCTCCGAGATGCGCAACAATATGACCGTCATGTTCGATCCCATTGCCCTCGTTTCCGATCGCTTGTCGAGGGCATTCGCCGAAGTGGCCGGACGCAGCGGCGTCGATCCGATCGTCAGATCGAGCGACCGAGCCGATGCCCAGGTCAACGGGGTGTTGCCGCTCGCCAAGGAACTCGGCCACAACCCTCGTGATGTCGCTTCTCGAATTCTCGAGGCATGCAGTGACCTCACGGAGATGTGCGAGTCCACCGAGATCGCCGGTCCCGGTTTCATCAATCTCGTCTTTCGCGGTGACTTCCTCGGATCGCTTCTCACTTCGGTAGCCGCTGATCCCCGGCTCGGAGTCGGAACCGTCGTCCCTCGCCGCGTCGTCGTCGACTACTCCGCTCCGAATGTGGCCAAAGAAATGCACGTCGGTCACCTGCGAACGACGGTCATCGGTGACGCCCTCGTGCGCATGCTCGAGTTCGTCGGACACGACGTCATCCGTGAGAACCACATCGGGGACTGGGGAACGCCGTTCGGCATGCTGATCGAACATCTCCTCGACCTCGGCGAGGACAGCGCAGCGGAACATCTCTCTCTCGGCGATCTCGACGGCTTCTACAAACAGGCGCGAGCCAAGTTCGATGCAGACGAAACTTTTCAGGATCGGGCACGCAGTCGTGTCGTTCTCCTGCAGAGCGGAGACGATGAGACGAGACGCCTCTGGAAGTTGCTCGTCGGTCTGTCGACACAGCATTTCAATGCGGTGTATGAGCTGCTCGGAGTCCTTCTCACCGACGACGACTTGATGGGTGAGAGCGCCTACAACGAACTCCTTCCCGAGGTCATCCGCCGACTCGACGAACTCGGTCTGCTCCAGCAATCAGATGGCGCCGATGTCGTGTTCCCTCCCGGTTACACCAATCGAGACGGTGATCCGCTTCCTTTGATCGTGCAAAAGGGGCAAGGGGGTTTCAACTACGCGACAAGCGACCTCGCATGTGTCATCGATCGAGTGGAGCGCATCGGTGCTGATCTTTTGTTGTACGTGGTCGGAGCTCCTCAGGCTCAGCACTTGGCGATGGTGTTCGATGTTGCGCGCATGGCCGGTTGGTTGAAAGAGCCGTGTGAGGCCGTTCACGTCCAATTCGGCAACGTGCTCGGGCCGGACCGCAAGATACTCAAGAGCCGCAGCGGCGACCCTTTGAAGTTCATCGATCTCGTGACCGAGGCGATCTCGCGAGCCGATGCAGCAGTGGCGGAAAAGAATCCGGACATTGCTGCCGAACAACGAGCCGAAGTAGCGCGCATGATCGGAATCGGAGCGGTCAAGTATGCAGATCTCTCCACTGACCGAATTCGCGATTACGTGTTCGATTGGGAGCGCATGCTGTCTTTCGACGGCAACACGGCGCCGTATCTCCAGTACGCACACGCCCGTATCTGCAGCATCTTCCGGCGCTCCGAGATCGACCGGGATTCCGTTCGTTCGATCACACCTCGGATCGATGCCCCTCAGGAAAAAGCTCTTGCACTCTGTCTTCTCGGTTTCGAAGCCGCGTTGATGGACACGATCGACAAGTACAGCCCTCATCGACTGTGCACGTATCTGTACGAATTGGCAACGGCCTTTACGTCGTTCTACGAACATTGTCCGGTGCTCAAGGCGAATGACGAGTCCACGCGCGCGAGCCGCCTCATATTGTGCGATCTCACGGCACGCACGCTCGCCCACGGTCTCGGTCTCCTCGGAATCGACGTCCCGGAGCAGATGTGAGCAGTCGTCCCGTTCCGATGCGTCTCATGCCCGAGACGGCGCGCATCGAAGCAGATGGCTCACTGTCCATCGGCGGGTGCTCTCTCGACGACCTGGCTGATCGATTCGGAACACCGTTGTTCGTCTATGACGAGGATCATCTGCGATCGCGGTGTCGCGAGGCGGTCGAAGCCTTCGGTGCAGACCGCGTCATCTATGCCTCGAAGGCGTTTCTGTGCGCGGCGATGGCCCGACTCGTCGACGAGGAGGGTTTGCTGATCGACGTGGCATCTGGTGGCGAGATGTTCGTGGCCATGCACGCGGGCGTGGCTGCCGACAGATGTGTCTTCCACGGCAACAACAAGAGTCTCGACGAACTGCAGATGGCGATGACTGCCGGGACCGACACTCAGGATCGACCCGGAGTGCGCCACATCGTCGTCGACAGTTTCGACGAGTTGGACAGGATCGATCATCTGCATTCACGCGGTGCACCGACTCCGCGTGTGATGGTGCGTGTGACACCCGGAATCCACGCTCATACGCACGACTACATCGCGACCGGTCAAGACGACTCCAAGTTCGGCTTCAATCTCGCCAACGGCGACGCAGCGAAAGCCATCGACAGGATCCGCCGATCCCGAAGCACCGAGTTGATCGGTGTGCACTGTCACATCGGGTCGAACGTCTTTGCCGTCGAGAGTTTCGCGCGGGCGGCAGAAGTGATGGCGGCTTTCTCGGCGCCACTCGATCTTCCCGAACTGACTCTCGGCGGAGGTCTCGGTGTCGCATACACCGAATCGGAAGAGGCACCTACCTTGACCGCATGGGGCTCGGTTCTTCTCGATGCGTGCCGTGCACACGGTGTGAAGTCGGCGGTGTCCGTCGAACCGGGGCGTGCCATCGTCGCTTCTGCAGCAGTGACCGTGTACCGCGTCGGGACGATCAAGCACATCGACGGAATCCGCACGTATGTGAGTGTCGACGGCGGCATGAGCGACAACCCGCGGCCCGTACTGTACGGAAGCGGATACGAAGCTTTCGGTGTTCGATCGGTTGCTGCACCTCGGGACATGCCCGTGCGCATCGTGGGCAAACATTGCGAAAGTGGAGATGTCCTGATCTTCGAGGGCCATCTTCCCGATGATCTTCGAATCGGGGATCTCGTCGCCACTCCGGTCACCGGCGCCTACGGCCATTCGATGGCGAGCAATTACAACAAGGTGCCTCGCCCGGCAGTGGTCTTCGCCTCGCAGGGATCCGCTCGGCTCGTGGTGCGGCGAGAAACGTACGAGGATCTCGTGCGCCTCGACATCGTCTGATTCGGATCCATCTCACGGCTCATTGCATCTGCTCGTCGGTTCTGTCGAGCGACTGCCATAGCCTGACGCACCATGGCTGACCCCGTCCCGTCCCAGCGTGTCGTTCGCATCGGCCTGCTCGGATGCGGCAATGTCGGAGCAGCCTTGTATGCGCTGGTACAGGCTCAAGCGCCGTTCATCGCAGCGCGCACCGGCATCCTGCTCGAGATCGGCGCCGTTGCGGTGCGCAACGTCTCACGCGATCGAGACGTCGCAGTCCCATCCGAGCTCTTGACTCGCGATGCGCATGCCGTCGTCGCCGATCCAACCATCGATTTGGTCGTCGAAGTCATCGGCGGCATCGAACCGGCTCGGGAGTTGATCACGACTGCATTTTCCTCGGGCAAGCCTGTCATCACTGCCAACAAGGAGTTGCTCGCGAACGTCGGGGTCGAGTTGTTCTCGGCTGCAGATGCAGCCGGCGTCGATCTGCTCTTCGAGGCAGCGGTGGCCGGAGGCATTCCTGTAGTGCGCGTGATGCGCGAGAGTTTGCGCGGTGAACCCGTTTCGCGAGTGATGGGCATCATCAACGGCACGACCAACTACATCCTCACGAAGATGACCGAGGAAGGTGCAGACTACGGAGCTGCGCTTGCCGAAGCCCAGCGGCTCGGCTTTGCCGAGCGTGACCCGACGGCAGATGTCGAAGGATTCGATGCCGGGGCGAAAGCTGCGATTCTGGCCTCGATTGCGTTCGGAGCCAAGGTCGTCGCCGGCGACGTCTACCACGAAGGAATCAGCAACATCACAGCCTCGGACATCGCTGTTGCGAGGCGACTCGGGTACACGATCAAATTGCTGGGCATCGCGGAACGAGATGCGGCGTCGGGTGAAATCGGAGTGCGCGTCCATCCGGCGATGGTGCCCAATACGCACCCGCTCGCAAGTGTGCGCGAGAGCTACAACGCCGTCTTCGTCGAAGGCGGAGCGGTGGGTTCGCTGATGTTCTACGGTCGCGGAGCAGGTGGAAATCCGACGGCGAGCGCTGTGCTCGGAGACGTCATCGACGCTGCCGTGAACCTCGCCAAGGGTACGCATGGAACGATCGGGCATTTCGCGAAAGCTGTCATCCGCCCGATCGACGAATCGACTGCGGAATACCTCGTCTCTCTCGAGGTCGCTGACAAGCCTGGAGTTCTTCATGCTGTCACGGGTGCCTTCGCTCGGCACGGTGTGAGCATTCGCGCTGCCGAGCAGGAGGGTTCGGGAATCGATGCCCGACTCGTGTTCATCACACACGAGGCCAAGGAATCGGCGCTTCAGGACACTCTTCGCGAATTGCGCGGAATGGACGTCGTACGACAAGTCGGCGGACTTCTCCGTGTGATCGGCCACTGATTTCGGGGATGTCGATGAGCACGGAGCCTTCGATGCACTATGTCTCGACGAGAGGTCGGGCTCCTGAGCTCTCGTTTGCCGACGTCCTTCTTGCGGGGCTTGCGAACGATGGCGGTCTGTACGTTCCGCAACGGTGGCCGTCGATGCCCGAATTGCCGGTCGGTTCGTATGCCGATCTCGCAGCGACGGTCATGTCGCCCTTCGTGGTGGGCGACATCTCCGACGATGATCTTTTGCGGATGTGCCGGGATGCCTACGCGACATTTCGCCATCCGGCGACGGTTCCTCTCGTGCAGATCGGCCCCGACGAATGGATCATGGAGCTCTTCCATGGACCGACACTCGCGTTCAAGGATGTGGCACTTCAGCTGGTCGGTCGGATGTTCGACCATGTCCTGTCCGCTCGCTCCGAGCGCGTGATGATCGTCGGCGCGACGAGCGGTGACACAGGCTCTGCTGCAATCGATGGCGTGAAGGGGTGCTCCAACGTCGACATCGTGATTCTGTATCCACATGGACGTGTCAGCGATGTGCAGCGCAAGCAGATGACCACGGTCGATGCTTCGAATGTTCATACCGTTGCAGTCGAGGGAACCTTCGACGACTGCCAGGATCTCGTCAAGGCAATGTTCAACGATGCCCCGTTCCGCGACGAAATGAATCTCTCAGCGGTGAACAGCATCAACTGGGCTCGTGTCATGGCTCAGATCGTCTATTACGTCGCTGCTGTCGATGCACTCGGCCAGCAGCCGCTGTCATTCAGCGTCCCGACCGGGAACTTCGGCAACGTCCTTGCAGGATGGATCGCGCGCGAGATGGGAACCCCTATCGAATCGCTGATCGTGGGTTCGAACAGCAACGACATTCTCACGCGGTTCTTCGAGAGCAGAGCAATGACGACACAAGGAGTCTCTGCGACCCTCAGTCCGTCGATGGACATCCAAGTCTCGTCGAATTTCGAGCGACTTCTCTTCGAGATGAACGAGCGTGACGGTGAAGCGACCGCTCGACAGATGGAGTCGTTCCGCAGTGAAGGATTGCTCGAGGTTTCGCGTCTTCAATACGACACGTGGATCGATCCGGTGTTCCGGGGGGCGCGTTGTGACGACGCGACGACGATCGAGACCATGGCCGACGTTCATCGCAGTACCGGAATGCTCATCGACCCGCACACGGCTGTCGGAGTGGCAGCGTCCCGGCGTCTCGCGACGCCGGGCCGAGCGAGTGTGACGCTGGCAACCGCTCATCCAGCGAAGTTTCCCGATGCCGTCCTGCGCGCGACCGGCATCCATCCCCAGTTGCCGGCTCATCTCGCCGACCTCATGGAACGCGAGGAAAGATCCTCGGTTCTGCCAGCGGATTTGAACGCGATCGAGGCTTTCGTTCGTTCCGTGGCTCGTTCTGCCTGAGTGACCGACTGAAGCACCGGTCGAAAGAACCCGTCTTCCACTTCTCCAGTGCGTTGCCAATGCCCGTCGAGGTGGCTATGGTCAGGGGGGTCTGGAAGACCAGATCGCATGTGTGACCGAATCTCTTGGTCCGTGCGGATTCTCCCCACTGGCGTTGGGACGCCGGTGTACGTGCCCTTCTCAGCACGCCGCCGTTGACACCCACGCTCGAAAGCAGGTTCTTGTGGCCGCAGACGCCCTGGAAAAGTCGGTGCTCGAGTCGAAAGACAAAGAGCAGTTGATCGCAATCGCCACCGCACTCGGCTTGAAAGCCAGCGCAAGAGCGAAAAAAGAAGACATCATCACCAATATTCTCGCGACCGTCGGCGGACCCGAGAAGTCGTCCAAGGCCGACCGGTCTGAAAAATCCAACACGGCCGGATCCACTCGCTCGGCTGCCAAACAGCAGTCGAAGAACGGAACCGAGGCCGAGGAAACGTCGAATGGGGACACGGCAACGGAAGCCAAGCCGCAGCGTTCGGCCCCGGTGAAGACGTCCTCGGCTTCGGACGAAGTCATCCTCGGACCCGATGGCGAGCCGTTGGCCGAGTGGGAGGCAGCTCTCGTCCGCCAGGGCGACGCGACGATTGCCGATCTCGTCGGCGGTGAGGCTCCGTCGGGCGGATCACCATCTGGTCAGCGCAGAGACGGACAGCGCAACTCGCAACACAACAATCAGCAAGGCGGCCAACACAGCGGAGGCCAATCCGGCAACCAGCGCAACTTCGATGGGGAGAGTCGCAATCGTCGCCGTCGCCGTCGAGGTCGCGGAGGTCGCGATGAAGGACCCCAAGGCGAGGACCGCGATGGCTCGTACACCTCGGAGCGCTCACCGGGTGAAGTGACGCAACAGGAAATGGTGGATGTCTCTGGCTATCTCGACTTGCGCGATGAAGGGTACGGATTCCTGCGAGTCAAGGGGTACTTGCCGAGCCGCGATGATGCCTACATCTCCGTCAAGCTGACCCGTCAATACAGCCTGCGAAAGGGCGACCACGTCACCGGTGTGGCGCGCAGCGCCGGACGCAACGAAAAGAATCCGGCTCTGATCGAGATTCGCTCGGTCAATGGCGGTGAGCCGGACTCCGCCAAGGGGCGTCCGCGTTTCGAAGATCTGACTGCTCTCTTCCCGGATGAAAAGCTGCGTCTCGAGAGTTCTCTCGATCCGACGAACATGACGGCTCGCATCATCGACCTGATCGCCCCCATCGGAAAGGGTCAGCGAGGAATCATCGTGTCTCCGCCCAAAGCCGGAAAGACGACGATCATGAAGGAGATCGCGACTGCGATCGAGCGCAACAATCCCGAAGTCACGCTGATGGTGCTGCTCATCGACGAGCGACCTGAAGAAGTGACCGACATGAGGCGCACGGTGCGCGGCGAGGTCATTTCGAGCACGTTCGATCGCCCGTCCGAGGAGCACACGCACGTCGCCGAGTTGGCGCTCGAAAAGGCCAAGCGGCTCGTCGAGGTGGGTAAGGACGTCGTCATCATTCTCGACGGCATCACTCGTCTCAGTCGTGCCTACAACCTTGCTGCGCCAGCGAGCGGTCGCATCCTGTCCGGTGGTATCGACGCCGGTGCGCTCTACCCGCCCAAGAAGTTCTTCGGAGCGGCGCGCAACATCGAAGAAGGCGGTTCGCTCACCATCCTCGCGACGGCGCTCGTCGAGACGAACAGCCGAATGGACGAAGCCATCTTCGAAGAATTCAAGGGAACCGGCAACATGGAGCTGCGCCTCGATCGCAGATTGGCGGAAAAGCGCATTTATCCGGCGATCGACGTCGACTCGTCGAGCACCCGCCACGAGGAGCTCCTTTTCGATCGCAAGCAGCTGCAGATGGTGTGGAAACTGCGCCGTGTGCTGTCGGGTCTGGCTTCCGAGGGCAATCCGGCCCCAGGCTTGGAATTGCTCATCGATCGCCTGCGGCAGTTCAAGAACAACGACGAGTTCCTGGCCGAAATCGGTAAGACGCCGTCGATGTGACCCGGCCCGGGTGGGAGCTCCCTGGACGGGGAGATACGCTGGGACGTCGCTGTACAGACAATCGATAGAGGATTCGAACGCCATGAAAGCTGATATTCATCCCGAGTACGTGGTCACCACTGTCAAGTGCTCGTGTGGAAACACGTTCGATACCCGTTCGACTCGCAGCGGCGATCTCAACGTCGAACTCTGCAACGAGTGCCATCCTTTCTTCACCGGCAAGCAGAAGCTGGTCGACACCGGTGGACGCGTCGAACGCTTCAACAAGCGTTACGGCGAGCGCAAAGCCAAGCCCTGACCGTCGCCTTCTCTGGACGGCTCGGATCGACATCCTGACGGTTCGGTGAACGCACGCCTTCACGCACTCAAATTGCGGGCGCTGGTGCGCGACCATTTGTCGGGCGCGTCTGCAGTCGAGATCGGCGAACCAGTCGACATCGGTGTGGGTGCGGCAGTTCGAAGCGGGGATCAAGCCTGGATTCTCGTCGAGGATCGACACGACCGCGGATTGGGCATCGGGCTCGCATGGATGCAACGGTCGGGTGCGTCGTCGCTGCATCTCGTGATCGACGGAAAGAACGAAGGACCTGCCGCCGAGCGATCAACCAATGAGTTGGCTGGGGCTCTGGCTCGACGGGCCCGGCATTTCGACATCGGGATCAGCGTGTGGACAGTGGATGAGCGAGAGCTGGTGCCAGTCGAGCCCGATGAATATCGGGCGGAAGCGGAACCTTCATCAGAGCATCTCGAGTTCGGATCGGTGATCCTCGAGTGCGGCGCAGAAGTGGTGATCGAACACGGAGTCGTCAGCGGGGAAGTCATCGGACTCGAGGTGTGCCGAGTTGTCGATGATGCAGTGACAGGTCGTCCTCGTTTGGAAGTCGGCGTGGGAATCCACGATCGAGAGGCATTTGCGTTGATGCATGGTGGGACACCAGCGACGGATTCGTTGAAGCGCATCGTGGACGTGGTGCGCGGCCATCGTCGGCCGGGAGCGGATCCCCACCCTCTCAATCGACTCGCCGTGGAGCGGGCTCTGCGTTCGAGATTCGTGAGCGATGCGACGATCATCGGAGCTCGGCAACTTGGTGCGGTGTCGACGGTGTTGCCTCGTGCCAACCTCAAGGATTCGGTGCCGTGCGCTGCGATCGGTGAGACCGTCGACGGTGAGCCGTTGGTGGCTGTTTTTTCCGTCGGCATCGACCTCGATGTCGTGCCCACGTCCGCGGACACGCGCGCCTGGCACGGTCTTTCCGATGCGCGCCTCGTGATCGTTGTACCCGAACGCGACGCCTCGCCCGTGACGCATCGACTCGCCGCTGCGCTGAGACATCCAGCTTCGGTGATCGCAGTGCCCGTGTGATCGATTCGCGACTCGCTGCGGCCGTAGCCTGATCCGGTGGACGAACGCTGGGATGCTCTCGTGGAAGAGCTGGTCTCGCTCGAGTCGCTTCTGTCCGATCCGGATGTGGTCAGCGACCAGATGCGCCTGCGTGACGTTTCTCGCCGCTACAAGGAATTGACACCTGTCGTGGAATGCATCAGGGCGATCAGGCTTCGCCGTAGCGATGGCGAAGCTGCAAGTGAGTTGTTGGCGATGACCGACTCCGACGTCGAACGTGAACAGTTGCGCGCCGAGCGAACTGGGGCCGAATCCGATGTTGCGCGTCTCGAGGAGGAGCTGCGGACTCTGCTCCTTCCGAAGGATCCCAACGACGGCAGGCCGGTGATCATGGAGATCCGCGGAGCCGAAGGCGGCGAGGAAGCGAACCTGTTCGCACGAGATCTGTATGAGATGTACGGGGCTTATGCAGCACGGCGCGACTGGAAGGTCGAGACGCTTTCGCTCGATCCGAGCGACCTCGGCGGTGTGAACGAAGTGGTGTTCGTCGTTCGCGGCGATGACGCGTGGTCACATCTGAAGTTCGAAGGCGGACCTCATCGCGTCCAGCGGGTTCCCGTGACCGAGAGCCAAGGGCGAATCCACACGTCTTCGGCAACAGTGATGGTCCTGCCCGAAGCAGAGGAGGTGGACGTCCAGATCGACGACAAGGATCTGCAGATCGACGTCTATCGATCGAGCGGTGCTGGCGGCCAGAGCGTGAACACGACCGACTCGGCTGTTCGAATCACACATCTTCCGTCGGGCATCGCCGTGTCGATGCAGGACGAGAGAAGCCAGTTACAGAACAAGCAGCGGGCAATGACCGTCTTGCGTTCTCGGCTCTTGAGAGCGGCACAGGATGCACAGGAGTCGAAGATGTCGATCGAACGTCGCTCCCAGGTCGGCGGGGGTGGCCGCGGCGAAAAGATTCGCACCTACAACTTCAAGGAGAACCGATTGACGGATCATCGCATCGGCTTCACGATCTATTCCCTGTCCGATGTGCTCGCGGGTGATCTCGATGCCGTCGTCGAGGCTCTGGCCAGCGACGAACGCACCCGCCAATTGGCCGGACAGCAGATGTGACGATGTCCGTCGGAAGATGAGTGATCGACTGTGGCGACGACCATGACATGGCGTGAACTGCTCGCCGAGACATCTCTGAATCTCGGGGAGCCTGCTCCTGCGCGATGGCTGTGCGAAACGGCAGCAGGTCTGTCGGGTGCGGAATTTCTGGAAGAACTCGACGAACCCGTGACCGAGCGCATGGTGGCGCACCTCGATGCGATGCTTGCGCGATATCGAGCCGGAGAGCCTCTGGCGTACGTTCTCGGTCATTGGTCGTTTCGCCACATCGAAGTGATGGTCGATCGTCGGGTGCTGATTCCTCGACCCGAGACGGAAATCGTTGCCGGTCGTGCGATCGAACTGGCATCCGACATGCGTCGCGATCGCGGAGATGTCGCGAACGCACATGTCGTTCAGCGGATAGCAGACCTGGGGACAGGATCGGGTGTGATCGGACTCTCGATCGCGTCCGAATTGCCGATCGACGGAACCGAAGTGTGGCTCACTGATCTGTCGTCGGATGCGCTGGATGTGGCTCGGGCCAATGCGGCAGGACTCGGCCGACGGGCTGCGAACGTGCGGATCGAACTCGGCGAATGGTTCGAAGCCCTCCCGGAGGAACTCGTCGAATCGTTCGATGTCGTCGTCTCCAATCCCCCCTACATCGCGGACGACGATGACGAGGTGGAGACATCGGTTCGCGACTGGGAGCCTGCTGCAGCACTCTTTGCGGGATCAGACGGGTTGCGCGATGTGAGGCGGATCGCAGGCGAAGCCGGTCGCTGGCTGCGTCCGGGAGGCTGGCTGATCCTCGAAATCGGCTCTCGCCAAGGTGCCCTCGTGGAAGCAATTTTTCGAGAGAGCGGATTCAGTGACGTGAGCGTCGGCAAAGATCTGGCCGATCGAGATCGCTATGTCGAAGGACGACGGCCGTTCGATCAGGAGAGTGCTCGACGCAAGAAGTCGAGTTGATGCAAGAGAAGGTTTTCGGCGACTTCGGCCTGTGGAGTCATGTGAGTGACCCCGCTGAGTGGAAGCACTTCGTGCGGCTTGCCTGCAGCCAGCAAAGCTGACGAGAGCTGCAATGTGTGTGCGGCAACGACGTTGTCATCTGCGAGACCGTGGATCAACAACAGCGGGCGGGTGAGTCGGTCTGCGAGTTCGATCAGAGAAGTGCGCGTGTACGGGCCGGCATCGACATTCGGGTCGCCGAGATAGCGCTCGGTGTAGTGTGTGTCGTAGAGCTTCCAATCGGTCACCGGTGCTCCGGCGATTGCGGCATGGAAGACGTCCGGACGGCGCAGGACCGCCAGTGCTGCAAGATAGCCACCGAAGCTCCAACCACGGATGCCGACTCGTTCGGTGTCGAGTACGGGAAAGTCGAGAGCCAAAGCTTGCAGAGCATCGACCTGATCTTGCAGAACTTCGGTCGCAAGGTCGCGATGCACCGACCGTTCCCACCGTGTTCCGAGTCCGGGTGTACCGCGTCCGTCGGCCACGATCACGGCATATCCCTGGTCTGCAAACCACTGTGATGTGCAATGCGCGGCGTACGAATCGACGACTCGTTGGGCATGAGGGCCGCCGTAGGGATCCATCAGAACAGGCAATCGCGTTCCTGGTGCAACATTGCGCGGGAGAATCAGAGCACAGGGAATGCCGCGCTCTCCAGCGCGTACGAACTGCACATTGGGTTCGAGGAGAGGAGCCTCTGCGAAACTTTCGATCTCGACTGCGACATTTTGTGGATTGTCCAGTTGCGTGACCGACACTGTTGCTCGCTCTTGGGACAGCGACGAGCGGCGGATGACGACAGTGGGGCCCGCGACCGTTGCGCTGTGCACACCGTCAGACGGGGTGAGTGAACGTATCGACGACTTCGAGCGATCCCAATGCCAGATACCCCAGCACTCGGGGCGCCGCACATCGATCGCTGCGAACACGACACCGCCTTCGTTGCTCGTCACGATGTGGCGGACGTCGAGTTCGTCGGGTGAGACGGATGAACCTGCGACGATCAGTCGATTCACTCCGTCTCGATCGGCGACGGTGATGATTGTTCCATCCGCGAGAACACTCGGCGATCCGGTCACGAGGTCGACCCACGTATCGCTGGTCTCCGCCGTCGATGCTCGGAGTTGCGGCTCGTTCCAGGTTGCTCGACCGATGACGACGGTTTTTTGGTCGCGCGACTGGACGGTGACGACGACATCGTCCGGCCCGCTCCAACTGACATCGGCGAGATACGGAAGGTCGGATGTGTTCCACTCGACATCTCGACGATCGAAGTCGCTTGAATCAGCAACGCCTTCGATGTGGAAGATGCTGAGGCTCACGTGGGCGTTGGCCGTTCCGGCTGCGGGATATCGCACGGTGTGCCCCGGCAGCCACGGCTGAGCCGGATCGGCGATCGTCCACTCGGAGACAGGAGATTCGTCGACACGTGCAACGGCGAGGCGACGGCCGTCGGTGCTCCACCAAAAACCGCGATAGCGATTCATTTCCTCCGCTGCGATGAAGTCGGCGACGCCCCACGAGACGGTTCGATCTTCGTCGAAGAGGGATCGGCCGGCCACGAGATGGGGGACCTGTTCGTTCGAGGTGCGATCGACATCACGATCGGAGTCGACGCAGAACAACTCGCCATCGCAGACGAATGCGATTCGGCGTCCCGTCGGGTCGAGACGAGGATCGAAGACAGGTCCTGGTGACGGAATGTGGCGTGTCGACGCTGTAGCGAAGTTGCCGACGAACAGTTGGCCCGATATCGCAAAGGCGAACACTTCGAGTTCGTCGTCGACGGAGTAAGCCGTGATACCCCCTCCGGCTTCGCGAAGGCGCTCGCGGCGTGCGAGTTCTTCTGGCGACAGATCCGTACTCGTGGCGGATTCTGCAAGAGCAAGTGGATCGACGATGAGTCTCTCGGTCGATGTCTCGAGGTCGAGTTCCCAGAGGCAGTTCACTGGATCGCTGCCCGATCGACTGCGTAAGAAGACGACTCGCGTTCCATCGGGGGAGATGCTGAACGTACGCGGTTCTCCGAGAGTGAACCGCTGGGTTCGAGCGTATTGACGCGGGAATGTGTCGTCTCTCGTCTGACTTCTCATATTTGATCCGGCATGTCAGAACTGTCGTATCAGGATCGTCACGCCAGTGACGGTTTGACGAGGATCTTGGCGTGTGCTTCCGGATTGCCGAGATCATGGAACGCCTGAGGAACACCGTCGATTCCGACTCGGCCGGTGATGAGCGGTTCGAGATCCACTTTGCCTTCGGCGATCGAGGTGAGAGCATTGCCGAATTCGAGGGGTGAGTAGCCGAGAACGAACTGGATCGACAGCTCCTTGCCGATGCCGAGCATCGGATGGATCCGGTCTTCTTGCATGCACGCTCCGACGACGAGGATGCGCGAATCCTTCGGAGCCATGCGCATCGCCTGTTCGATCATTCCCGGATTTCCCACAGCTTCGAAGATGACGAGCGGCTTCTTGCCGTCGGCCTTGCGCCACGCCTGGATCGCCGGAGTTTCGCGCGGATCGACGACGACATCGGCGCCGAGGTGTTCGGCGAGCGCTCGCCTGCGCGGCGAGAAGTCGGCGCCGATGATCGGTCCGATGCCGCGCATCTTCAACTCTGCAATGCAGGCAAGACCCACTGGTCCGAGTCCGAGGATGACTGCAGCGTCACCCTGAACGATGCGACTCTTCTCGACAGCGTGCACACCGACCGCGAGAGGCTCTGTCATCGCTGCGAGATCCGGCGACAGACCGTTCGGCACCTTGATGCTCATCATTTCGTTGACGATGATGCGCTCGGAGTAGCCACCCGGATACTTGTTGCTGAACCCGACTCCATGCACACCTTGTTCGTCGAAGGTCACGGGGAAGCTGACCACGATGTCACCGGGAGCGAGATTCGAAACACCCGGTCCGACGTCGAGGATCTCGCAGCAGTACTCGTGGCCCATCACCATGTCGACATGGGGTTCGAACATCACGGGACCAGTCGAGTCCGAGGGCGCACCCTCGGCGGAGGTTTCGTTCATCTCGGCAGTGAGGCGACGGCTCTCCTCTCCGTGGACGAGCAAGTGCAGGTCGCTCCCGCAGATGCCACAGGCAAGAACCTGTGCCAGGGCTTGCCCTGCACCGGCAACGGGTTCCGGAATGTCGTCGACTCGAAGGGACCAATTTCGCATCACGGCGGCTCGCATGTTCCGACATTACGGGTCGCCAAGGGCCGAGAAAGATTCGGAAGTGACTGCGAGGGTGACTAGCGGCTGAACGATGCAATGGCATCGATCATCAGATCGAAAGCAGCAGCGGCGTCGACCTGCATCAGGACTTCGCAGTTGGCGTCTTTCACTTCGCGCAGATCTCGTTCATCCACGAGGGTCATTCCGCGCGTGTGGGTTCCCGCGAGCTCGATCACGACGTGAGCATCCTTGGACACGAACAGTTCGGGATGGGTGAGCACCAGGATTGCGAGCGGATCGTGAACGGCACCTCCGTCCATGCCGTAGTGGCGGCGCATGTAGGTGTCGGTGAAGAACTGCATGAGATCGCCGAGGACATGGGCGAGCTGACCGGGGAGAGCGCGCACTCGGTCGATTCGTTCTTGTGTTGCACGGAACTGGTGTGTCAGGTGGAGGCCGGCCATGACGAGTCGACGGCCGTAGTTGAACACGATGTCAGCGGCCTCGGGATCGACCCAGATGTTGAACTCGGCAGCAGTGGTCCTGTTGCCGAAGGTTCCGCCACCCATGAGCGAGATTCCTGCGATGCGATCGGCAATGTCAGGTGCGAGACGCAACGCGAGGGCGATGTTCGTGAGCGGTCCGGTCGGGACGAGCCAGAGACCTTCATTGGCTCGGCACATGTCGATGATGTATCGGACGGCATCCGTGCTGTCGGGCGTACTCGTCGGAGCGGGGAGATCGGCACCGTCCAGGCCGCTCTCACCGTGCACGTAGGTCGCATATTGCGGAGGCGCGACGAGGGGTCGCACTGCACCTTGGTGAACGGGAACGTCGAGACCCAGCAGGTCCTTCATGACGAGAGCGTTGTATGTGGTGGACTCGATGGGAGCGTTTCCCGACACCGTGGTCATACCGAGCAGATTCGCGTAGCGAGCAGCGACGACGATCGCGAGTGCATCGTCATGACCAGGATCGCAATCGAGAATGATGTTCGGACGGCTGTCAGGATTCGTGGTCATGTTCGTGGTCCTGGTCATGATGGCTTCATCTCTCGTTGTTGTCGCTCACTCGTTCCCGCGCGGACGGCACCGACCGGTTCAGGCGACGAGCAGACGTCCTTCGCTGTCGAGTTTGACATTTCGTCCGACCCATTCACCCTCGCACATCGCTGCGGCAGTGTCGGGGTCGTCGCTCACACCCCAGGCGCGGTTTCCCTCGGTGTCGAGCACCGTTGCAATCGCTCGTTCGGGACGACCGTCTCGGTCGTGCATGACCGTGTAACCCTCGATCGTGCCCGGTCCCTCGGAAGCGCCGACATCGAGCACATTGCGTTTCGGGAGGGCGTCGATCCGATCCTGAGGGTTCGCATGTTTGAAGCCGCCGTTCGGAGGAGTGGTCGAGTAGATGCCGAAGGCGTGCTTGGTCGCGTATCCGCCGTTGGCCCAGACCAAGCCCTTCTCACCTGGTCGGCTGCGAAGTTCGCCGACGACCGTTGCAATCGCGTGCATGACGTAGTTGTTCCAGGGTCCGCCGGCGAACGACAGACCGCCGGTTCGTGTGAGTTGGCGGTCGAGGGACAACCCGAGCGATGCAGCACCGAGTTGAACTGCCGAAGGAAAGCACGAATAGAGATCGATGACGTCGATGTCGTCCACCGTGGTCTGGGCGAGTTCGAGTGCCAGCCGGCCGCCGAGTTCGATCGCCGGTGTCTCGTGGAACGTGTTGCGCATCGAGACGTACTTGTGTTCGTGGCAGTCCGTTCCCGCGATCGGGAACACCCATCGATCGCGGGGGATGCCGAGGCTCTTTGCTCGTTCGACCGAGCACATGATGATCGCCGCCGACTGGTCGACGTCGTTGTTGGAGTTCATGACCTTCGTGTACGGCAGACCGATCATGCGATTGCGCGGGCCCGCAGTCAGGATCTCCTCGGGCGTCATCGGCGTGCGAATCCACGCATACGGATTGTCGGCTGCGACCGCGCTGAACCGAGACCAGAGTTGTGCGATTCGGCGGTTGTGATCTGCAATCGAACGTCCGGCGCTGGCTCGCAGTGCGCTTTCGAAGATCGGGTACACCTGAACGGGAGCCACGATTCGTCGTGAGATCTCGTACTCGTGGTTCATCACGAGTTCTTCTCCCATGACGCGAGTCGGCGCGACGTCTTCTGGAACGTCCGGCCAGGGGAGATCGATGTTCGCGGCTCGGGCTCGCTTGCGGGTCCTCGAGGTCTCTCCGCCACAGAGCACAACGAGATCGAACGATCCGGACTGGATTTCGAGTGCGGTCGCGTTCACGAGAGATTGCGGACTGTTGCCTCCCATCGACGTGATGACCGTCTCTTTGGTGGAGATACCGAGTTCGTCTGCGACGAAACGGGCCGGGTCGCGATACTTCCACGACAGGAAGCCGACGACACGCAGAGAATCGACGTTCGGCACCGATGAAAGTCCGGCGTCGCGTGCGGCGACCCGCACCGCCTCGGCGATGAAAGGAGCGGGAGCAAGAGCCTGCAACGGGTCGTCGACCCGCTGCACCTGTTGACCGACTCCGACGATGACGGGTGTGCGCGGGTCGAGAGCCATGCGGGAAATGTAGTTGGCACCTGCGCGTGCCCTGAATTCCCGTTTTTGATTTCTCATGGACGCCTACACTTCGTGCATGTCGAGTCTGCGCATCGCCATCGGTTCCGATCATGCGGGATTCGACTTGAAGAAGCATCTGGTCGCATTTCTCGAATCCGCCGGCCACGTCGTCGACGATCAGGGGACTCACTCGACCGGGAGCTGCGACTATCCGCCGATCTGCGCCGGAGTGGGTCGAACCGTTCGAGATGGCATGGCGGATCTCGGAATCGTGCTCGGGGGCAGCGGACAGGGAGAGCAGCTGGCAGCCAACAAGGTGCGCGGCGTTCGCGCCGCCTTGTGCAACGACTTGTACACCGCCCGAATGGCCCGCGCACACAACGACGCCAATGTTTTGTCGATCGGGGCGCGAGTGGTGGGTGTCGGGCTGGCTGAGGAAATTGTCACAACCTTTCTTTCCACCCCGTTCGAGGGTGGTCGGCATGCCCGCAGGGTGGCACAGTTGAAGGAACTCGAAGACGAGTTCTGATCGAATTCGATTCCGCCCCAGATCAGTTCCCACACGAAACGACAGAGACGCCGATGCCCTTCCCCTCAGATTCCGACCCCGACCTCGAAGTCGAGCGTCTCCTCGACGAGGAGTACGAACGGCAAACAACAGGGTTGCAGTTGATTGCGAGTGAGAACTTCACATCGCCTGCTGTGATGCGCGCCGTGGGGAGCGTGCTCACGAACAAGTACAGCGAGGGGTATCCCGGCAAGCGGTACTACGGCGGAAACCAGATCGTCGACTCGATCGAGTCACTGGCCATCGAGCGCGTCAAGGCTTTGTTCGGTGCCGAACACGCGAACGTGCAGCCTCATTCGGGGGCCAACGCCAACATGTGCGTGTACCAGGCTCTGCTCGATGCAGGCGATACGGTTCTCGGTCTCAGCCTCGATCATGGCGGACATCTCACGCACGGCTCACCGGTGAACGCGAGCGGCAAGCTGTACAACTTTCTTCCGTACAAGGTGACGCCCGGCGATGAGCGCATCGACATGGACCAGGTGCGCGACATGGCTCTCGAACATCGGCCGCGCATGATCGTCGCTGGAACGACGAGCTACCCGCGCCGGATCGATCCGGAACCCTTCAAGTTGATCGCAGACGAAGTCGGGGCCTACTTCCTCTACGACGCGGCCCATCTCGCGGGCCTGATCGCCGGCGGCGCGTACCCGAACCCGGTGCCGTATGCCGACGTGGTCACGTTCACCACCCACAAGACGCTGCGCGGTCCGCGCGGCGGCTGCATTCTCAGCAAGGCAGAACATGCCGCAGCGGTGGACAAGGCAGTCTTTCCCGGGTGGCAGGGCGGTCCGTTGGAACACGTCATCGCCGGCAAGGCGGTGGCGTTCCGCGAGGCTTCTCACCCGTCGTTCTCGCAGTACGCGCACCAAGTCGTGGAGAACGCCTCGACTCTCGCCCAGGCACTTGCCGAAAACGGCTTCCGGCTGGTGTCGGGTGGAACCGACTGTCACTTGATGGTTGTCGACCTGCGTCCCTTCGATGCCGATGTGACCGGCAAGGAGGCCCAGGCAGTTCTCGACCTCGCTGGCATCACCCTCAACAAGAACACGATTCCCGACGACCCGCGCAGTCCTTTCGTGACATCGGGAGTGCGTATCGGAACACCGTCAGTCACGACGCAGGGGATGGGTGTGAAAGAGATGCCGCTGATCGCTGGGCTGATCGCACGTGCGCTGCGCGGGCGCAATGACGAAGCGGAGATCGCAGCCGTTCGGGCCGAAGTGGCTGCGCTGTGTGCGGCGTTTCCGGCATACCCGTCCGGCGCCTGATACCCGAGCGATCCTCTCCGGCTCGTCGAGTCACATTCCCCGAATAGTCTCGGCTCGTGCCAGATACGGTCGCTTATCTCTTCATCGGCGCAGTTGCTGCCGGAGTGACCTTCTTTGCGACCCCTGTCGTCACACGTCGAGCGAACCGTCTGGGATGGGTCGTCCAACCCGATGAGCGACGAGTGCATCAGGTCCCGACACCCGATGTCGGGGGCATCGCGATGTTCCTCGGATTTCTCGTCGCACTCCTTCTCGCATGGCAGATGGATCGGTTCTCGCTGGTGTTCGACAACAACTCCGAACCCCTCGGAGTGCTTCTCGCGGCGGCGATCATCTTTGCCACCGGCCTCGTCGACGATGTGCGCGAACTCTCGAGTCCCGCCAAGATCACGGGAACGGTCATCGCCGGTCTCGTCTTGGTCTGGTTCGGAGCGACGATGTTCTACTTCCGCGTCCCGTTCCTCGACGTGTTCGTGCTGTCCGATGACTGGATCCCGATCATCACGGTTCTGTGGCTCGTCGGGATGACGCAAGCGATCAACCTGATCGATGGTCTCGACGGTCTCGCTGCCGGCATCGTCGCAATTGCTGCCGCTGCCTTCTTCTTGTACAGCCGCCGACTCGACGATCTCGGAGTTCTTGCCCAACCCAATGTCGGTCCGCTCATGGCGATCATCGCCTTCGGTGTCTGCATCGGATTTCTTCCTCACAACTTCAATCCGGCGAAGATCTTCATGGGGGACAGCGGCGCGCTGTTCCTCGGCCTCTTGATGGCGGTCTCGACGAGTGTCGTCGGCGGTCGAGCCGACCCGAACAATGAGGCTTACACACCTGGCCAGACGTACTTCTTCCTCGCGCCGCTGTTCATTCCGCTGTTCATTCTCGGTGTGCCGATCGTCGACACGGTCTTTGCAATCGTGCGCCGCGCCGCCAAACGTCAGGGAGTCGCAACTGCGGACAAGGGCCATCTCCATCATCGGCTGATGGAGATGGGTCACGGCCAGCGTCGCAGTGTGCTGATCCTGTGGCTCTGGACGACGTTGCTGAGCGGTTTCGTTCTGTACCCGATCTTCACCGAGGCTCGCACGGCATTGATTCCGATCGGGACGGCGGCGATCGTTCTCGGGCTGTACACAGTTCTGCATCCTGAAGTGCGCCGACAGCGTCGAACGTCGGGCGATGTGAGTCGCGGGAGCGATCCCGCTCCGAATCATCCCACTACGAATGATCCCGGTCCAGAGATCATGAACGATGCACTTGATCACGATCTCGCAGACAGCCCAGATGATGAGACATCCAGATTGCCGAGACCCGAGATCGACGGGTAGGTTGTGAACAGCTTCACGAAATCGCGGTGTGTTCTCATCAGACCCGACAACGTGATGAACCCACCCCCAGCTCATGTGGAAGAGCAGATGTCCGAGATGACCGAAATCCGATCGCGAAGAAGCCGACTGTCGCTGCGACCGGTGAATCGCATCGTTCTGGCAGGCAAGCGTCCGTCCGGTCCAGAGTCCGGACTCGGCCAAGGAATGGAGATGGCTCTGACCATTCTCGTGTTCCTCGGATTCGGGTGGCTGCTCGATTCATGGCTCGACACCCAGCCGATCTTCATGGTCGCTTTCGTCGTGTTCGCCATGGTCGGACAACTCGTGCGAATGTGGATCGACTACGACGCGCGGATGAAGGTTCTCGAACGTGAGCGACGTGATCGAGTATCGGTATCGAGTTCGCCCCAGTCATCGGAGGCGGCTCCCTCATGAGCTTCACCGATCAGCCGGCCCCCATGGCCACTCGGATCGAAGGGGAATCCCCCGAAATCCAGGTTTCTCTCGACATTCTGAAGCGTGCGGTCTACGTGGCGCCGGTGATCGTCGGAGTCTGTGGAATCTTCGCCGGACTCGGAGGTGTGTTCGGGTCCTTGTACGGCCTGGGGCTCGTCTTGGTCAATTTCTTTCTGGCAGCCGGATCGGTCTCGGTGACCGCCAAGATCTCTCTGGGTTTGATGATGGGAGCCGTGCTGTTCGGCTACCTCGTTCGGCTCGGGCTGATCTTCATTGCTGTGATTCTTGTCCGGGATGCCTCTTGGATTTCTCTTCCTGCCCTCGGATTGACCATTATCGTTTCGCACCTAGGACTTCTCGTATGGGAGATGCGCTTCGTTGCCGCATCGCTCGCATACCCCGGACTGAAACCCCGGAAACCCTGAAATGCTGTCAGTACCCACCACCCGCCACATTGCCTGCGTGCTCGTGCCCGGACAAAGGAACCACACATCGTGATCGCCCTCGAGTTCCCACCGATCAATGAACTCCTCCGATGGAAGGATCTGTTTCCGGGGTTCAACAAGATCTCACTCATCGTCGTCGCCGCGGCGATCATCGGATCGCTCGTGTTCTATTTGGCCGGCAGCAAGGACCATCGCACAGCTCCGAAGGGAGTCCGCAACTTCGCCGAGTCGATTGTCGAGTTCATCGAGAACGGCATCATCATGCAGACGATGGGCCGTGCCGGTCTCGGCTGGACTCCGTTCCTGCTGAGCTTGTTCACGTTCATCTACCTGTGCAACGTCCCAGGTGTCATTCCGTTCCTTCAGATGCCCGCCACTGCGCGCATGGCTCTGCCGCTGTTCTTGTCACTCCTCGTGTGGGTGGTGTTCATCGGCACCGGCTTCAAACATCAAGGTCTCGGGTACCTCAAGAACTCGCTGTTCCCGCCAGGTGTTCCCAAGGCTCTGTACGTGCTGGTGACGCCGATCGAGCTCATCTCGACCTTCTTCGTCCGGCCGTTCTCGCTGACGGTGCGTCTGTTCGCCAACATGCTCGCCGGTCACATGCTTCTCGTCACCTTCGCACTTCTCTCCGAGGCGCTGTTCCAGGCCAAGGGCAACCCTGCTCTCATTCCGATGGGAGTTCTCCCATTGCTGATGCTCGTCATGCTGACCGCCTTCGAAGTTCTGGTGGCGTTCTTGCAGGCCTACATCTTCACGATCCTCGCCTCGGTGTACATCGGCGGCGCGGCTCACCCCGAACACTGATCTCATCAACGACACATTCTCTTAACAACACACACAGGAGACCAAGAAAAATGGAAGCACTTGCTGTACTCGCCGCAATCACCGGTGACGAACTGAAGGCAGCCGAAGCTGCCAGCACGGCCGGTTTCGCCTATGGCCTCGCCGCCATCGGCTCGGCCATCGGCATCGGATACATCGTCGGAAAGTCCGTCGAGGCAATGGCCCGCCAGCCGGAAGCCGCAGGCATGGTGCGTACCACCATGTTCCTCGGAATCGCCTTCACCGAAGCCCTTGCCCTCATCGGCTTCGTCGTGTTCATTCTCATCGGTCTCTGATCAAACCATCACCACCGATCCATCGACCCACAAGGAGTTGACGTGCTGACAGCCGTCGTAATCGACTCGATGGGCACCGTACGGGTCGAGTTCGTCCGTGCCGGAGGCTCCGGCGAGGAAAAACTCGTATCCCCGTCCGAGTGTCTGTTCGAGCCGGAGTCCGAGGAACTGAAGAACGCCGACAAGATCTCTCAGTCGGAGTGCGGACCGGGCCCGAGCCCGATCCTGCCCGAAATGAAGGAACTCGTCTGGAGCGGCGGCGCGTTCATCGTGTTCGCGTTGCTCATGCGCTTCTTTTTGTACCCGCGACTTCGCAAGGGCATGGACGCCCGCTACAACTCGATCCGGGAAGGCCACGAGACCGCGGACGCGACACGCACTGCGGCACGTACCGAGGTCGCCCAGTACGAAGCAGGTCTTGCATCTGCCAAGGCTGAAGCAGCCAAGGTGATCGAAGCAGCACGAGAGACTCTGGAAAGCGAGCGTCAGGCTCAGATCTCTGCTGCGAATGCTCGGATCTCGGCTCAACGGGATGCTGCTCTGGCCGAGGCCGAAGCCGCTCGTACGGCGGCTCGCTCGCAAGTCGAGTCGGCTGTCTCCGATGTCGTGTCGAGTGCAGTGGAAATCGCAACCGGCAAGAAGCCCGATGCTGCAGCTGTGACACGGGCTGTGTCCGATGCGTTGAGCGTAGGAGTCCGCTGATGGTCAACGTTTCACTTCTCGCTGTCGATCCGGCAGAGTCGCCGCATTGGCTGTTCCCTGAACTGCCGGAAATCATCTACGGCGGTATCTCGTCGCTGATCATCTTCACGGCGTTGTGGAAGTTCGCTCTTCCGCAGTTCAAGAAGGCTCTTGCAGCCCGTGCCGACCGGATTCAGAAGGAACTCGATGCATCTGCCGCGGACCTGGCGTCCGCTCAGTCCGATGCGTCGGACATCCGCAAGGCACTCGGAGACATCGAGTCCGAGCGCAACCGCATGCTGAACGAAGCCAAGGCTCAAGCCGAAGCGATGTTGGCCGATGGCCGTGCACGTCTCACGACCGAGATCGCCGACATGGAAGCTCGTGCGAAGGCAGATCTTGCGACAGTCGCCGCTCGCAGCGGTGACGAGTTGCGTGCCGAAATCGGTCGAGTGTCGGCAGTGGCGATCGATGCAGTTCTTCCCAATGTTCTCGACGACGCAGCTCATCAGTCGCTGATCGAGAACTTCATTGCGAAAGTGGGTGCGTCACGATGAGTGAACGGATCGACGGATACGCGCGGGCACTTTTCGAAATTGCCCGCGCAGAAGGAACGATCGACGAGGTCGAAGACGAGCTGTTCCGACTGGCTCGCACACTCGAGTCGAACGATGCTCTTCGCAACGCGTTGACAGACGAGCGGATTCCGGTCGCTCGCCGCGAGGGAATCGTCGAGGATCTGCTCGGCAACAAGGTCACCAACACCACCGTGCAATTGGTCTCCATGGTGGTTGCAGGCGGTCGAGGTCGGGAACTACCGGCCATCATCGACAAGCTCGTTCAGCGTGCATCGAGTGCGAAGCAGCTCGAAGTTGCCGAGGTCCGCTCGGCAGTTCCTCTGTCGGCCGATCAGCAGACTCGATTGGCTGCTGCGCTGGCCAATGCCACTGGCAAACAAGTGAACGTCAAGGTCATCGTCGATCCCTCGGTCATCGGAGGCATCGTTGCCACCGTGGGAGACACCGTGATCGACGGAAGCATTCGATCACGACTCGACAACGTCAAGAGCCGGCTCTAAGAGTCACCCAGAACACAGAAGCGAACACGGAAGCGAATAGGGAAACACATGGCAGAGCTCACACTCTCAGCAGCCGATATCGCATCGGCGATCAAGAAGAACCTCGAGGGTTTCACTCCTTCGCTCGAGGCTCGTACCGTCGGTCGCGTCACCTCGGTCGGTGACGGCATCGCCAACGTGTCGGGTCTCCCGGATTGTGCGGTGAACGAACTTCTCGAGTTCGAGGACGGCACCAAGGGTCTCGCTCTCAACCTCGAGGAAGAGTCGATCGGCGCCGTCGTTCTCGGCGATTCGGATCGAATCGAAGAAGGCCAGACCGTCAAGGCCACGGGGCAGATCCTGTCCGTGCCCGTCGGCGAAGGTGTTCTCGGACGCGTGGTCAACGCTCTCGGCGAGCCCATCGACGGCAAAGGCCCCCTTGCTGGAGTGCAGCAGCGCCGTATGGAGATTCAGGCTCCCGGCATCATGGGTCGCAAGCCCGTTCATGAGCCGATGCAGACGGGAATCAAGTCGATCGACGCGATGACCCCGATCGGTCGCGGACAGCGCGAGCTGATCATCGGTGACCGCAAGACCGGCAAGACGACGATTGCGATCGACACCATCTTGAACCAGAAGGGTCAGGGTGTGAAGTGCATCTACGTGGCGATCGGCCAGAAAGGATCGACGGTCGCTCAGACCGTCGAGACTCTGCGCCAAGCCGGGGCTCTGGAATACACAGTCGTCGTCGTCGCTACTGCGTCCGATTCAGCGCCGTTCAAATACCTCGCTCCTTACGCTGGTTGCGCCATGGGGCAGCACTGGATGGAGAACGGTCAGCACGCGCTGATCGTGTACGACGACTTGTCGAAGCAGGCCGAGGCCTACCGTCAGATGTCGCTTCTGCTACGTCGTCCTCCGGGTCGCGAGGCGTATCCCGGCGACGTGTTCTACCTGCACAGCCGTCTCCTCGAGCGCGCAGCGAAATTGTCCGATGAGAACGGTGCAGGTTCGCTGACTGCTCTCCCGGTCATCGAGACCAAGGCCGGCGACGTGTCGGCCTACATTCCGACCAACGTGATTTCGATCACCGACGGTCAGGTCTACCTGCAGGACAACCTCTTCAAGTCGGGTGTGCGTCCGGCCGTCGACGTGGGCATCTCGGTGTCCCGCGTGGGTGGTGCAGCGCAGATCAAGTCGATGAAGGCAGTTGCCGGAACGCTGAAGTTGGACCTTGCCCAGTTCCGCGAACTGGAAGCATTCGCAACGTTCGGCTCCGAACTCGACGCAGTGTCCAAGGCCCAGCTCGAGCGCGGGTATCGCCTCGTCGAACTGCTGAAGCAGTCATTGAACAGCCCGATGCCCGTCGAAGAGCAGGTCGTGTCGATCTTCGCTGGAACCAAGGGCTACCTCGACGACGTTCCGGTGGGGGATGTGAGCCGTTTCGAGAGCGAAATGCTCGAGAACATGCGCACGCGTCATGCCGCAATGCTCAGCGACATCCGCACCAAGGGTCTTCCCGACGATCTCGGCAACGTGATCCAGGCATTCAAGGACACCTTCATGGCGACGTTGGCTGCAGAGCGCAAGGCGAATGAGACCGCCACCGATGCGGCACCTCTCGGTGAAGCTCAGTCGAACAAGACGCTGGCAACGGAGTAGACGAACGTGGCAGGTGGACAGGAACGAATTCTGCGGGGTCGCATCCGCAGCGTGCAGGCAACCAAGAAGATCACGCGCGCCATGGAGTTGATCGCGGCGTCGCGCATCGTCAAGGCCCAGCAGCGTGTTCAGGCCGCCGTTCCCTACAGCGAACAGATCACCGAAGTCGTCCGCGACCTAGCAGCTGCCGGTGGTTCCTCGGACAGTCCGCTTCTGGTCGTGCGCGAGACCATCGGACGGGTCTGCTACGTCTCGATCACCGCTGATCGCGGGTTGTGCGGCGGTTACAACGCCGGCGTCCTGCGTGCGACCGAAGGGGAAATCAAGGTCGACGTTCTCGAAGGTCGGGACTACGTGGTCGTGCCCGTGGGACGCAAAGCCGAGTCGTACTTGCGCTTCCGCGGCTATCACATGGACAAGGCTTTCAACGGTTTCAGCGACCAGCCGTCGTATGCAGATGCCAAGGCGATCGGCGAGCACGTCGTCGGCATGTACTCACGAGGTGAAGTCGACAAGGTCGTTCTCGTCTACACGCGTTTCATCACCGCAGGCTCCCAGGAAGTCGTCATGCGTCCCTTGGTGCCGCTCGAGCGCGAGATCATGGTGGGCGGAGACGGAAGGCCTGGAGACGACGGCGCGTCGGCCGATTACGAATACGAACCAGATCCGTCGACGATTCTCGAGACGCTGCTTCCGCGCTACATCGAAGCCCGTGTGTACGCCGCACTCCTCAACGCCGCTGCCAGTGAACATGCGTTCCGCCAGCGGGCCATGAAGAGCGCGACCGACAACGCTGAAGAACTCATCAAGAACCTCTCGCGCATCATGAACCGCGCCCGTCAGGACGCGATCACCACCGAGATCATGGAGATCGTCGGTGGAGCCGAAGCCCTGTCCGGGGATGCGGCCAAGCATGTGCGCTACGTGGACATCGAACCGTTCGGCGACGCCGAACTCACCAGGAAATAGACAACCCCTCGACCGGCCCGCTGAGCAGGAGACAACAGCCATGACAATGACAAGCCCAGACACTCAACTGAAGGACGGCCGGGTCGTCGGTATCGCCGGTCCGGTGATCGACGTCGAGTTCCCTCGCGGATCTCTTCCCGAGCTGAACACGGCTCTCGAGTTCACCGTGACCATCGAAGGTACGGACGTGAAGGTTCTCGCTGAGGTGGCTCAGCAACTCGGTGATGGACGAGTGCGCGCCGTGTGCATGAAGCCGACGGACGGTCTGCGCCGCGGTACCGCAGTGCGCAACACAGGCCGTGGTCTCAGCGTTCCCGTCGGTGACCGAGTTCTCGGGCACGTGTGGAACGTGTGGGGAGAGGTTCTCGATGACGACAACTCCAAATATGCCGACATGGAGCGTTGGGACATCCACCGTCCAGCCCCCGACTTCGCAGCTCTCGAGCCGCAAAAGCGCATGTTCGTCACCGGTGTCAAGGTCATCGACCTTCTCACGCCGTATCTCGCCGGTGGAAAGATCGGTCTGTTCGGCGGTGCAGGAGTGGGCAAGACCGTTCTCATCACCGAGATGATCAACCGCGTGGCATCCCAGCACGGCGGTGTGTCCGTGTTCGCCGGAGTCGGCGAGCGCACCCGAGAGGGAACCGACCTCCGTCTCGAGATGGAAGAGTCCGGCGTGTTCGAAAAGGCTGCATTGGTCTTCGGGCAGATGGACGAACCGCCAGGAGTTCGTCTGCGCGTTGCTCTGTCGGCTCTCACGATGGCCGAGTACTTCCGTGACGTCCAGAATCAGGACGTGTTGCTGTTCGTGGACAACATCTTCCGCTTCGTGCAGGCCGGATCCGAAGTGTCGACGCTTCTCGGCCGTATGCCGTCTGCTGTGGGTTACCAGCCGACGCTTGCAGACGAGATGGGTCAGCTGCAGGAGCGCATCACCTCGACGCGAGGACGTTCGATCACCTCGCTGCAGGCCGTGTACGTGCCCGCCGACGACTACACCGACCCGGCTCCGTTCACGACGTTCACCCACCTGGATGCCACCACGGAACTGTCTCGTCAGGTCGCGGCCCTCGGCATCTATCCAGCCGTGGACCCGCTTGCCTCGACGTCGACGATTCTCAGCCCTGAAGTCGTGGGCGATCGCCACTACCAGGTCGCACGACGAGTACAGGAGAACCTGCAGCGTTACAAGGAACTGCAGGACATCATCGCGATTCTCGGACTCGACGAACTGAGCGAAGAGGACCGTCTCACTGTGTCGCGCGCCCGCAAGATCCAGCGTTTCCTCTCGCAGCCATTCTTCGTTGCCAAGGTGTTCACCGGCATCGAGGGTGAGTTCGTGCCGGTCGATGAGACCGTGTCGAGCTTCGAGTCGATCCTGAGCGGTGAACTCGACCACATTCCGGAGCAGGCGTTCTTGAACGTCGGCGGCGTCGAGCAGGTGCTTGCTAAGTCGAAAGCTCTGCAGGAGAACGTCTGATGGCAGACACGGCTCTCATGCGAGTCGAGGTCGTCTCACCGGAGCGAGTCCTCTACTCCGGTGAGGGGACTCAGGTCATCACGCGGACTCTTGGAGGCGGCGAAGTTGCGTTTCTCCCGGGTCACGCGCCGTTCCTTGCAGCTCTTGTCGCGAACCACACACGCGTGTACCTCGCCGACGGATCGATCATCGATGTCGCAGTCGACGGTGGGTTCGTCGAAGTCAGCAACGGCAAGGTGTCGATTCTCACCGACTTCGCCGAACTCGGTTCGGAAATCGACAAGGAGCACGTCCGCTCCGAGATCGAACGCCTCGAAGAAAAGCTTCGCCACGAGCATGATGCCCTCGGAGCGGCCGAGCTGAGCAAGGCACATGCCCGGCTGTCTGCTGCCGGCGGTCTCGCCTGACGCTCGTTTCGCGTTCCGTTTCGTCCCGACCAGGAAACGATCAGGCGTAATCGACCGACGAAATCTCTTTCAGTTTGTCGAGACGGTGGTGGGCTTCGATGAGGCGAACCGTTCCAGATCGTGAGCGCATGACGAGACTCTGAGTGGTGGCTCCACCGGCGTGGAAGCGCACACCCTTGAGAAGTTCCCCGTCGGTGACGCCAGTGGCAGCGAAGAAGCAGTTGTCGCCCCGCACGAGGTCGTCCGTCGTCAAGACGCGATCGAGGTCGTAACCGGCATCGAGAGCGGCTTGGCGCTCGCTTTCGCTGCGTGGCCAGAGACGACCCTGGATCTCGCCTCCCATGCACTTCAGAGCCGCAGCTGACGTCACACCCTCGGGCGTTCCGCCGATCCCGAACAGGACGTCGACGCCGGCATCTGGCCACGCTGTCGCCATTGCCCCGAAGATGTCTCCGTCACTGATCAATTTGATGCGTGCTCCCGTGGCACGGACTTCCTCGATCAGACTCTTGTGCCGATCTCGATCGAGGATCATGACCGTGAGGTCACGCACACTTTCGCCCTTGGCTTTGGCGATCCACTTCAGGTTTTCGGTATAGGACGCCGTGATGTCGATCGACCCCTTCACCTCCGGACCGACGGCGATCTTCTCCATGTACATGCACGGACCGGGATCGAACATCGAACCCTTTTCGGAGACGGCGATCACCGAAATCGCATTGCCGCGACCCATAGCGGTCAGCGAAGTGCCGTCGATGGGGTCGACTGCGACATCTGTGTGAGGTGTCGAGCCATCGCCGACGTTCTCTCCGTTGAACAACATCGGGGCTTCATCCTTTTCGCCCTCACCGATCACGACGACACCGCTCATCGGAACCGTGGCGAGCACCGTGCGCATGGCCTCCACGGCAGCCCGGTCGACGCCGATCTTGTCTCCGCGACCGACCCACCGAGAGGCGGCAAGAGCAGCCGATTCGGTGACACGTACGAGCTCCATTGCAAGGTTTCTCGAAGGCTGTTCGGGCATGGAACCAACGGTAGTCGCAGGGCAGGACTGCCCCTACTCTCGGGTTCGTGCCGAATAGCGACCCCATCCGAGCAGTCGACTGCATGGCAGGGAAGGATCTGACCGAACCCCGGCTGTCGCCTGATGGAACCCGTCTCGCCTGGGTGCGATCCGATCAGGACGGCGCTCGGATCATCTGCATCACCCTCGGCGCGACTTCGACCGAGACGACATCGCCGGGGCCTGTTCGATCGGGAAGGTCATTGGGCGGCGGGTGCTTCGACTGGATGCCCGATGGCCGACACATCGTCGCCGTGTCGAAAGATGGAGACCTTCGTCTTTGGAACGTCGATGGAGAAATCGAGAGATCACTCGTGTTCGGCAGTGGGAGAGCCATCTCTGGACCGGCGCCCGATCGCGATGGCAAATCGATCGCGTACGTGATCGACCAGTCAGAGATTCACGTCGTCGACGTTTCGACCGGACTCGACAGACGAGTCGACGAAGGAGACTTCGATTTCGTCATCGACCCGGTCTGGTGGCGAGGTCGTCTCGTGTGGCATGCGTGGTCGCCTCCGCACATGCCATGGGACGAGAGCTGTCTCGTCGGAGAAGACGGGATCGTGCGCCAGTCGATCGATACACAGCACCAACAGCCGCAGACGACTCTCGATGGACGAACCTTGGGCTGGCTCGACGACTCGAGCGGGTGGTTGAATCTCGAAGTCGAAGAGCAGACGCGAGTCTCCGAACTGGCCGAACACGGCGGGCCGACTTGGGGAGAGAGACAGAGAAGTTGGTGCTTCGACTCGACAGGTGAACGTGTCGCCTTCGTACGCAACGAAGACGGCTTCGGTCGACTGTGCACCGTCGCCTTCGATTCCGGTGAGATCGTCGAACGGGCGAAGGCTGTCCACGGACAACTGTCGTGGCGGGGCGACGTTCTTGCCGCAATACGAACGGGTGGACGAACTCCGACGCAGATCGTCGCTTACGACACGAGCGGCGACGAGTGGCGGCGTGCCGTGATCGACGTCGGGCCGGCACATGATTGGGAGTCTTCGGATGCTCTCGTGGAACCCGAACTTCTGCGCATTGTCAACGGGGATTCAGAGATCCTCCCCGCCCGTCTGTATCGCAGTCCACACCGAGCGGAATCGCAGGCTGGGGGGAAGCAGGCACGACAGCGGCTTCTGGTCTGGATCCACGGTGGACCGACCGATCAATGGCAGGTCACGTTCATGCCGCGTTTTGCATATTGGATCGATCGCGGTTTCGACGTTCTCGTTCCCGACTTTCGCGGCTCGACCGGACACGGACGTCGGTACACACAGGCCTTGAAAGGGAGGTGGGGAGAACTGGACGTCGATGATGTCGAGACGATCGTGCGCGATGTCCAATCTCGCTTTGCATACGAACCGGAGTCGACTGCCGTCATGGGTTCCTCAGCAGGAGGAATGACAGCACTGAATCTCGTCGCGCGTGAGTCAGTTCTTGCTTCCGCTGTCGTCACTGCATATCCGGTCACCGATATTGCAGGTCTCGACGAAGTGACACACCGATTCGAGGCGCACTACAACCGAACCCTCATCGGGACTCCGCACGAGACACGGCAGATTTCGGCCGAACGGTCTCCGCTCGCTCACGTCGAATCTCTGTTGCGGATTCCGATCATCATCTTCCATGGAACTGCGGACGATGTGGTCCCGATCGAGCACAGTCGAAGGCTGGTCGAATCAATTCGTCGGTATGGAGGCGCCGTCGAATATGTCGAGTTCGACGGCGAGGGTCACGGTTTTCGGAAACTCGAACACAAGATCGAAGAGTTCACTCGCACCGAGATCTTCTTGGCACAACATCTCACCTGGTGACGATCCCTGACGATGGACTCGTCTCGACGACCGCTAGCGTCACCGCTGTGACCGATTGGAATCCGCTCGACCCCGACTTCGAAAACACTTTCTACGATCTGTCGTCCTGGACGTCCGATCAGCAAGCGGAACTCACTGCGATGCTGGCACAAGCCGACATTCCCCATGCGTGGGTGGAAATGGAACTCGTGGTTCCGGCCGAACTCGAAGACAAGATGGATGTTCTCTTCGATCGACTCGAAAAGGAACTGGGTATCGGAACAACTGCCGTGGGCGGCGGAGTCGACGACGATGACGACATCACCGAGTACGAACTCGACGAGTACACGATCGCAGAGCGCCGAGAATTGACCGAATTGCTCGTTCTCAATCGGATCACACATCGCTGGAGAGAAGACACGCTGATCGTACCGACTGGCGCTGAGGACATCGTCGACGGCCTCCTGGACGACTTCGATGGCGGAGACGTGGTGTTCGACGAAGAGTCCGACGAATCATGATCGCCGATGCTTCTCGCTGAACTCGAGATCTGGCACACGCGCCCCCTGACGCCGACTCGCCGAGTGTCGCTTGGACACATGATTCTCCCGGCCGATCCGGCACCTGGCTTCGGAGGCCTGTTGCTCGGAGCCGTCGTGGCTCGCCACATCGGTGACGTCGAGGACGATCTGCTGCCCGATACGCATCGTCTCGTCGATCAGATCCAGCGCGGCGAACGCATCGTGCAGCCGCGTCTGCGCCATCGCTTCCAGGTGGACCGTCACGGGATGGCGCGCAGCCTTCATCGTCTCGTCGGCACCGACAACGACTTCGCATTCGAATTCGACACCCAAGGCAATCCGGTGCAGCAGGTGCTGGGGGCCGTTTATGCGCTCGAACGACTCGATCTCGGAACACGTCGAAGTCTCGGGCCCGTGTTGACGAAGGCGCTGAATTGGCGCGGACCGCTCGGAGGAGCATTCGTCGCACATCTCGTCGGCTCCAAGTCCACGTCGTTGCGGTCGATCGGCGATCCGCGTGCGTGGGCGTTGGAACTTTTGGGCTTCCCTCCGGGAACGACCAAGCCCTCGAGCGGCGATATCAAGCGGAGATATCGGGCGATGATCCGACAAGTTCATCCCGACTACGGCGGTGACGACGTGCAAGCTCGCACGACGATCGGCGATCTCGGAGAAGCCCGACGCATCCTGCTCGACATGTCGAGCAGCTGACGCCGAATCGTTCAGCCGTCTGAGTCCATTCTCTTGCCCGACTACTTGTCCTGATTCTCATCCCTGGTCGTCTCGGCATCCTCGGGATTCAATTCTTCGAGTTCCTTGTGGGCCGTTTCCGGATAGGTGAAGAGAACGATCAATGACACCAGAACAGGGCCGAAGACGAGTGTCAGCATGATCGGGCCGTACGCCACACCTGAACTCCTGAGGGCTCCAGTGACGAGAAGAGAGACGCTGCCACCGAGCAAGGCGCTCGCCAGAATCAGAAATCCGGACGTCCCCCGCCGACTCGTGGCGAACATTTCCGTGCGGTAGACGGCAAGCG
>QXGG01174575.1_pt1 | contig 38080 bp, 47 predicted proteins | sample 1982491 | NCBI WGS metagenome assembly QXGG01 (sample SAMN09924614, study PRJNA488089) | Wastewater metagenome, whole genome shotgun sequencing project. | isolation source: South African research farm wastewater | place: South Africa: Irene, Agricultural Research Council, Animal Production...
ATCAGATGGTAACAATATCTAGACATGAAGGTTATCAAGCGGAAACCGACCAGGAAGACAGCGAAGCGGGGTAGAGCAGAGGCAGCTCGTCCGGCCCATTCCCGGAAGGTCGCTGGTTCGAGTCCAGCCCCCGCCACTATCATCCCACCAGTGTTCGACGATCCCCGGCCGCCCGGCCCGCTATCCCAAGAAATCCGAGACAGTAAGAAAGGCGAGCTCCTCAATCAGTACATGAAGTGCCGGCGTCTCGATTTGGCGGCCAAACGGGTAGGGGTGAACCCGAGCACTCCATATGAGTGGATGAAGACAGATCCTCAGTTCCGGGAGGACTACGACACGGCCCGGAAGGTTATCGGTCAGCACTATCTCTCTGTGTGCGACCAGCGGTCCAAGAAGTCTGACATCGTGCTGATGTTCGTGACGAAGGCATTCGTACCCGAGACCCGTGACAAGGTGGCCGATGTTCACGTCAATACTGAGGCCCGCCTGGCGGTCCAGTTATTGCTTGAGCTGCGGCAGGCCGGTCCGATAGCCACGTTGGAGGTCAAGAATGCTAGTAATTGAGGGGCGCCTCAAGTGTCCCATCCAGCACCTGGAGGAGATCGGTAGTCCGTTCGGGATTGTGGTCGACGCCGAGCAGGACGGTATCCGGCTCTACCGAGCTGACGGTTTTGACCACGCGACTGCTGGCGCCATCCTGGTAATGACTCCTGAGGAGTGGGAGTTGGTCGACCGGGCGTTGAGCATGTCGAAGGAGAATGCCGTTGCGGTGCCGGATGACGTGAAAGGCATAGTCGGCGCGTTCAGGTACATACAGAGCAACCTTTCGACCTCGGGGATCTTCGCCAATGCAGCCAAGGTCGACGCGATGGCGATGGAACTCACGCAGATCTGGGCAAGGCAGCACTTTGGAAAGGAGGCCAATGACGACAAGACACGAAGCTCTACTCGATGCAATTCAACCCCTGCGCCAGGCGGATTTCTCCCTGGTCAGGGAGACCCTGGAACTGGTCAACTTCCCGACCCCGACAGCGACCACGATTAAGGCGGTGGTCAACAACCTGGTGGGATATCTGGAGACAGAGAAGGAACTGCCAGAGTTCAACGCGGAGGTACCACAAGGCGAACAGGCCAAGCCGAAGAAGCGCCGAGTCAAGAGGGCGAAGAGATGAGCCGCCAGATCGTAATAGTCGACGACCAGTTTCGGCTACGGAGGGCGCTTCAGCGCCTTCATGCACCTCCCATCATCATGCCAACGTCGGTGAAGGAGAAGACGGAAAAGGTCTTCGGCCAACTGGTGGAGCTGGCCCAGGTCCAAGGCCCACCCTCGCGTCAGCAACGTCGACGCAAGGCGTTCACCACGGCATTTGCCTCCGTGAAGCACCTAGGGCTTCCACGGCACAAACGAAGGGGGATGGCTTGGGCACAGGTCTCAAAGCCACACTTGAGCAGCGCCGACTGATCTTCGAGAAGCTTGGGTATGCACCGAGCCCGGAGCAGGAGCGCATGCATTTCGCCGACCTGTTCGATGAGAGCCTCCGCGAGAAGTGGGTCTCCGGCGGTGAGCAGGCGGGCAAGTCATTCTCTACCGAGAAGGAACTCATCTCCCGGTGTCTGATTGAGGGGGACATCTGGTGGTTCGCGGGATCGGACTACGCCAACTGCCGGAAGGAATTCGACTACCTGGTGGAGGATGCGTACAAGCTGCACATGATTCTGCAGCGCGACGACCTCAGCGCGCCGAAACAAGGCCAATGCCTAGTCAAGCTGCTTGGCGGGCAGATCACGGTCAAGACCATCTCTCTGAAGGATCTGCACCACATCGGGACGGAATCCCCCAGCGGCATCGCCATATGCGAGGCGGCCCAGGTTGACTTCGAAGCCATCCAGCGGTGCCGGTCTCGAGTGTCGGCGGCCCGCGGCTGGATCCTCGCATCTGGAACCCTCGAAGGTTCGCTGGGATTCTACCCCGAGCTGATCCGGGAGTATCAACTGCCCAACAAGCAAGGGGCCAAGACGTTCATGATGCCGTCCTGGTCCAACCTCTCCCGGTACCCCGGCGGCCGCCAAGACCCGGAGATCCTCAGAGCCGAGGACCTCTTCCCGGCGGAAGTGTTCGCCGAGCGATATGGCGGCGAACCGGTGTCGCCGTCGCGCATGGTTATCAAGGAGATGCGCGGGGCCATCCACATTGGTGAGTACCCGTTCGATCCGACACTGCCGGTGGAGATCTGCGTCGACCCCGGGGGACGGTTCAAGTCCGGAGCCTACAGCGTTGTTGCGGTGCAGGAGTGGGACGGCCGGGTCTACTGCGTCGACGAGGTTTATGCCCGTGGACTGACCACTGAGGAGATCATCCTCCACTGCCAGAATCAGCGGCCGTGGTGGAAGAACTTCAAGGGCGGAGTCATTGACATCGCTGGCACACAGAAACAGACGCCCTTCAACGAGAAGGAACAGAAGCCATCAGATTGGGAGATATGGCGGGCCAAGACGGGCGTCAGCCTGCGGTACGCTCGCATCGAGGAAGCCGGCGGCATTGAGCGGTTGCGCACATTCCTGAAGGTGGACCCGATCAGCGGGAGACCCTCTCTCCTGGTGAACTACTCCTGCAAGGGCTTGATAGCGGAGTGTGGCTGCGGCAAGGCCCCGCTGCCCGGAATGGGGCCGTGGCTGCGGGACAAGATCACCGGCAAGCCCGAAGAGAAGGACAACCACAGCTGCAAGGCGGTCTACTACTGGTTGGTGGACCGAAGGGGTTACGTCACAGTGGAGACGACTACGGCGGGCGTGGTGAGAAGCCACAGCCTGTTTGCATGATTCCAATGTGCTGTCAGCACTAGTGAGTTGTCGGCGGGGCCAGACATTAAACCGGCCCCATGGAGGTGAGCATGAAGATACTGACGGCGGAACAAGCCAAGCGACTGGAAGCGGACCAGATACGCTTCTTTGCGGAGATGCACCGAAGGCACGAGAAGTGCCTCAGGATGTACAACATGGACTACCACGTCTTGAAGCCGAAGGCGCGGGAGAAGGTCCACGAGGTCATCCCGGCGACCGCGAGGATCCTGGTTGAGAGTGTTGCGGCCCACGTCAAGCCGCGCAAGTTCGACATCCGGTTTGAGCCGGTGACCAGCTCCCAGGCCTCCCAGGAGCAGGCGGACATGCTGGAAGCCGCCGGGCACGAATTCCTGGAGAGGTACAGCCTGGTCAAGGGTTACTCCCCGTTCACGGAAGTCACCAAGAATGTGGCCATCTCCGGGTTGTCAGCGTTGCGCTGCCTCTACGATCCGGACAAGTGGGGCAGCAAGCCCGAGCGCCAGAAAGGCGAAAGCAAGGACGATTTCGACTACCGCATGGGGATGTGGGAAGCTCGCGTTGAGACCCGCCTCCCATTCTCCCTTAAGGCAGTGGACTCCCTCAACATGCTCCCCGACATCCAGGAGCCGATGCGTTTCATGTTTGAGCGGTACAGTGTGAAGCCCTTCTTCCTGTCCGACCACTTCCCCTGGCTGCAGGACTCAGATCAGTTCGTGCCCAAGCAGATCACCGCCTTTTGGTCGGATGCCCCACAGTGGATGTACCTTGTGGGCGGACAGCGGGCCGAGGACATCAGGTACAACCCAGCTGAGGGCGCCAACCCGATGGGGCGATACTTCGCCCCCACCGGCGTGAACACTCCTAAGAACATCCGGCCGACGGACTTCAACCCCTACGGCATCATCCCGTACACGTTGATATGGTCTGGCCAGGGCAAGAACTCCCCCTATGGCAACCCGGAGGACAAGGCGGTGGGACTCATCTACCCGTTGATCAGCCTGCTCAAGGAAGAGGCGCGATCGCTGACGGCCATCTCCATCATCCTGCAGGTGACGGCCATGCCCCGCTTCCTCACCCGCAATGCACCGGCCGGGAGTCTGGATATCGGCATGAGTCCGGGCGAATCCACGGAGCTTGGACGGGACACCCAGATCGAGCCATTCCCGGAGCTGCGCGTTCCGCCGGATCTGTACAACCTGCAGGGCATCATTCAACAGCAGATGGAGCTCTACGTCGGGTCGAAGCTATTGAGCGGCACCCGCCCGACTGGTGTGACCTCCGCGTTGTTCGAGGAGATCCTGCTGGAACAGGCCAAGAACCGCTACCAGACCTTCATACAGTCACTGGAGTCGGCGCTGTCCAACGTCATGGCTCAGATGTTCTACATCTGGGAGAACATCATCAAAGAGCCGATACCCGGCATCAGGCTGAGGCCGGAGAAGATCAGGGGCCACTACCGCGGGCATGTCGACTTCAAATACGAGGATATCGCTGAGAAACGGATCAAGGCCATGATCGCCAACATGCTTTTCCAGGCGGGTCTATACAACTTCGAGCAGGCGCACGAGCTGATGGGGACCGAAGACATCACTGGGGCCAGGAAAGGACTCCTGAAGGACCAGGTGTTCAAAGACCCGCGTCTGATCGCTGCTCTGGGGATGCAGGCCATCGAGGATCTGGGATTTGGCAATCTGATGGAGAGGGTCATGCAGCGCACCCAGGAGAGCCCGGCCAAACCGCTGGAGTTGCAGAGCCTGAGCCAGTGGCAGCCGAGTCCGATGGCTGTGGACATGATCAACAAGCTGGGTGGGCCAATGGAGCAGAAGGTGGCCATGCCTGGATTCAGCGGCGGGGGCATGGGGGGTGGGGAGGGCACCGGTCAGCCGGAGGAGTTGGGGGTATGAAACACCAGAAGGAAGACAGCATCTTTCAGCAGGCGCTCGAAGAAGTGAAGCCCGTCGTCCAGGGAGCCCGCGATGAGATCAAGGCCATGGCGGGTAAAGGCGGCAAGGGCAGTGTGGAACAGGTCAAGGAGGCCATCGAAAGGAGGGTATTTCGATGAACCTGCCGAAGGCTTGCCTCCCAGTGCTCACGGTGCGCCTGCCTTGGCCGGCGGTGATCAACCTGAATTGAGGCCACCATGAGGAGAAGACATGAAGCAGAAGAGAGCAACGAAGGAAGCGTGTTCACACTATTGGATCATCGAGCCCGCTGCGGGCCGAGTCAGTGAGGGAACCTGTCGCTTCTGCGGTGAACGGAGGCAGTTCGCCAATTCGCTAGCCATGGATCTCCTGGGCCACACCGTTCCCTCGGAGATCAAATGAAGCAGGTGAGCATGCGGCAACTGCACAGGGCCAGTGCCGATCAGATCCGCGGCTGGGTGCCGTTCGAGATTCTGTCAGACGGCGAAGTGGTGGGCAAAGTGACTCTTGGTGACATGGTACCGGCTCCCAACAACCTGAGACGGCTAGCGCAGCCATTCTCCAAGCAGGCGCAGATGGGCAAAGCGCCGCAACCGCAGAAAGCAGCTGCCTGTTCGGAGGCTGACTGGTAAGGGGGTGAATATGATCGCCACAACGCCATCACTGTCCAAGAACCCGCTTACGTCGGAGGACGAAGAGACCGACCTCGAGAAACTGCGTCGGGAACAACTTGCCGAGGTGGAATCGGCCTATAACGCGAACGCGGTTGATGAGCAGTGGGCGGCGGTGAAGGCGAAGTACACCAGCAAGCCTTATGTGAGCAGCGACGAGTATTACGAGTATGCCGCTCTGAAACAGCAGTACGAGTTGGCCAGATCCGGGTACGTTACGGAGAGGCAATCCGCCATTGACCAGATCAACCAGTACTATGATCTCGTGGGCACAATGGAGGGCCAGGGGGTTGAATACGGTGCCTCTCTCGATGGGATACTCGACGACCAAGGACGGATTACCGACGTCTCGAAGCTCAAGGACATTCTGCCGCAGGCCCAGGAGTATCAGAAGACCCTCCTGAAATACCAGACGATGCTCTCCACGGTGCCGGCGGGAGAGTCGGAAGCTGCCAAGGAGCAGAGGCTGCAGCAGCTACAGCAGATCAACACGGCGATCGAGGGAATAACGTCGCTGAGTGACATTCAGGCCAAACAGGAAGAATACGCCAAGAAGCCGTGGTTCGTGAAGGGATGGGAGGGGTCGAAAGAGGCGTTCTTGAATATCTACTCTCCCGCCGAGGGACGCCCGGCCATAGCCAGTCGGATACTGCCCTTTCTCACCACTCCGATCAGCGTGCCGATGGGCGGGCTGGCGGCGGTTGCGCCGCGTCAGCTCGATTGGTGGCAGCGCCACATTGATGCGCCATGGGGTTCCTACCTCTACCAATCAACAATCCAGCCTTACCAGGACATCTACGGGGCCATCAAAGAGGGGAGAATCCCCAGCCTTGGGACCGTGGTGGACTTCGAATTGGGGAGGATAACCAAGCTGGGTGAATTCAGGCGGGTGTGGACTGGGGAGAGGGACACCGAGTACGAGGAGCGCGTCCCTGAGTGGGGCCAAATGCTCCTCGCGTTCACCAATCCGGTCTATTGGGTAGGGCCGAAGGTGGCCGCAGGGGCCTTGAAGGGTGCTGTTGCCCTGCCTGAAGCCATCCGATTCGCTGGGCGTACTACCCCGCTTGTGGAGACGGCGGGGGAATTTGGCCGAGTGGCGGAGCTGAGCCCACAAGCGGTGCGCCTGCTGGAGTACAGCGAACTCGGGATGAAGGGGGGCGCGATAGCTGAGAGACTGCCCCAGGTGGTGGCGTTGTCGCGGCCGTACACCTATGCAGCGGCACTGGCGGAACCGGCGGCACTGGCGGCCCGCGTGGCCCTCTGGAGTGGTGGGATGGTGGGCAAGGCAACCGGTGCTTACCTGGAGGCCTTCGGCAAGCCGGTGACCTGGCCCCTGTCGAAGCTGGCGAAAGAGGTCAACCTGCCCGTAGCCGCTCAGATCATGAAGATCAACAACCGCTTCAAGGCCACCGCTGGGCTCGAGGACTTGCGTGTGGCTAAGGTGGCGGAAGTGGACCTTCGCGCCCCGAATGCCAGCTATGTGATCAAGGGCACATTGGAGGGCAGATCAGTCCAGGTCTTTGCACGCGACTTGGCGGAGGTGCGCAACTACCAGCAGACAGGCCAACTAGCCCCCATAGAGAGCGGCTGGAATCGAGTCTACATCGACGAGTTCCGGCTCAAGACCCCTGGGCGGGATGTGGTTGGGCGCGATTATGGCACAGTCATGCCTCAATCCATCTTCCGCATGTTCGGCGGCAAGATAGACGAGAGCGGTGGCCGGACGATCTACTCCTTCCCTGAAAGCGAGGGCCTGATAACCGGCAACTCCGGAGATCTGACCATCATCACTCAGGCTCAGATCGACTCCGGAATCAAACCGGCTGGCGTGTCAGCCGAGGTCTGGGCGCGAGCCAAGCAAGGTTTTGAGACGAACGCCAAGTACGAGGCCCTGGCTATCAAGGGGAATATGGAGTACCGCGTGTTGGGCAGTTCCGAGGAGTTGCTGCGGCAGGTTCTGCCGGATGACTGGCTGCGCCATGCGGCCATGTACTCGGCCAACAACGTGCCGGGAGCGAAGGCGGTCATTGGAGCCATCAACAGATCCGCGATGGTCCAGACCTCAGCCGAGGAAGCCTGTCTCGTGTGGCTCATCTGCAAAACGCGCGGACTGTCTGATGTCAGCTTCCAGATGGCGCGGGTCTACCAGTGGTCGCTCAAGGAGTGGGGGCCATTCGAGGTCACATGGGAGAAGTATGCCGTTACGAAGGGCGAACAGACTGTCCAGATGGTGCGGCCGATAGTCAAGAACCTGGAGGTTGACGAGGCGAAGTGGGCGGCTCTGCCCGAGCAGTACCGCAGCCGACACGTCATGGACGTGTGCTCCTTCAATCCGGACAGCCCGGCCACTCCCTTCAGGTTGACCGAGCAGCAAGCGGAGTATATCCGGAGCCTCCACCAAGTCACCGACGGATTCCACGAATTACTGGCCAAGGAAGGGATTAGCATCCCGAAGACACAACTGCCTGACTTCTGGCACTACGTGCCACGCATCGTGGCCAAGGGAGACCCCGGACAGGAGTTCTTCGCCAGTGGGTGGAAAGGCCGCATCGGTCAGATGGGGGACATCACCAAGCCTAGAGGCTACGGCACTGCCCTTGATGGAAGCGCCGCTGGCGTGGACTATGGCAGCCCGGCTCGCGGGGTGTCCGAATACGGGAATGCTGCCTGGAAGATGATCGCCGACCAAAGACTATTGGAGATGATCTACCCGGAAAGCATGACTCCGGAGCAACTGGTCGACCTGCGATTCCCGTCTCTGAAGCTGCGAATGCAGGTGGTGGAGAACAAGCTGCGCTTCCTCGGCGGGGGAATGGTGGAATACCGTGCCTCCGGCATGAAGGTCCGGACGGAGTTCGGCGGCGTACGCCAACTGGTCACGGATATCGCCTACCGGGAGAAGGTGCCGACTTCGCGCACCCTCCAAGCCGTCACCGTCAGATTCCCAGCCATCGGGCAGCGGTTGGAGCAGATCCTGCACATGCCGATGCCGGATGCAGAGGCTGCCTTCAAGGCCATCTCGAAGAAGACCTGGGATGACGTCAACCGCGAGGCCCTGCGGATGCAGTCGGCCACGGAGCAGGCCGTGGCAGCCGGTAGAGAGACGGTCTCGCGGACGGCGGCAGCCGGACGGATTGGGCCGCACGAATTCATCGAGGCCGTCAAGGATGTCCAGTTCGAACGGATGTTCTACGGGCGAGCCAGGGGAGAAGTGACACCGGGCACTTCTCTCGAGGCAGGTCAAGCGGCAGCGCGTCGCGCCTGGTTCGCGAAGATCAACCCTGATGTCACCATGGCGGACATCCGTGCGGCGGCCAAGAGGATACGCTTGAACCAAGAGGCGGAGACCAAATTGCTCGAGAGCTTCTACGATCGCAGTGGCAAGTGGAACGTGGCCTATGCCAAGTCCTCGCGCAAGACTATGACCGCGATCAAGAGGCTTTCTGAAGCCGAACAGCGCCAGGTCCGCAAGGCCATCAGAGAAGCCGAGAAGCAGCGCAAGGAGTCTCTGAAAGAGCTGCTGATCGACGTGGATGCTGAGACCAGACTGTTGAGGGAGCAGGCAACCGAGCTGAGGAGCAAGTACAACGCGGCGCTGGAGGCGGCCCGGCGGCCTCAACCCAAGCCGGGAGTGCCAACGGTCCCTATCAATCAACCGGGAGCTGCGGGCAGGCTCTTCACTCCGGAGACGGCTCAGACCATTGCCAGCTTCACTCGGCAGAAGAGCAACAAGTTTTGGACGGTGAGTGGTGAGATATCCGGCGCCCTCCGTATGGCAGAGGCCTCCCTGGACTTCTCGGCGCCGTTGACCTACGGCTTGCCGCTCCTGGCCATCAACCCGGCGGCCTGGGCAAGAGCCACGGCGGAGCACGTGATGACCTTCATCAAACCCGAGCACCATCAGCGTTGGCTGGTGCAGCATCAGGAGCAGGTGATGGAGTTCACCGCGAAGTACGGCGGCACCATCGGCGGGTCCGAATTCTACGAGGCCATGGGTACGATGCAGAAGATGGCCTTGAGGAACACTAAGATGGGGCCGGCCTACATGTCCATCAAGCCCTTCCTCGACTTCCCGTTGGACCGACTGCGAGGCGCGTACTTCCGAGCCGAGCGGGCCTTCGGTTCATTTGGTGACATTGCGCGGCTGGAGCTATGGCAGGCGCTGCGGCCCATGGCTACCACTGAGGCAGAGCTGTACGCCATCGCCCAGATGTGCGACAAGATGACCGGCGTGCAGTCAACGGAGGGACTGGGCATCGGCGTGACCCAAAGGCAGATCGAATCCTCTCTGCTATTCTTTGCCCCCCGCTACCGGCGGGCGGGCTATGCCCTGATGACCGACTTCTTCCGGGGCGGGATCCGCGGGACCATAGCGCGGAAGGCCCTGGCACGGCTGACGGCCGGCGGCATAGCCCTGTACATCGGCACTTGCCTGGCGCTGGGGCAGGAGCCACAGCTCGACCCGACTGCCAGCAACTTCCTCTGCATTCGCATCAGTGGGCGTTTCTTTGGGATCGGGTCCTTCGTCATATCAACGGTCAAGTTCCTGGCCGACCTGACAGCCACGGGAGCGGAGAATCCCGGGGACCTGCTCAAGTGGTCTCGGAGGAACAACCCGACGATCAAGTATCTGTACAAACAGGCGTCCCCCTTCACCAGCAGTGCCGTCGACCTCATGACCAACAAGAACTTCCTGGGGGAAGAGCTGGAGACACCGGAGGACTACGCCCGCTACCTGACCGGCCGGATCACGCCAATGGCCCTCGATGAGATGATAACCAAAGGGAACCCGTTGGAGACCGGCGGGGTCATGGGCCTCGTCCTGGGAGTGGGCGCGGGAGAAGCGGGTATGAGGGTCTTCGAAGTCCCGCTGCAAATGAGGGTGCGGGAAGAACTGGATGCGGTGGCCCCCTTCGCTCCGGACAAGACCAGTGAACAACTGGCGATCATGAAGAAGCGGCCGCTTCTGTGGGATGACCTCCTCTACAGCCAGCAAGAGGCGTTACTGAAGGATAACCCGGACCTGAAGGATCTCAAGTTGGAATCCGAAGCCCAAAGCATAGAGCGTGGCGACGCCTTCACCAAGCTGTACGCCGAACTGGAAGAAGAAGAGCAGAAGGCGAAAGATAATCGCTCCGAGCAGACCAGGATCGCCGTGGCTGAGTATCAGTTCAACATGGCGCTCAAGAAGCAGATGCAGGGCGGAGCTACCCTGACGGCTGACGAACAGTACAAGGCTCAGAATGCCGGCGCGATGTTCCGCGAGAAGATGAAGACCGTGAACCAGGATTACCAGACCCGTAGGGACCAACTCGCCGAGATGGCCCGGTATGCCGATTGCTTCAAGGCGCGGGAGGAATGGAGCCAGCAGCGGGGACAGGGGACTCAGATGATGGTCAAGAAGGCCATCGACGACTACTACACCATGCTCTACGAAGACGTTACTCTGGAGGACCAGTACGGCAATCCCCTGTGGAAGAACATCGAGGTGGCCAAGGCGGCCTGGGCAGACAAGTATGGGGGTATCTACATCTCGTCAAGCGGCGCTTACGGCGGCACCATAGTGCTGGAAGCCCTGAAGGAGATGCAAAGCCGGAAGGACGACCTGCCGGCTGTCGTTCAGGAGTACTACAAGGCCAAAGAGGCCATGACCCCCTATTGGGAGCTCACTGAGACGCTGGCTGCGGCCGGCAAGTATCCCAAGGATGCCGCGGAACAACACCAGTGGATATTGCAGACCATGCAGGCGCAGAACCCGACGGCGGCGCGCTACTACCAGCAGTTGGTGTACCTGCAGACGAACAACCCCCGGATGTATGCGCGGATATCATCCGACACCTCAGTGAGAATCCTGCTGGCGTGGGCCAACTCGCTGAAGGTACCGACGGTGGACTCGGTACTCTCCCAACAGCGTCTGGATTTCCGGCGTCAGAACCCCGAGGTCGAGGCGTATGGGGAAATGTTCTACGACTGGCAGCCGCTATCAGCCCAGACGACTACCCAGCCGGTCAGCGAGGCCGCAGTTGGATGGAGATATTAGGGAGGGGGATTGGAGCAAGCATTCCCACTACCATCTGAACGGTGCGCAGCCCTTCTATGTGCACTTGTCGAGCAAGTCCTGGGCACGCCTAGCGCAGTGAGGCCACTTGCACACCGCCTTGATGTCTTTACTAGAGCCAATGATCTGTTTAAGAACAGGCCCCACACGGTCCTTAGAATCAACGAGCAACTCCTTGGCAAGAGGTGCGCCTACATTTGAATAGAAGACCCTTCGACTGGACGAGTACTGTCCAAAGCTCTGCTCGCCGATATAGCAGAGGGCGAGCCACTCTACTACGTCGGGGAGAATGTCATCTGGGCAGTATTCCAGTCCTCCGGACTCCCTGAAGTCTCTAAGCAGTTCTCCGTGTCTGGCGTGGGATCTGAAGTCTGAGTAGATTTGGGATGCTTCGATCTTGACCTGGTCTTTGGTTAGAGGATTCAAAGTCCCGAGTGCTATGTAACAGTTCTGCCTAACGATATCAGGTTGTCTCGGGTCGAGAGCGGTCGAAACCAAGAACTTATATATCTCCACCTGCCTAACGACGGGTGCGACTCGGTACTCGTCTTTAACTGTCTGGTCAAGGGTGACTACTGATGACTGCTCGACGATCTGCTTTATGTCGAGGAGCCTTAGGACTTCTACTGGATCCTTGGCCAATACCGATTCAATCGAGGTCTTGAAGATGTAGAAGCAATCTTCAAGAGTCGCCTCATATTCGTCATCCTCGTGCTCAAGGTCTCGCCTGATGTCATACACACGGGTGAGCCTTCGCCACTCGGGTCTAGTCAATAGGCCCATATAGTAGGCGAGATCGATTGTCTTAGATACATTGTACTCGTCTACATCTTCAGCCCTATTGATTTGTGGAAGCCTGTTGGCCGTAGCCGCTTCCTTCGCAATATCGATACCCGCCACTAGTATCTTCTTCTTTAGATCATGAATTGCCGCATTGAATAGACGCTGACAAGCACTGCTCGGGTCCACAGGAAGGAGCTTTACCACCCGTTGAACAAGATTCCTTGCCTGCCATTCCGGTCGGATCGACGATAGAAGTACTGTAACATTGCTGTTTTGAGCTATTTCTCTGTTTGCTGCGATGGCTATAGGATTCTTCAACTCGTCGGCCATTGCGACACCTCCCTATTCGTCAGCATTCTACACCGGCATGTTATGCGTATTTGATATGGAGAACAGTGCCGAGTACTACTATGACTAATGGCAGCGTGAACACCCACCACTGGCGAGCCAAGCTTGAGATACGCCCTGGCATACTCCCTTCCATCCTAGCAGAGAATCCGGTAGTACTTGAAGACGACGTAGACGAACCAGACCATCATGAACGCGTAGAGTACCCCTAGGAATCCTTTGAGAGTGGAATGACTCTTTTTCTCACCATTGAAGATGAAGTAGGCGGCACACGTCAGTGCCACTCCAATACCGATACCGAGAAGTGCTGGCCCTTCCTCCATCGGTGCCTATCTTACCACTGACTGGCGGCGATCACCAGATGGGTTGCGGAACCTACTTGGTGAGTGCGAATGCTGCCAGGATGGCAACCAGGATGGCCGCCAGGATACCTAATACCTCGAAGACCACTTTGGCCACATCCCACTTCGTAATTGGATTCGGTGGCACTTTGCGGGGCACGGGGATGGGAGAAGTGGAGGGGACGGAGTCTCCGTGAACAATGACTGTGATGCTGATGCCCTTCCTGTCTATCCTGATCCTGACTGTCATTCCATCCCCCCGAGTCTAGTCTACGACGCCTATTGACAACTCACGTCTCAACGCCACAATGCCCTCTTGACAAGTGATATGCCATGAGGTATACAAATAGTTAATCAGGAGGTCGAACTTCATGGGAAGACAAGGCGCAGAGGCGGAGACACCAGAAGCTGCCGCACCAGGCAAAGCGGAGGGACAACCCCAGAAGCCCCCAGAGGCCAAGCCAGCGAAAGCTGAGGAAGCTAAGGGAGGCAAAGGCGCGGCCCAGCCTGCCCCGGTCGCTGCTAAGGAAGAGTCCGCTGCAACGGCACCAAGACCGAACTATGAAGCACTCTACAAATCGTTGCAGAAGACTCACGAGGCAACCGTTGCTGAGAACACCGATCTCAGGGGCAAACTGTCGATCAACGAAGTCGTCCTTCAGAAGATAGGATCGCTGGAGCGACGTCTCGATATGCGTGATGGTGAGGCAGTCATGGGCAGGGTGGAGCAGTACGCCGAAGGCGGGAATGAGAAGGCCGCGGATGATCTGGCCAAGCGCGAACTGTCTCGGCGGACAGCGATACTTGGCATTGACCCGGAGACTGATCTCCGCCTGGCGCACCTGAAGTTGGTCCCTCCAAGGGTGGCCTTGCATCAGTTCCTGACGCAGGAACCGTCATTGATACAAGCGGCAGCCTTCGCCCCACCGAAGCCCAAGACGGAGACCCCGCCTGCGAGCGCCGATCCCGCCCCAGCGGCTGAAGAGAAGATCGGCGGCAAGACTCTCAAGGAGTTGGAGTCTGAATGGGCCAAGAAGCATGGCTTGTTCAAGGCCCTCCCAGACCAGCCGGCGGGACAAACGACCGAAGGCTTTGGAGGCAAGGGCGGGACCGACCTGATCATGGACGGATTGCGCCAATACCACGATAGTCAGGACTGATCTGTGGGCCTTCTGCTGAAAGAAAGGCAGGAGGCTATTGTATACCCTTACCGAGTACAGCTACTTCTCCACTGACGTCCTCCGAAAGGGCGTCGGAGTCACCATCGTCAAGTCGTTTCCTCTCCTGGACCGTCTCCCGTTCATGGACATCGTAGGCAACGCCTACGCCTTCGATCTGCAGAAAAGTGAAGGCGGCGTCAACTGGTACCCTCCTGGGGCGACCTGGGTCCCGAAGGCGCCGGGCATCGCGCAGAGGACTGTGGCGCTGACCACACTCGGCGGCGACGCTGACGTCGACCGGTTCATGAAGAAGACCCGCTCGAACGTCATGGACATAGAGGCTGAGAGCCTGAAGCTGAAGTCTCTGGAGATGTCCAACGAGTTCGGCAAGCAGTTCATCGTCGGCGGTACCACAAGCACTCCAACCCCGTACAGCACCAAGGGGCTGCTGCAATGGATCGCGGAGTACGAGACCCTGACGAACACCAGCACCACGGATCTGGACGCGGTCAACAACGCGCAGGTTGTGGCAGCGGCGGCTGACAGCGCCACCATGACGCTGGCGATGGTCGATGAGCTGCTGGACAGAGTGTTGAGTGATGGCGAACAGCTTTTCCTCATGCTGTCCAAGCGGATGCGGCGGAAGCTGACGTCCCTCTGTCGTGCGGCCGGCGGCAGCTTGGGCTACCAGACGCTCAACTCCGAGCTGGGCATCCAGGTGGAGGTCTACAACCGGGCCATTGTTCTGGTGAACGACCACATCAAGGACAACTACCCGGACTGTGCTGGCTCCGTGCAGAACATTGCGGCCTACAACCAGGCCACTTCCCGAGGGGCAGGCAATGACAACTCCCCGCTCTTCGCCTTCACTGTGGGGGAGAACGCTCTCTGCGGGCTGCAGAACGGCGGACTGGAGGTCGACCCGGTCGGGAACGGCAAGCAACTGGAGACCAAGCGAGCCACTAGATTCCGGCTGGCATGGGACTGCGGCGTTGCCCTGTTCAACCCCAGGAAGGCGGCCGTTCTCATCGGCACCACGGACGGGACGTAGTCTGGAGAAGGTGAGGTAGAAGACAAATGAGTTACGCACCATACGTCAAGACCCAGGAAGAGCCGGTTGAGCTTGTAGTCAAGTCTGGAGCCATCATCAACCAGGGGGATCCGGTAGGGTATTCCTCCGGGTGGGTTCTGGCCAACGGCTACGGGCTCTACGGTGCCTCCCCGGTAGCCACCATCCCGGCGCAGTACATCTCGCTGGACTCCTGTGAGGGAGACGGTGTCAAGAAGATCAAGGCGGTCCGCAAGTGCGTCATCATAGACGAGGACGCGCCATTCACTGACAACGGCGCGGTGTACCTCCATGGCGTGGCCACGGCGGTGCCTGGAGGGATGATCACCCAGACTCGCCCGACGGGAGCTGGATACCTGAAGCAGGTACTCGGACGTGCCACAAGCACTAGGGCGCTCAGCATCGACATACGGCCATTCAGGGAGGAGACGATTCTCATCCCGAGGACTGGCTACAACCAACAGGCGTCCGGACCAGCGGTTGAAGCCTGCGGAGTTGATGCGGGCTGGGCGGGCACCCTTGCCGATGCTGCGGCCATCGCGGAAGTCTTCAACGGCAGGCTGCCGGACAACCTGGTGTCGGTTGATCGCGCTGCCCTGCTGATTGACACCACAGCGGGCACGGCGCTGGACGTCGATGCCAGCATTGTGGGCACGTTCGACAATCTGGCCAACAACCTGGACACCGGGACGGCAGTGACAGGGGCCACCAGCGAAATCGCCACGGCCGACAACCTGGTGAACGCGGTGGACCTGCTGGCGCTGTTCGACAGCGGGATAGCGTTCCCTGGCCTGATCTACGCCGTAACGATTGACCCCGATGCCGGGACCGGCGTGGTGGTGGGCCTGGAGTTGCGGCTTACCCTCTGCTAGGTACCGAGTGGAGGGCGGCAGGCTTTACTCCTTTCTGCCTGTCGCCCTCCCTGGTGGGAGAGTGAGAGATGGCATTGACCCTAGAGACCCTTCAACAACAGGTGCTGACACTGGTGGGAGACAACCCGAGTGAGCCCTCCCTCTTCAGCCTTGACGAGATCAGTGAGATCATCAAGAAGGTGGTTCTGGCCTACTCTGCTGTTTGCCCCCGAAGGATGCTGACCTACTGCAGCACGCATCGGGAAGTTCATCGCGTCACGGATCCTAACACGGAGACACTGGCGGAAGCGACGGATGCCAGCAGCCTCTATGCCCTCCTGAACGACCTGAAGACGCTGGTGAACGGCCATTTCTCATCAGCGACCTACCATCGCGCGGCGGACTTGGTGAATGTGATCACTGAAGACGACGCGGAAGACATTTCCACTGCCTGTGACCTGGCCAATGAAGAGAAGCACTACTTGAACACCCATATGCTGGAGTCCGGCGTTCACATGGTGGATGATTCGGCCAATCGCATCACCGTGGCGGATTGCGTGGACGGCGAGACCTGCGCGCTGCTGGCTAACCAGATCAAGGCCAGATTCAATGCCCACCTGAGCCGCGAGACGGACGGACGGTGGTTGTACATCAAGGAGATCGTGGACGCGGCAGACGCTCTGGAACTGGTAGAGGAGAGTTGAGGGAATGGCCAACTTCGATATTGAAGCGGTTGAATATCCGGTAGACGAGTACCCTCCGAGACACGCGATGTTCGACTATAACGAAGGGAAGCCGAACTTCGTGCGGTTGCTGGTGGATGAGGAGCCGGAAAGCGACGAACTGGTGGCTGTGTGGTGGACAACGCACCATACCATCTCCAGTGATGGAGGGGGAGGAGGGGGCCAGGGGTAGATGGCGACTACGATTCCGATGAAGCATGACTACATAATCTCGCTTGGCTGCGAGGGGTATGCACTGCTCCTCAAAGCAACGAAGGAAGCCCACAAGGTCATTGTGGACATGAACTCACTACGCGGCATCATCGATGTTGATCTGGACTTCTCAGGGGCGACGACGGCGTTGGGTGTGGCGGCCACGGACTTGGCCGCGGTCACGGCGGCGACGACCGGGGATCTGGCTCTGGCCGCGGGTGTTTGGACAGAAGAGGTGAAGCACATCCGGGCCGACGCTACGGAGAAGGAAGCCCATGAGTATCTTGTCGACGGAGAAGCCCGGCTCAACAAGTTCAACAAAGGCCGGAATGTGCCGGATCAGTACGTCCTCTATGCTCAGGCGGCGATGGACATGGCCAAGAGGTGGGCGGAGAAGCGACAAGACTTCTTGACGGCGGCCCAGAGGCGCATCGACGCGGCGGGAGTCGCCACTCAGGAGGCCGCCCAATGGATCGCGGCACAGAACGTCAGAGTCCAGGCGGCCATGCAGTACGTCGGCAATATCACGCAGGGAGTACAAGCGACGCAGATGTACCGCCAGGACGGACTCGAGCGCCTCGGCCGGTTCAAAGAGGAGTTGAAGAGACTCGAACAGCTATCGCACAGCAGGCAGAAGAGCCAGATCCTGCTGAGCAATCCATGGCTGGAGGATTAAGGAGGCTACATGAGCACATCGGAAGAATTGGCCGTCTTGGATGCCTTGGAGGGCAAGAGACTCATCGACCAGGTCTGTCCAATCTTGAACAATGCCAACGGATCAGCCTTGCTGGGCACCACGCACGCCGATGTGGCCTTGTTAGCCTCAAATACGCACGCAGCATCGGGCTTGCTGAGCACTATCGACGCCTTGGTGCAAAAGGTGCAGCTCATCATCGTAGGTGTGGCGGAGAACCAGTATGCCGGCGCGAATTACCTCGACTGTTCTACACCCACGGACAACCAGTGGCAGATCAATGTGGACGGCGGAGACTTCGTCGATCTGCAGAATGATGGCAAGGCCGATGGCCAGATGGTTGACGAGGACTGGCACTGCCAGGTGGAAGGTGCCCAGGCGGGCTTCGTCTACACCTTTGATATCACCAGCATCCTCACAAACATCGACGGCAAGATCGGCCTGAGACTGGCGAACGCCAGAGCCAAGCAGGCCAGCATGAAGGTCACCCTTCAGACCGTGGCATTGAGGATCATCTGGAGGCTCTAGGCATGACTATCGACGTGGGAGCCTCGGCAATCGACCGAGCCCTCTACACAAGTGCTGGCATCACCTACGTCGCCATCGCCAATCCGGCGAACGCCAGTGGCAAGATCAGACGCGTGCAGGTCTGGGCCAATGTAGCTCTTCCTGGGGCTAAGGTCGGGATGTTCTATGTTGTCAGTGGCAGCAATCTCACATGCCGCAGTTATGCCTCGATAGGAGATGTACCTGCTGGGAGGCTTCAGGGATTCGTCGTTGATTTGGATATCCAGATCGGTGACCTCATCGGCATCTACCTGGGCAGCAGCGGCAAACTGGAATGCAGCACAACTGGTGGAGCGGGGTGCTACTACTTGAGTGGTGACCGGATGGGTTGCGTTAACACGGGCTTCAACTCAAAGTCCGGCTGGGACATCTCACTCTATGGCGACGACTATATAGCTCCGGCAATGGCCAGTTCGGTGCTTCCCAAGCTGGTCAGGGTGGGAATCATATGACGGAGCTGAAGGGAGGGTAGATGAGCACGTCTGAAGAATTGGCACAGGGGAAAGTGAGGAGATCATGCCACAAACTGTATACACCAAGGCCGAAGTAGACGAGCAGATAAGGGCGGCGAGTGGGGGATCGAGTGTCGTGCCTATCTTGAAGCCATCTGGGGGCGTTGCACAAGACACCGCGGAGTTGAAGGCAATGCTCTCGGAGCCCGTGATCCAGCTTGTTCCTGGCGCTGGGTATCAGTTGGGTGACTTCGAGTGCTCCCACACGGGCATTCGCGGTTGGGGGCTGGACAAGAACCACATCGAGATGAAGGGCACACCCGTATTCAATGGCGGCAACATCCGAGATGTCTCAATGACCTGGGCGGGAGCGCCAGAATGCCTGGTTCTGCAGGCGACAGGTGGCAAGAGGATTCAGTGGGAGGTTGACCAGTTCCGAGGGGTCAAGGTGGACAACGGAGCCACTTGCACTGGGACAGCAGTGCTCGTGCGCGGTGACAAGGGTGTAGTCCAGAACATCCGATTCGGGCCGATGGTCATTCATCGCTGCCGGAAAGGCCTCCATCTCTGGGCGAGCGGGACTGGTGCCTGGGTCAACGATCTCAAATTCGAGCAGTTGATGATGTGGGCTTGCCGGGAGTTCATCACTGAGCACGGGGATGGCGTCGAGTGCGCGTCGAATCACGTCATGAGCTTGATTATGCAACCGGACGCGATCGCTCCGGTCGAGAGTGGGATCAAGCTCCTGGGCTTGGCGAGGTACGCGAAGTTCGAGAATGTGGAGCCTTGGGACTGGAATGGCAACAAGGTGAAGGGCATGAAGGACGAGCAGACGGGCGAGAAGCTAGTCGCCAGGACTCTCGATATCGGAGCAGGCGCGATCAAGGGCAAGTTCGAGGGCGGCTGGCAGAATCTGTGGATCGATCGGGCTGGCAATGGGAGCTTGAAGGCCGGCGGCTACTACGAGACCGCACAAGGTAACAAGGTCTACGTCTAGGGACATGGACAACGACGTCCAGTGCCCTGACTGCGGCGCGACTCTCAAACTCGTGTTGGTGAGTTACCGGAAGGTGCTGCAGTGTGAGAGAAAGGGCTGTGGGTACAAAGTGCTTGAGTCTGACGTAAGGCGGTCCAGTGAGAACTGACGCAGCTCTGGAAGCCGAGCAGAAGAGTGACGACTATGATCCTGTGGCCAGCCTCCACTATTGGGACACAGGCACGTCCTCATGGGTCAACCTGAACCCCAACGACGAACTGATGGAGGCCATCCGGATCGACCTCCCATACTCCACGCAGGCCCACATCGACCTCGACAACTCCGAAGGAACGCTGGACTCGCTCGATCTCTGCGGGAAGATCGTCCGGATGGGCTTCGGTTCCAGCACCCACTACTCACACTTGCCCTACCTGTGGGCGGAAGGATGGGGAAACGGGCTCACCATGGACGCGCAGTCGAAAACCATCTTCGGCCAGGGTGCATGGGAGAAGCTGGAGGGTTGGATCTGCCCGGCGAACTACGACACGTTTGCCGGCGATGGCGAGGTCTCGAGCCCGATCTACCAGAAGACCATCAAAGAGATGATCAACTGGGTCTGCCAGCAGGCGAACCTCGGGAAGCTGTCTGTTGGTGGATCCGGTGGCCTGGCGGCCGATATCTCGACAGACGGGCATATCGCGACGTGGAAGCCCTTCTACATCTTCTATAAGAACCAGAACGGCAAGCAGATAGTGAAGGGGTTGCTCGAACTGACGCAGTGTTTGCTGGTCCCCTTCGAGGACACCTTCAGGATCAAGAAGATTGACGGCACCGAGGCCTCCGTCTACTCATACTCAGACATCGCTTACCACTACTTCGAGGAGGCTCACCACGAGAAGCACCTTTGGAAACCGATGAAGGTACAGGTGGTGGGGCCGATCACCTTCGTTCACAAGGCGACGGATACCCTCAATACGGTGACCGCCGGGCCAGCCAGTGACAAAGCAAGCTTCGCCACGCTAGCCCGGGAGATCAAGGCCGACTACAATCTCCATCGCCAGAACCTCAATGGCAGTTTTCACACGGGGACCGGTGGGTCTAGCGCAATGACGGCCGATCTGCCGCACAAGGCAGAGGGTGGCAACAACATGCTAGGGGCAACAGCTACGTCCTGGGCCACCCTGGCGCAGGCATGCTACATCATCAAGTACTACTACAATACCGAGCACCGCGCCAGCACCGTCTATCATGAAGCGGCCGACAGCACGAATGTCATCAGCTCGAACCTGCACCACCGCTGCTACACCGCTGAACCCTATGGTTACTTTGCTGACACCACCAACGTTGTTGGCTCCGATGACGCGACGGATCTGGCGTCGGCCATCACCCTGCTGAATGAGATGAAAGCGGACTACAATGCCCACATCTTCACAGCGCACCATGCAGACATAGGCCCCGTTGTTGGCTCCGATGACGCGACGGAACTGGCGTCGGCCATCGCCTTGGCCAGCGAACTGAAAGCGGACTACAACAGTCATCGCTCCAGCACCTATCATTGGACCGCGGATAGCGGGAACGAAGTGACGACATCAGACCCTACTGACGAAGCCAGTCTGGTGAGCCTAGCCAACGAACTGAAAGCGGACTACAACAGCCATATCGACTTCCCGCAGGGCGAGATCCTGGCGATGATCAATGAATGCAAGGCCGACTACAATGCGCACCGGGTCCAGAGCGGCGTGCATGTCACGAACGACACGTGGCACGTGGTGGATGCCGCCGATGCCACGGACCTGTCGAGCGGCTGCACACTAGCAGAAGAGATCAAGGCGGACTACAACCTCCACAAGACGCACACCGAGACCCAGATAGTCGCCATGGCCAATCATGAGAAGGCGGTCTTGAACGGGCACTTCATAGCTGACAACACCCACAGTATTGACGACCCCAACGTGGTGGATGCCGCCGATGCCACGGACTTGGCGTCTGCCTACACCCTCATCAATGATATCAAGGCCCATTACAGTGCCCATCTGTATGCACAGAATGAGCACACAGGCACCTATACACACACAGACTGGACGTCAGACATGGGGTACTACGTCTGGCGAGACATCTTCGGCCTGGTGACCAGTGACGCGATAGCTCTGGCCATGGCCACGGCCATAGTCCTCCGGGCCGAGCTTGAGTCTGAGAAGGGCAAGATAGTCACCCTGGGGATAAACGCGCTGCAGGAGATGTTTGACGTTGTGTCCATAGCCGGCGATGTGGCCGGTGTCTTAGCCACGGACAGGATTGGCGGGCTCCGCTGGTTCTGGCAGCCGCTGGATGGCAACTGCTACATGGACGTCCGGTTGGGTGGCGTGCAGTACACACTGCCCGGCAATGATAACTGGATGGCGGAGGACCTAGAGCTGCTTCAGGAGCAGAGTGCTCAACAGGCTGTGGCAACGGTACCCGTGGCCCCGAGCACCGTCACAGTCATCGATCAGCAGATTGCCAGTGGGGCCACTGTCAGCGTCGACTACCCGGTGCAACGTGGATACCTCTACATGGCCAAGGTCGGTTTCAAGAACGACACAGACAGCAATGACGGCTTCTCTATTGAGGCCACGCCCTACGACTCGACCAACACTGCCGTGGGCGGAACGAAGGCGGCGAAGTGCGCCGGCGGTGAAGAACAGAGGTCCTTCCCGTTCTACTCAGGCAACTTGTCAGGCACGACGACACCCTTTGTGCGGGTGAAGATAACCAACAACACCGGCGCGGCCAAGGATTTCTCTGCCACGATCATGCTGATCCAACTGATGTAGGAGGTCAAACGTGGAGGACAAGATGCTCGACGACCTGGAGTTTGAACGGCAGATCGGGGAAATGGAGGACCGCCAGTTGATGGAGTTCATCGCCCGCCAGGCCTTCGCGAGCACCAAGCGCTTCGCAAACCACGACATCCGGATTCGACGGCTGGAAAACCAGCGTGGACCTGGGGCACGCATGATAGCAGCGGTTGGCGCCGCAGTCGGCGGGGCCATTGCCGGGCTCGTCTATGGACTGATCGCGGTCATCAAGGGCCAGTCCTAGTACCACTGGGTGCTTCGTACTGCCGTCATGCTCTGCATGGACCTGGCGTATATCTCCAGCGAGGCCAGGTCGCGCCATCCCCCCACTAGCTGCAGGGTCTTCAGTGACACGCCCTTCTCCAGGTTGCGGACCAGCCAGGAGCGGCGGAATATGTGATGGGTGTCGCGGAGGTCTACCCCCGCACGTCTGGAAAGCGTCCGAATGATCATCATGATGCCGTAGTACGTCAACGGCCTCCGCTCCTCGGATACCCACAGTTCTTCCCAGGGGTCAGCGTCTCGCATGTAGATTGCTCTAGCCTTCAGGTAGCGAAGGACAGCCTTCTGTGCTTCGGGTACGAAGGGCACGAACCGGTCTCGGTCGCCCTTCTCGGTGACCTTGATGTAGGATCGCTGCCAGTCAAGGTCTTTCAGGCGCAGCTTGTGCAAGCCACCTATCCGGCAGCCTGTGGACCAGAAGAGCCACAACCAGGCGGCGTTGCGCAGGCCACGGAAGTCGTTGGGGCAGGTGGCTAGCAGTCGGTCGAAGGCATCAGGCTGCAGACACGGCTTGATGTGCTTGGGGACAATGGGCTTGTCGATGTCCTGCAGTGGTGACACCGCAATCAACCGGTCGCGGACCAGGAACTGGTAGAAGATCTTCAGATGGAGATAGCACGACCGGATATAGTGCGGACTGCGATGCTTGTCATAAAGCGACCCTAGGAAGAGCTGGACATCCTCTTTGACGACGTCGCGGGGTGACTTGCGGACGTACTGGCAGAAGAGCCTGAGACGACGCTCATAGGTTGCGATGGTGTGCGGCGAGCAGTTCTTGATTCTGCGGTCAGCTAGGAAGAGCTGCACCTCCAAGGGTAGGGCCTTTTTCTCCTGACGTCTTGTCATATGCCATTTTGCGACTCCCGCCTCTTACCATTTGACATGCTTGTCGGCGAGCGTGAATGACGCGAATTCTGCCGATTCCCTTAGTGCAGACGTGTTGGGCCAAACGTCCGATTCCCTTGTTCTAGAAGCGTTTTCGGTCACTGTTGCGCCCCCAAATCCACGCTCGGGTTGTGCTGCCGAGCTAGGAATTGAACCTAGACTAAGGGATCCAAATTCCCCTGTCAGAAAAGCATTACCATCTGGTATGGGCGGCGGGGTCTACTCCTTTCCAACTTTGCCTTTGCCAGATGATATGTTTCTGACAGACTGCCGGCGCAGCATGTCGATTGTGCTTCGGAGCCACGAGCGCGTCGCAGTATCTCAGCAGGAGGTGGACCGTTGGACAGCGCTGGAACTTGCGGCCGTCCGGCGTGTCGTCGACCACAAGGTGTCGGTTGATGGTGGGCTCCTGCATCCTGGTCATCCGAGCGAGATCCGCTTGGGACAGACGGCGTTCCGCAAGTATGTGCCTGATGTTGCGGGCGATGACAAATGCTATCTGACGCTCTGCCTCTCTGTCTCTGAGACCCTTCCCCATGCCCATACCTCCGTAAATAACAGTTATTAGGGTAACATACACCAATAATGCACCATTGTCAACTGATATGGCAGCAATAGTAGGTGTGACTTTCGCCTCCGGCATATCAGATGAGATGCTCTAACTTGACAACACGTTAATAGCTGTGGTTATAATGGGTGTGTCATGGCTCGGAAACCCAACCCCCTTGGAATCTCCAGAACCCAGGTGATGTTCCTCACCCCGAACAAGGATTGGGTGGCAAAAGAAGCAGCCCGGCGGGATGCACAGTCAAAGAGTCATGGCGGCCGGGCCGTTGATATGTCCGACCTGGTCAACGCCGCCGTGGAGTTCATGAGAGATCACACGAAGTTGGTGGACGCCTGGAGCCAGGCAGACAGAAAGGAGAAGCCGCGGAGTGACCACCATAGGCACCGAGACGAAGTACGTCAAGCATGATTTCACGCCTGCGGAGCTGGTAGCGATCTCGCAGCAGATGGCTCAGGCCGAGGCCAAGAAGCGGGAGAAGCAGGACGACCTGAAGGCGATCAAGTCGAGCCTCACAGCCGAGATAGACCAGGCGGAGTCTGTCATCCACACCTGCGCCGAGAAGATCAGGTCCGGATATGAGATGCGGCCACACGAGTGCAAAGTTGAGTACATTCTGGACGATCTGAAGGGGCGCTTCATCGACATTGAGACGGGCGAACTCCTCGAAGAGCGCCTGATGACCAAAGACGAGCAACTGAAACTGAGCAATCCAGGGAAACCCAATGCCGACGCAGCCTCGTGAGTTCTACCAGCGCATAGGCCGAATGGGGGGGCGGCCCACATGGCAAGAAACACTGCAGAAGCAAGGGCGAGTGAACAAAGAGAGGAGGGTGCGACTTCCGCCTCGACTGCGCATTCGCTCTGTGGGGGAGATGGGTTTGGGCGCCCATCTCCCACTCTAATCCCGCACAACCAGGTCATCTCATGTCATTTCCAGAACCAACCCTTTGGGACTATCTGAAGCTGTTTCCTCTGACTCTTTGCTGGCGTTTCATGTGGAGACCGAGAAAGGAGAGCACATTGCAGCTGGACGGAACGATCAAGATGACTGACAGGGAATTCCTACTACGTTGTGGGATGAGCCGCTACGAGGCTGAGATGACCACCATCACCGCGATCGAGAAGGGACCCGACGGCATCCGGGCGCAGATCAGCCGGACCTCCAAGCACCAACCGAAGAAGACCGATGAACAAGACGGCAATTGAGTGGACTGACTACACGTTGAACTGCTTCTGGGGTTGCCTGCATGGCTGCCGCTACTGTTCGGCTCGGAACATGGCCAGGCGCTTTGGGCGTTCTCTGGCGGAGAAGAGGGGATACCCCCTAGACGTGGGCGAGAAGATGAGAGCGTTTCAGCCTGTCTTTCTGCCGGACCAGGCGGGGATCGGGCGGGTACCTCCGAAGTTCCGTAGCCGTAACCCTCATCTTCAGCCCGGCCAGGCCATGATCTTCTGTGAGGAGATGGGGGACATTATGGGCGATTGGGTTCCCGACAAAGTGATTTGGACACTGATACAACAGGAGATCCTCAGCCATCCGCAGCACGTCGTGCAGATCCTCACCAAGAATCCGTTTCGGCTGGCGAATTTCAACCCCTGGCCGGCGAACTGCTGGGTGGGGGCGAGCGCCACAGATCCCCAACAGATCAAGAACGCCTTCAAGTGGTTGTCACGTGTGGAAGCCAGAGTCAGCTTCATCAGCCTTGAGCCGCTCCTCGGTCGGATCGTACTTCACCCAACGTGGTTTGAGCACTCTGGGGTGAACTGGATCATCGTTGGTCAGCAGACGCCGCCGTCGAGACTCACGATGCCCCCGAAGGATTGGGTAGAGGACCTGACAGACGACGCTGCCAGAGCCGGCGTTCCCATCTTCCAGAAGAACAACCTCAGTCCGCTATTGGGTGAGAGTCTACGCCAGGAGTGGCCAAAGTGAGACGGGCTGGGCGGGCTCGGTGCCAGATTGCCCCCCACTCTGGCTCGGCGGCTCCCGCTGCACGAGTCCGCCCGGCCCCGGCGGTGATCACTTATGCCGCGAAGATTCTCAGATGAGACGCGCAGGTGGATATACAGGTACTTGTGCCTCCGGGATGGCGAGAAGTGCTACCTCTGCGGAGATCCCCCGACTCACCTTTATTCGCTCGATATTGAGCACGTCGACGGCAATCAGAAGAATAGAAGTGAGTCGAACCTACGCTTGGCGTGCCGGAAATGCAACGTAGCAAAGGAGAACAGACACCGAGCGGCCCGCCCAAGGGGTGTGAGTGCGTGTGCGCGCGCAAGCACGAATCAGGGAATAGAAGTGAGTCGGGATGAGATGACCCCTAGTACCAGGGTCTACAAGGAGGCTATCCCGTATCACCAAGGAAGCCCGGAGATGCAGGCTAATGCTGTATACGAGGTTAGATACAGGAGATGGATACTGGAGTATGTCAAGGCCACAGGGTTCATCCCCAAGAAGGAAGCAATCAACGCGGGGGCGGAGGTGGTGGGATGCAACCCCAGTAGTGCAGCCAGGTATCTCTGCAAGTTGACCTCCATGGTTGGTCCGCTGATCGAGGGGAAGGACGCCACAGGTCAAGAAATAGTCTGGCTCAAAGTCATACCGAAGGAGACGCAGTTGCCGCTCAGTAACGTGCCAAAGGAGCAGTTGCCTCTGGGAGAGGGAGAACATGGAGATCAGGGTCAGTAGCTATGACCTTGTGCCACGCAACAAGATGATCGACGGCCGGCGCTATACCCTGGCCATGCTATGTGAGACCCAAGGCGAAAGCAAAGCAGAGAAGGGCCACTTCAGAGCCATGGGCAACCTCGCCCGGCAGGCAAAGGTCGTCTGCGGGGGCGATGTCCGATGGGCGGTCTATGTATGTTGAAGCAGGGAAGGCAGGCAAGGAAGGAGGCATCAGTTGAAACCATGGTACCAGTCCCTAACGCTCTGGGGTAACGCACTGGTCATTGCGTTGTTCGTCCTGCAGTACTCGCTGGATCAACAATGGCTGCCATTGTGGGCAGAGGGGTTGGTTGTCGGCGTTGGCAACCTGCTTCTGAGGATGAAGACAGGTGAGCAGATCAGCATTCCATTCCTACGCAAGCCGGAAGCAAAGAGCTAGAGCAGGTCTGCCTTCCCTGTGGATCACTACAAGACACCCGCCGATTTCTACGAACGGTTGGACCGGGAGTACCACTTTGACGATGACCCTTGCCCGTTCGACGCCATTGGTCTGTTCCATCGCGGCCTGGAGCGATCCTGGGGTAGGTCCACCTTCGTGAACCCGCCGTACTCCAATCCCCGGCCGTGGATCGAGAAGGCCATCACGGAGGCCAGAGAGGGCAAGACGGTGGTGATGCTGCTCAGGAGCGACACATCAACTGAGTGGTTTCATGAGCTCGTCCTACCTTGGGCGGAAATCCGCTGGCTCAAGGGGCGGCTGAAGTTCACCAAGGACCGGGCACCGTTCCCTGTGTTCCTCGCCATCTTCAGGAAGGGGACGACTTGTCTATCAGGAAAGCCCCTACGAGGTTCTACCTAGCGGTAGGAGGGAACGCCCGTATGACATCGCGGAGGAAGGGGCGTACAATTGGCAGTGCGCACACGAAGTGCGCGAGGGCAGAGAGGGGGCCTTCGGAATGCGCAGAGTCAGACTCCGCGACGGCATGCCGATCGCGGAATACAACCTTTGGGTGCAGCAGAACATCACTGAGGACACCTGGCAGCAACAGGTTGAGAACCGCTGTCACGAGTGCGGTTGGAAGGCGGTCCACATACGCCGCGGGAAAGTGCCCATCAAGGCCAACCAGCCTGCAACCGAGCGGGAAAGGCAGGAGGGCATGAGGTGGCTCACGCCTGTCTCTGAGGACGGCGCGGGCTGGCCGGATCTGATTGTGGTCAAGGAACTAACACCGCTCCGGAGCGCCTTGATTGCGTGGGAACTCAAGACCTTCGGTAAGAGGGCAACCGGGGACCAGTTATGGTGGCTGGACTTCTTCCGCCATCTGCCGGGGTGTGTAGACGCCAGCGTGCGCTTTCCTTGGGAGCTGGACAAGATGACGGTTCTGTTGAACCGCGACTAGCCATCGAAGCTGATCTCGGGCTATAATCTCGGAGCGACGATCATGGAAACAATTGAGCACAACATCGACACTCTGCCGGAGTCAACTGCTTCGTTAGGCCCTTTCGCGTTGAACAAGGTCTACGCGTCTGATTGCTATGACGCCCTCCTCAAGGTTCCGAGTCACTCCATTGATGTGGCAATCACAAGTCCGCCCTATTGGGGCCAACGTGGAGACGAGGGACTTGGGCTGGAGGAAGACCCCAGGGAGTACTTAGCCCAGCTGACCCGCATCTTGCTCGAAGTTATGAGGGTTATCAAGCCTGACGGGCTACTATGGCTGAACATCGGGGATGCCTACAACACACCCATGAACTGGAGACGGGAAGACTACGTGTACAGCACTCTAGGGCAAGATGGGAAAGGGCTTGGTGCGGACAACTCCGCCTACACGAAGAATCGAGGGAGACGCCGTGCTTTCGTATCTGGCACTGCCTCCTGGCTGACGTACGGCAACCTTCTGGCTCTGCCGTATAGAATTGTCATCAGTCTATGTGAGCATGGCGTACTCTTCAGGGGGGAAGTAGTCTGGTACAAGAGAAAACCCATGCCCGAGGGCCGAGCCAGGAGACCTCACCGCAAACACGAGGGCATCTATATCTTGGCGAACTCTGAAAGGCACAGGTTCAGAACGACTCCTCCCGTTCCCTCTGTCTGGGATCTCAAGCCTGATGCTAACGACACGCCGCACAGGAGCACTTATCCACTGGCGCTTCCGCTCGCTTGTATCGATGCCATGGAACTCAGGAAGGGAACTGTGTTGGATCCATTCATGGGGAGCGGAACAACTGGACTCGCCGCGAAGATGCGCGGCTTGGACTATGTGGGATTCGATACGAGTCAAGCCTATGTTGCGATTGCAAACGCCAGAATTGAGAAGGCTGCTTGGAACACGCAGATGCCTTTGAAGTCATGACCTGCGACGCTGGCTGAACGCCCGCCATGCCTCAACTATCTTGGCGGGAAGCTGATCCGCTGCCGTGCTGAACGAACCCATGTAGATTCTCTTGCCACTGGGCGTCATAGCACGACTCGGTATCGTACGGAGATTGTAAGAGAAGCAGGCGTCAAAGAGCCCTTGTTCCTCGATATACTTTCGCTTATCTGACGGTGACTCTGGGGTACCCAGTTCGCCGCGGTTCACAAGGTCGCCTGCTGGGGGCGGAAATGACTTGGCATCAAATGTGAACAGGAAGCTGGTGTAGCCTGCATTCATCATAGCCTGGCTGCAGGGAACATCATCTGAGACCCGTTCTGCGAGTGATGCCTTGACATGAATACCGCCAAAGATGGTCAGCTTTCCCTCCAGCGTTCCGTATAGCGCGACGTCTAGTTTCGAGCCACCCACTCGATCGTCTATCCGCATGTCTCTCAGGGCTCTAACTTTCTCAGTGCTTGAGAGCAGCGCCTTGATGGCAATCCCTTGCGGTCGCAGAGTCGGCGCGTAGTGTTTCTCAACAAACAGCTCAAGTGCCTCACCCCCGGCTCGCACCCAGCTGCGATCCGCGTGAGTTCTGGTGTACTCGCGTAAATACAGGCGATACACTATGTGGTGATAGATATCGCTGGGGTTCGCGTCTGGAAGTCTCTCTATCGCCAACTGTAGAGCCCTGAAGACCGCCTCTCGATTCTTCTCAGAACTGTCGCCGTCATTCAGGTCTCTGTATATCTGCGATATGTCTCGTTCCACTCCTACGTACTGCTCAACACTGATGGCGAGCTTGTCAACCGGCCCCAAACACGGCTATGCGATTGCCAAAGACGTGGAGAAGATCACGGATGGGGCAGTCAGCTTCAGCGCGGCTACGATGTATGACAACATCGCCGGACTACTGGAACAAGGGTACATAGAACGTGAAGGCGAGAAGCAGATTGAATTCGGAGAGCGACGCAAGACCTACCGAATCACGGCACGCGGTGTGAAGGTCCTCAGTGAGCATAGGCGAATCGTCGCGAAGGTTGACAGTAGCATACCTGAGCCTGCCCCCGGTTTCTGCGCGGCAACTGAATGATTGCGCCGTCGGGTTTGGATTGTTCAGATGGGAACACTCACTCTGACGAGTCTGGTAGTAGGCATATTAGCAGGGATCGTCGCCATAGTGGCGGCGATCGTCAGTATGGTCCGTGGGCTTTCGAGGGTCCTATGCCGTCTTCATGAGTCACGAAAGACCACCTACTCCATAGAAGTGCTTGTCAGCATCCTGCCGGAGGAGTACTTCGGCAGGTTCGGTCAAGAGATCCTGGAATTCCACCAGGATGGCCTCAGGGATCGTGACGGATCCGAACGGACACGCGTGCTGTACACGGTCAAGGGAGCAAGACACTTAGTGATTTTGAACATCAAGACTCGAGTCCCCCGTTCTCGTCTTCGCAGGCGCGCACGGGCGAACTGACCGGTGTCATGCAACAGCCGCCACTCTCGGGAACCTCAGCCCATCAGTCGTCCGCTCGAAGTAGCTGACCCTGATCGGCTCAGGTCTGATCCAGCGCAGCACCGGCGTGGATAGCTTCGGATCAGTCTCAAATGGGCAGGTCGCCGCCGCTCTCTTGCTCCAGTCTGCCAGATCCTTCTCTGAGAACCCGGAGCCAACGCAACCGACGTATCTCAGGGCGACGTCGCTGTCGGGTTGTTCGGATGTTCGATACCTGACCTCTTCCGCCAGGATAACTGCGCCGAAGCCAGTGCGTGAGCCCGTGGGTTGAGTAAGGCCTACGGCCCAGAACGTCTCGGTCTTGAGCGGCTTGATCTTCTGCCAAGCGGAGGACCGAACCCCGGGTGTGTAGGGGCTATCGATACTCTTGGCCATGATCCCTTCCATGCCTCGGTCAACGACCTCTTGAAACAGGCGCTCCCCGTTGGTGAAGGATGGCACGATGCGAACACGGTCTGTCTCCAGCAGCCAGTCGCGGAGCATCTGTTGCCGGACGCTGTATGGACTGCTGACCAATGGGATGGCGTCAAAGACGTGGTATTCAGCCGGCATGGACTTGCTCAGCACTCTGATAGACAGCTTGTTGTCTGTGTTGCGTTGCTGAATGCTGTTGAAGTCGGGCTTCCCGTCCTTCATCACCACCAGCTCACCATCTAGGATGATGTCGAGGTCTCCTTTGATCTGCACCTGGATCTCTGGAAAGCGGTGAGTGATGTCGGGCGGCAGGCCACTATCCCGCCGCCCCCGCAGCACGACCTCACCATGCTGCACGTACGCCATGCAACGGATCCCATCGAATTTGACTTGGTATCGCCAGCCAACCTCACCAGTGCGCCACTTGGCCCAATGTGCAGGGCTGGACTCAGCTAGCATGGGTTTGATGATCGGTAGGTTCATTCTTCCCCTTCCTGGGTGGCAACTCGCGCCACTCGGCGGATTTGCAGTAGTGTACCGTTGGCCGCAGATGGGTGCCGCAGTTGGGACAGGTCGCATCTTTGAGACGGCCTTTGCCTCTGGGCCACGTCCAGATGATGTTGCAGAGGATGCAGCGGCCCTTGGTGATGCCTGACGTGCAGCCTCGTTCCTCGAAGGTTTCCTTGCTCACAGCACCCTCCCTATGAGAGTGATCAATCCGCAGGCTGCTATGATCGCCAGAATGACCAGGATGAGAAGCGCCTTGCGTTCATCCTTTCGCATGATCGGTCTCTCTATCGATCTCGTCGGCGATCCACTCGCCGCATGGATGGTCACACCATGGGGTGAACGGTGTGCGCGGGTGGCCAAGGCTCTCCGGGCATTCAGAGCAGTTCATGGCAGTGCCACCTTGAAGAATCCGGGCCTGCCCCTGTATCGGATCGGTTTCACGTACGGGTCTGGGTTGGCCAAGATGAAGCCATATGGCCCAACAAACCAATGGCTAGACGAAGTCTCGACGCAGTCCACGATGTCAACCTCGCCGACGATGCAGCCGTACCAACTACGTTCAGGCTGGCGCCACAATCGATCCGCCTCTTCGATCCCTACATGCCTGACAAGGTTTCGATAAGCGGTGGCGCTGCCTTCGAGGTCGGCCCACTGACTGGCGTGCACGTAGATGCGTCCCCTGAAGCGGGTTGACCAGGTCCGGTTCTCGATGGGCTTCAAGCCGTGGGCGATCAAGAACGCCCACGGCTGTTTGACGGATAGAGCCAGCTCTACCATGGCAGCACCACTTCCTCAGCGTCGGCTGGCTCCGGTGTCTGGTCCACGACCAGGGGGACCGTCTCCCCAGCAGGCTGCTCGATGATAACCACACCGCCATGCTTTGCCAGCTTGTCGTGGAGTTGCCGGTCCTCTTCGGCCTTGCTCTTGCCGAGGTAGGCCATGATCGCATCTGCGAGTCCGTCATCGGAGGTAGGCTTGGCCTCGGCTGCCGGCGCCATGGTAGCAACCTTGCCCTCAAGCTTGGCCTCGACCAGCTTCTCCAGCGCCTCGGTGTAGGCGTTGGTGTACTCCGACAGGTCCAGGTCGTCCTTCGCCATGCCGGCGACGAGCTGCCCGACGGCGGCTTGCTCCTTCTCCCCGATGGCCACCTTCTTCATGGCCTGCTCGATCCCCAGGCGGATCTCCCCCGGCTCCCGGAAGTTATCCGCGTAGACGATCTCCCGCATCGTCAGGACGCCGTTGCATGGCTCGATGATGTAGAGCGATTTCTTGAACCGCGCCACCGCCTTGACCTTGGCCTTCTCCATCGCTGTCAGAAGAAGCTGATACGCCTTCGGCTTGCCATCAGGCCCGATGTAGTACAGATGCTCCCCGTAGTACCGATCGTCGAGCGGCCCTTTGAAGAATTGCACCACCTCGATCTCTTTGGTACTCTTCACTGGAAGGCTTGCGATCTCATCCTCGGCCAGAGGCACTAGAGTCTTAGTGTTGAGCGCGTAAGCCTTCGTGATGTCCGCCGCCAGAACCTCTTTCTCACAGGCTGCACACCACTTCCTCTCATTGAGCTTGCCACCGCAAGCTGTGTGGGTGTTGGTCATGCCGTCCTTGACGGTCTCGTGTGCTGCGTACACCTTGCACGCAAACAGGATAGGTCCACACTCCAGTTGGGTTGATGTTCCTCGCATTGCCATCGTTAATCCTCCTTCTCCGACGAGCTTTGCGCCGTGTCGGTTCTCGACTGTGCGATGTGCTTCTCCTCGGCTGCGATGTCTGCTATTGCAGCGTCTTTCTGTTGGTCTGTGGCTTCCATACGCCGTGGCTCCTGTTTGGCGATCCACTCTCGAATCGTCGTGCTGTTGATGGTCCAGGTCTCCTGCCATTGAGCGACGAAGCCCCACCTGAATGCCTGATGCAATCGGCTGGACAGCACCGCATCTCCGGTCACATCAAGAAGAAGCGCCAGGGCGAGCTGCGACGGACCACTCCCGCCGTAGCCCCAGGAGAAGCCGGTCGGTGAGTGGTTCCAAACCTTGAGACTCGGCTCATGTCTGAGCACTCTGCCTTCTCTCCAGACGGTGTGTCCGTTCTTGTCGCCGTAGTAGGTAATGGGTACTTCCTCGAACAGCGTGCAATCGGTGTGCTTGTAGATCGCGTGTTGAGCGGGCCAGATGGCCACAACCGGGAACTGCCTGCCGTTCTGGACGAGTGGATGCTCTTGATTCTCCTTCTCGACCAGCTTGGGATTGCGACATCCCTGACGCACGAAGTAGAACTGGCAATCACGACAGCGTCGGCTCATGTCCGCCTCCGATCCTGGAGACGTCGTGAGCCAAGGCCACCATGTCTAGTGGTACGGTCTCCCCGGCGGGTTGCTCGATGGTGGCCTCGGTCAAGCCCTCCAACTTGTCGAGGTAGAGTCTCTGCTCCGTGGTGAGTGCCGCCTCTACCGCCTTGATGACTTTGGCCTCGGCGCTGCGGTTGATCCCATAGATCACTCTTGCCAATACCTCGGCTGGTATCTCGACCTGATTGAGACTGAGGTAACACACCCCCTTGTGCGTGTAGATGTCCTCGGAATCCTCGCCGCCGTATCGCTCCAGCCTGGTCCGCAGGGATCTGTTCTCCTCCTCCAGCTCGCGTGCTAGTTCGCTGTGGTAGCTCATGCTTGTGCTCCTTTCGGCATCTCTTCTGGATGCTCCCTGTAATACGCCTTCGCCCGGATGATGCATTGACGCAGCCACTCACGACTGTGGCCAAAGTGCCGTGCGATCTCGTCCTGGGTGTCGTCCTCGCAGTGTGTCAGGTAGTAGTCGTATACCTTGAGGGACTGCCGCACCGCCTGGTCGTGCATCTTCTTCTGGTATGCCAGCTTCATCGCTCTCTCCTCCTTTCTTACGGAATCGGGTATCCCAGGATGGCGCGAACCCTCTCCACTTCCTTGAGAGGGGCGCCCTTGTCTTCGGCTCTGGCAATGAAGTCCAACATCTCCTGCACCTCTGCCTCTGACAGAATGGAGCCACCATCGGCCATCAGCCTGCTGGCCTTCTTCGGTGTCCTCACGGTTGTCTCGCGCCACCAGACGTCATTCTCATCGTGCTCGTAGTGGCCGTCCGATTCGCGCTCAATGCCAAGCGACTTGTCGAAGCGCCTGACTGCTCGACGTGCCGCCTTCTCATCGGTGGTCACGAACAGCGTGTCGAGCACGCCCTGGGTGAGTCCCATCACGACTTGAACCTTCATGCCTTGACCTCCAATCCCTGTTGCTGTCTGATGTTCTTCATCCAGAGGTTCGCGAAGCTGGCACCGTCAGCCTGTGCCTTGCGGTAGACGGCTGTGATCTTGTTCTCAGGCTGGGAGATGACCACGTCCAAGTGATTGATGCCGAGGTTGTCTTGTCTGAAGCTGATGGGATAGTACGTCATCACGATCCCGTGGCCTTCAACCCCCTTCGCTCGCAGGAATTCCATCTCCGGGTCTCTCATGAGGTCGCCGTTCTGCTCATAGGTGTGGGAGACGGCGAAGAGATCGCCTTCCTGCTCTCCTGCCTTCAGCCGGCCTATCCAGTCCACGTTGACGGCCATGATGCTGCTGTTGGGCGGGTTGTTGTCGATCCTCCGCCCTGAGTTGTCAGCCGTCAGCCCCGCCGTCAGGATGTCCAACACCTTGCGGCTTGCTTGGTTCACTGCTTTCATCACTGTTCACCCCTTTCCTACACGCAGACCTGTTCGAGCATGTTCTCGGCGTAGCGCATGTTCCCCGCAGCCCCGACCGTGATGCGCTTCACAAACTCATCCGGCAAATCCGGCTGAAGAAGGCGAAGCTTCTGCTCGACCGCGTCATCTGGTAGTTGTTTGAATCCGTAGACCTGGCAGCGTGACTTGACTGTGTCCGGTATCTTGGTGTCGTCAGTGGTGCAGAGGATGATCACAACGCTCGGCGGTGGTTCCTCAAGGGTCTTGAGCATCGCCTTCCAAGCGTCCGGCGTGAGTGCATGGCACTCATCGAGGATGTAGACCTTGCGGCCCCCGCCTATCGGCATGAACTGCATCTTGTAGAGCAGCTCCTCGATCTCGTCCTTGCCTCGAAAGCGGCCTGCATCCATCTCGAAGACGTCCCAATAAGCGCCCTTGGTGATCATCCGGCAGCTTTCGCACTTCCCACACGGTTCGCCGCTGCCGTTCATGGTGGTGCAGTTGAGCGCCATGGCTAGGATTCTGGCCGTGGTGGTTTTGCCGGTCCCGCTTGGCCCGTGTAGCAGATACGCATGGGCGAACTTGTGGGCCTTGGCTTGCTTCTGGAGCCACGGGATGACTTGCGGTTGGCCGAGTACGTCGGCGAATCTCCTGGGTCTCGCGTCGTTGTATAGGCTCATGCTATGTACCCCCTTCCGCACATCATGTTCGTCCACTTTGCCCTCTTGCGATTGGCGTGGTATCCGGTTTCAACCATGGCCACGCGCTCCATGACTTGAGAGTAGTGGTGGTCTCGGTGCGCCTCTATGATCTGATAGCACTTGCCACACACAGCGAGACCGTCCGTGGAGTAGACCGTCACAACGGTCAGGCTTGTTGCGGCTTCGCGGCATAGTTGACACGCCTTCTTTTGGGCCAATCTCATCACCATGGCAGCACCTCGCTGGTCCCCAGGCTGAGTGTCCCCACTCCGTTGACTTGGCGGCTGGCGCTGTTGACGCTCACTTTGTTTCCGTCTTGCCGTCCCTGACTGAAGGCCGCGACATCGACGATCCTGGCTCTCCGGCCTTTCTGCGTGATTGGGTAGTTCTGGCGGAACCAGGCGTCGCTTTCCGACTGAATGTTGACGACGAGCGCCCTGCTTGTTGGGTTGGCCTCGTGGAAGTCGGTCCTCTGTTGGTCGAGTCTTTCGGCCAGTGTTTTGAGGATGCCCAGGATGTAGGCGTTCTTCTCGCTGCCCTTGAATCCGGTGGCCTTCGCCAGTCGGATGATCTGCGGCTCACACCAGTTGTAGAGTTCGACGATCACCCGGATGTTGGCCTTGCGTCCCAGAATCTGCACGTTGCCGGACGCCTGGACACAGTGGCAGAAGCCAACAGCTTCTTGATAAGCTCGTGGACGTTCTCCATGCTTAGGCCCCCTTCCTGTGGCAATCCCACAGATGCTTTGCTGCCTGAGATGCTTTGGTCGTGCTGAATCTCCCACATACGGGACAGACGAAGGCCATCGGCAGATTGTCGTCTCTCACTCGGGTGTTCGCAGTTGCCATCAGCGCACCCCCACCAGTTCTTTTGAGTCCTCGTCCTTGAGCGTGTCACAGCCGTACTTCGTGACGATGTGCTCCCAAGACATAGGGCGCTTGCTGGAGACCCTGGCACCACGCCAAGCCCACTTGCCTTTGTGCTGGCACCATATCCACCCGTTGCCCTTGAGGACGGCTCTCCCTGCCTTCTCAGGCTTGGTTTGGAAGGTAGCCCATACCCATTTGCCTGTGATCTCGACAGTAGCGCCCAGCTTGCGGGCGATCTGCGCCTGCGCCAACAAGTCCGCATCTGAGGCTTCTGCGTGCGGTTCCCGTGATGGCTGCCCTTGTGGTTCCTGCTGGTACTCGTCATAGAGACTGCTGATGTCTGCCGTGGGTACTCCTGTGTCATTGATGCCTTTCACCGTGATCATTGCGACTCCCTTCTGAGTGCGTTGGGCCGCACTCTGGCCGATTTCCCTTTCAGGTTGAGCGCGGGGTATACCCCGCCTTGCCCTGCTCCCATAGGCACCCTTGCTATGGCCCTCTTCTCGAATCTGCGACCTGGGTGATTCGCTGACCCTTGGCACAAGTAGCGGAGGCCATATGCCACACGGAGGGCCATCGTGCTTGTGCGTCATCCCAGGTGGGGTTTGGTTACTGTGCAGCTTCCTACCGTGGCGCTGCTGTACCGTATGCGCTCTATGTCCTGTGTGCCCCCTCTCTGTCTGCCCTGGTACGTTCCCAGGCTCGACTGGCCTCGTGTGTCGCTTCGTTGCGACTTGACACGTTCAAGCATATCATCTGGCAATAGGCACTTGTCAACTGGTTTGGCGAATGATCACTTGCGACTTGTGAGGACTTCAGGAGTAATTCGCGCGCAGACGTCGCAGGTGCGCGAGGATTCGTCGCATTCGAGTGTTGGGGGATAATAGGGGGGATTCCCGTGAGCGCGAATCCTTGCGACGCTCAATCGACGCTCAATCGATTCGACACCCGACGCTCAGTCCCTGGACGCCCTTCATGGGGTGAGCGCACATCGTCCCGTTGGACGCTCTCCATGGGGTGTACGCACATTGGCCCTGTTAGACGCCTTTTCATGGTTGGTTGGGCGCAGGCAGGCACAGGTGCTTGCCGACACATGTAGGCTGCTTGGGCGGTCGTGCTCGAGCGCCTGCGCCAGCA
>QXGG01045492.1_pt1 | contig 37950 bp, 59 predicted proteins | sample 1982491 | NCBI WGS metagenome assembly QXGG01 (sample SAMN09924614, study PRJNA488089) | Wastewater metagenome, whole genome shotgun sequencing project. | isolation source: South African research farm wastewater | place: South Africa: Irene, Agricultural Research Council, Animal Production...
CCACGCACCGACGCAGCAGAAACAAACTGGTGGAGTGAGGACGGTCTGCGGTCGGCATTCATTGTTCGTGCAGAGTTTGCCCGTGAACTTGAACGCGAGATGGAACAACTCCGCAAAGAGCGCGACGAGGCGAGGCGGATGTACTGCGAGGAAGCGTTCTGCCACCGATTCAACGAAAGACGATTTAACGAACGCTGCGTCCCAAGCCCAATCAGCAACGCTCGGCAAATTGCACACAACATGAAGTGGGACTGCTTCAAGGAGAATCGATGATCTTCTACCCCCGCGAACACCAAGACGAGGACTGCGGCTGCGCATGGCGCACCGATCCCATCGACCGCCTCTGCGACCGCTGCCGCCGGATGCGCGAGGACGAACAGGCCGCACAGGAAGCCAAGGAGGCATACGCCGATGAAGACTGAACCCCTGCCATCACCGCTCGACAAACTCAAGGACGTGCTGGGCATCCCGGAGTACGACAACCTCGACTCCATCCTGACCGAGGCCGTTGGCGTCATCGAGCAGTACCACGCCGACAAGTCCCTCGACCCCACCCAGCGCGAACTGCGCTTCATGGAACGCCTCAACCGCAAGGACGAGGAACGCGCACGCGACCACGCCGAATGGCTGGAGGAGCGCAACCTCCGGGAGCGCGACGTGACCAGCGCACGCCAGATCATGGCGCTCATGCGCACCCGGCTGGAGGGGCACCTCTGCAATTACATCAGCATGAGGACGGCGTACGGCTTGGACATCCCCATCGTGAACGTGATCGCGGACGTGAACGAAAGCCTCGACGCGGAGTTCAGGCGCGTGACGGGCATCGACCCCCATTGACAAGGAGAAGGACATGGGCAGGGAGGACTTGGCGGAACGGCTGCAGGTCGCATCAAGGATGGTGCGCAACTGCGCTTCGGACCACGGCCCCCGCGACGAGGACGCGGAGGCGGCACTCGCCAACCTGCTGGAGGAGGCAAGCAACTGCATCCTCACGCAGGAGCGGGAGATCGGCGCGGCCCTCACGCGCAACGTCATCCTCGTGAACGAACTGGACGAACGCGCCCGCGAGGAGCGCCAGCGCCGGAACCGCAACCGGAGCCTTGCGTCCAAGTTGCTTGCGGAGAACGAGATCACATGACCGACAATGACATCGTGACCCGGTTGCGGCAGGGATGGCTTGCGCATCAGGACAAGGACGTGCGGTTCGTTGTGGTCCACGCAGGCGAATGGATGCGATGCACGGACTTGACGCGGGAAGCAGCCGTGGAGATCGAACGGCTCCGCGTTGAGCGCGACCATGCCGTCGCGTCGCTGTCCGAGCAGATCGCCACGCTCACCGCCGAGCGCGACGAGGCAAGGCGAATCGTATGCCGCATGGAATCGGAAAAACGGTACGACAAGGCAAGGCGTGATTTGCCGGGGAAGAAGATCATCGCCGTGAAGCCTGAGTTGGTGGCCAATGAGTTTGGATGGTTTTGCTTCTGCAAGGAGGAGCCATGAGCGCAGAGATTGACTTCACCTTCGCCGCAAACAAGGGCGACGCATGGAAAAACAACAACCATCCGCAGATACAAGTGACCATCTCCTCCGATGGGCACGTCGGCATCTGGGCAAACGACGGCGGCGACGGTTTGATGGTGTGCTGGTGCGATGTTTCGGTCAGGGAACTCAAGGCCATCGTCGCAACGTGCGAACTTATGGGGATCAATCAATGAACACAGAACACGATTGGCTGGTGTGGTGGCACGACGAGGGCAGCGGTATGCGCCCGGTGAATGGTCAAGACCACGAAAGCCATGTCCGAGACATGACCCGCATCGCGTGGCTCAATGGCGCATTCGATGCCGCCGACAAGATCGAACGGCTCCGCGCCGAGCGCGACGAGGCGAGGCGGGAGGTGTGCAATTTGCTGTGGCAAAAGTGGGATGGGACTGAAACGCAAGTTGCAGAACAGCGCGGCTGGGACTGCTTCAAGGAGAAGCCATGACGAAGCCCGACATCGTGGAAGGACTGCGCCGAAGCGCCGAGATACAGCGGGCCATGAACATCTTCGGCCCGTCCGACGCCGAGGTCGCCGCCGACGAGATCGAGCGCCTGCGCAAGCGCATCGCGGAACTGGAGGCGCTGGTGGATAAGGACACCGCCGAGCGCGTGGCCCGCTTGGCCTTCTACCGACAGGCGCTGGAATGACCGACCCCATCGACACCGAATGGGACTTCGTGGAACCCTCCGAGGAGGAGGTCGCCCTGCTCATCGACCAGCGCGAACGCGGAGACCCTTCCGACATCACCGTCGCCGTGCGGACCCACGTCGCCCTCGACCGCGTGGACCGCGAGGGCAGCGTGTCCGTGCGCTGGCTCCTCACCGCCCGAATCGTCCTGAAGTCCCCGGCCTGCGCGAACGTGACCGCAGCCGACTTCATCGCCAGAGTCCCATGCAGCGGGGGAATGACCGTTGCCGATGCAAAGGAGAAATGGAATGGAATCCTCGTTGAATACCTCACGAACGAATGGATCCCGCTCTACGCCAGCGCGGGGTGCGCGGAATGACATCGGGCACCTCGTGGTCACCCTCGACGCCAGCGCCGAAGGCGAGTGCCTTGAGGTCATGGCCCATACCCCGGACGGCCCGGTTCCGGTCTGGTTTGAGGTCGCGGTTCCAAAGGCTTGCCGATGCGGCGGGCAGTCGCGCCGGGTGCGCGTGCGCTTCGTCGGCCCCAAGGCCGTCCGCGTCAAGCGAACCCCACGGAAGGATGTCCCCAAGTGACGGCTGACCATCTACCCTCACGGCGCATGGACTCGATCTGGGTCAAGGAACGCCGCAGGCACGAGCAGGCCATCGCCGCCGTCCTCCACGCCATCGAGCGTGGCGAGTGCGACGCGGAGACCGGGACCGAGGCGCTGTTCTGCCTCTCGGATTGGTACGAGGTCACGGGCATGAGCATCCAGCGCCCGATCCCGAAGTGGATGTGGAGGAGCAACCAATGATCCGCAAGCCTTGGGTCGAGCGCATGAACACGATGGTCACCTACCTGCGCGGGCACGGCTTCGTCGCCAACTGGACGGCGACGGGCATCGTGGCCTGCCACAGGAACGGGATCACCGTCACCGTCAACGAACGCCGGATGAAGTGGGAGGCACCGTCCGGGGACGATCCCGTGGTGAGCGTGTCGATGCACGCGCCGCCCTCGATGGAATGGCTGGTGCTGAAGGTCGAGGAGGCGCTGCCGTGAGGACCGACTTCGAACTGTCCGTCGCCGCCCTGCGCCAGCAGATGACCGACCTGCAGTCCCGCAACTCGCTGCTGCAGGCCCACGTCCAAGCCCTGCAGGTGCAGAACGACCGCCTGCGCGACGAGATCGACTGCCTGCGCCGCCAGCGCATCGAGAAGGCCATGTACGAGGGGTCGGGATGAGGCCGTGCGAAGCCGCGTCCGCGATGGCCTTCCTCGCCGTCGCCATGTCGATCACCTCGATGGTCCTGATCGGCATCTACGCCATGAAGGAGCGCAAGTGACCGACCGACCCGTCGTGGTCTGGGTGGACGGCGACCCGGCAGCGCAGGGGTCGAAGCGCCTCGTGCGCACGAAGGCGGGCCGCACGATCATGCTGGAGAACTCGCGCAAGGTGAAGCCGTGGCGTGCCGCCGTCGCGGACGCCGCCCGCGAGGCGCAGTGCCCGTGCTTCATGGGGGACGTTGCGATCTACGCCGTGGTGCGCTTCGTCCGTCCCCGCAGCCACTACCGCAAGGACGGCTCGATCAAGGCAGGCCACGCGGCTCGACCCGGCTACGCTGACTGCGACAAACTCGCCCGCGCTATTTGTGACGGACTCGCCGGGATTGCGTACCCAAACGACCGTCAGGTGGCGATCCTCGCCATCGAGCGCGTATGGGCCGGGGAGGGGACCGGGCCGGGTGCGGTTATCGGGATCGGGCCTGCGCCCGCTGCGGGGCGGTTTGAATACCTGCACGCCTGACTCAAGTCCCCGAGGGGAACAGCCGATGAAGGGGTCATGCTCACCACGCTCCTCATCTTCGTCGCGCTCGTCCCCCCGCCCGCCGACTTCGCCGCCCGCCCCCTGCTCGACGCGATCCGCGAGAAGGAATCGGGAGGCGAGGCCGACCCCGCCAACGCCGTGGGCGACGGCGGCAAGGCGCTCGGCCCCTACCAGATTCACCGCGTCTACTGGCAGGACGCCGTGCAGCATGACCCGTCCATCGGCGGCACCTACGAGGACGTGCGGGACGCCGCCTACGCCGAGCGGATCATCCTCGCGTACTGGTCGCGCTACGCGCCCGCCTACGACTACGAGACCCTTGCGCGGATTCACAACGGCGGGCCGAAGGGGCACCGCCGACGTGGTACGATCCCGTACTGGCGGGACGTGCAGGGCAACCTGCGCTGACCGCCTCAACCCCGCCGAGGATCGCATCCCCGGCCCGACGCCCGGAAACGGGCGTTTCTCGACCCCCCGGAAGCGCCCCGGCAGAGCCTCTAGGCCGCCGGGGCGTTTCGTTTGAACCATGCGACCGATCTACGAACAGCCCGTTGACCGCACGCGCCAGCGCGAGGTGATCGACGCCTTCTGCGCCGCCTTCGGCTGCACCGCGATGGGGACACCGCGCCTCGCCGGGTGGGACTACACCCTGACCGTGGACGGCGATCCCGTCGCGCTGGTCGAGGTGAAGGTGCGCCGGAACGCGATGGACGCCTACCCCACCTACCTCATCTCCGAGCGCAAGGTCGCCGCCCTGATGGGGGAGGCCGACGCGCAGGGCGTGGTCGCGCTGCTCGTGGTGCAGTGGGCCGACGCGAAGGCGTGGGCGCGGCTGGAGCCGGGGACGTACGCCGTGGGGACGGGGGGCCGGATTGACCGGGGCGACCCCGCCGACATCGAGACGGTGGCCCTGATCGAAATATCTCGCTTTCAGCGGTTCTAGCCCTTGCCCCCGCCGTGGCGGGGCGGTATAGTGCTTGCGGGTGCAGGTCGCATCCACCGCACGCGCCGGACAGCGCGGATTGGGAGACACGCAGATGACCTACTTCGTTGAGTTCTACGACCCGGCAGGGAACCACATCGGAACGCGCACGTTGCTGTCCGGGCTGCAAGCGGATGCAATTCAAGAAGCGCAATCGCTCTTGGGCAAGACGCCAGACGGGCACAAGACCACGATCCGGGTGTTCCGGCAGGCGGTTATGGAGAACGTCACCGAGATCGCAACCTTTTCGCGCTGAACGCGCAGACCAACGGAGACACACATGGAAACCAGCGAAACGACCGGAGCAATCGCCGCCGCACTTGCGAAGGCGCACTTGGAGATCGAGAACCCCGAACTCGACGGCGTGAACCCCCACTTCAAGTCCCGATTCAGCACCCTCGCCGCCGTCCTGAACGCCGTCCGCAAGCCGATGGCGAAGCAGGGCATCGCCCTCATGCAGTCGGTCAGCATCGCGGAGGGACGGGTCGCCGTCACCACCAGCCTGATCCACGCATCCGGCGAATGGATGCGGGAAACGATGGCGTTCCCCATCGCCACGGGAGCGAACGTCCAGCAGGCCGGATCGACCGTCACCTACCTGCGGCGGTACTCGCTCATCAGCCTGTGCGCCATCGTCGGTGACCCCCACGAGGACGATGACGGCGACGGCGACCGCACCGAGCGCGAGGATCGCAAGCAGCCCGCCAAGCGCCCGCCCTTCAAGCCCGAGGCCGCGAAGGGCGCGAAGCCCGCACCCCCGGCTCCCGCCGCCCCCGCGCCGGAACCCGCGCCCACCGGAAACCCCCTCGACAACTTCCCCGATGACTACGACGGCCCGGTCGGCATCGTCCGCGTCACCCAGCGCGAGAAGTCGGTCTGGGCGGTGCAGGTCAGGCACCCCGAGTTCGGGACGGCGTGGGTGAAGACGAAGGTCGCGGACTACGCCACGGCGCTGGAGCAGGCGGTCGGTGAGCAGCGCGTCCTTGGCCTGTTCCGCAACGGCCCCGCACTGGAACTGACGCACATCAAGGCCGCACCGAAGGCCGACAAGCCCGCCCCCGCCCCGGCGCGGGAGAAGGAGGACGCCGATGCTCTGCCCTTTGTTTGACGCCGCCGAGGCCGAGCGCCGCAAGGACGCAGGCATCGCCATCGCCTGCGCCGGACGCGGCCCGCTCCTCGACCACGCGCAGGAGATCGCCCTGCGACTCGCCCGCTGGCAAGGCGAGATCAGCATGGACATGGTGGCGGCGGAACTCGCCGCCGAAGGGATCGACCCCGCCTCGCTCGGGAACTCCGCAGGCGCGGTGTTCAAGGGCGGCGCATGGGAATGCACCGGATTCGTCAAGAGCGCCCGACCCAGCACCCACGGTCGCGCCATCCGCACTTGGAAACTCAAGGAGAACGCATGAGCCTGTACGCAATCACCAACGAGATGCAGTCGATCCTCGATGCCATGCACGAGGACGCGGACAGCCCCGCCGCCATGAACGCGCTGGACGAGGCGCTGCAGGGCCTCGATGCCATGCTCGACACCAAGGCCGAGGACTACGCGGGCCTCATCCGCGAACTGGAACTGCGGTCGCAGGCACGGACGGAGGAGATGAAGCGCATCCGCGCCCTCGCGGACGCGGACGCCGCGCTGGCCGAGCGCCTGAAGGAACGGCTGCGCGATGCCATGCAGCGCACCGGGCGCACCCGGATCGACACCCCGCGCTTCCGCCTGTCGGTCGTGGGCAACGGGGGACGCCAGCCGCTCCTGATCGCTGACCCGGAGGCGATCCCGCCCTTGTTCATCCGCAACGTCCCGGAGATCAACCGGGAGGCCATCCGCCTCGCCCTCGACGCAGGGCAGGAAGTCCCCGGCTGCACCCTCGCCCCACGCGGGTCGCGCCTGTCCATCAAGTAGGCTCCCCGCCATCCTGACCACGGGCGTTTGCCTGTGTCTCCCCCGCCCCGGCTCGGCCCCCACGATGGGGACGCCCGCCGGGGCGGTGTTTCCTTGCCGCCCCGATACAACGGGGTACAATCAACCCATGAAGATCGCAATTGCAAGCCCCAACGACGTTCGGGGCGCAATCCTCGCCGGACTCGACGCCCAAGGCCGAAGCAAGTATTCATTCGCCAAAGCCGCTGCTGAAGCCGGGATCTGCCAACACCACACCGTCGATAGCGTCCTGTCCCCTCCGGGCAGCGCCAGCGCCACCACCCCCACCCTCGCAACCACGATCCGGCTGCTCCACGCCGCCGGGTTCGACCTCATGGCCGTCAAGCGATGAACACCGGACTCAACATGGCCGTCGAGGATGTCCCCGTGGACACCCTCCAATTCGACCCCGCCAACGTGCGCAAGCACCCCGAGGCCAACCTCGCCGCCATCAAGGCCAGCCTGTCCCGCTTCGGGCAGCAGAAGCCCATCGTGGTCGGCACCGGGAACGTCGTGGTCGCAGGCAACGGCACCCTCGCCGCCGCGAAGGCGCTCGGCTGGCGCACCGTCAAGGCCGTGCGCACCACCCTCGCCGGGGCCGAGGCAACCGCCTTCGCCATCGCGGACAACCGCACCGCCGAACTCGCGGAATGGGACGAGGCCAGCCTGCACCAGCAACTTGCCGCCATCGCCATCGATGACGAGGAACTGCTGGCCGCGACCGGGTTCGATGAGAAGGAACTCGCCAAACTCGCAGCCGCCACCGCCCCCGACGTGACCGAGGACGAGGTGCCCGAGCCGCCCGCCGACCCGATCACCCAACCCGGCGACCTGTGGGTCTTGGGCAACCACCGCCTGCTCTGCGGGGACAGCACGAAGGCCGAGGACGTTGAGCGCCTGATGGACGGGAAGCGGGCGGATATCTGCTTCACCAGCCCCCCATATGCGCTCGGGAAGTCTGTGGCGCTGAGTGGCAACACGACGATGGCTGACAAGCAGCGCGTGTATGACAAGCACGATGACAACCCCGACGAGTGGGCGCAACTGATGGATGGATGGTGGGATGCGTCCGCGCAAGCCGTCGCGCACGCATGGCTCGTGAACGTCCAGCCACTCGCAGGAAACAAGCGCGACCTGATGCGATGGATCAACGCCCGCGTGGATCGACTCATCGACATCATCACATGGGACAAGGGCCACGGCGCACCCCCGATGGCGGCGGGCGTGCTGGCATCTCGATACGAGTGGATCATCGGCATGGGCAAGACCGATGCTTCCCGTGCGTTTCCCCTGTCATCGTGGCGCGGGACACTTCAGTCCGTCTACGAAGCACCCCCGCAGCGAGACAACGAATACGCGGACATCCATGCGGCAACCATGCCCGTCCATGTCCCGGCGTGGATCATGGGGACGCTGTGCGACCAAGCCAAGTCCGTATACGAACCATTCTGCGGCACAGGCACGACCCTGATCGCCGCCGAGCAACTGGGCCGCACCTGCTACGGCATGGAGATCAGCCCCGCGTACGTGTCAGTAATTCTTGATCGGTGGGCAAATCTAACTAGCCGTGATCCTGTGCTTGAATCAACTGGTCAGTCATGGTCGGACATGAAGGCCAATGGGAGGGCTCAATAATGCCATCAGGTGTTTACGTTCGAAACAAGGCACTTCGACCGCAGACGTTCCTTGTTTGCAAACGCTGTGGAGAAACCTTTGGCCCCGTAGATCGGTTGGCAAGAAAGTTCTGCTCCATCAAATGCAAGGCACGCTCGCAATCTACTGGCAAGAGGGTGTTTCGAAAGACGATCACGAAAGCCCGGTCGGCGCAAAGCCTTGTCAGATATCACGTTTGCGCGGGCAACCTCACCAAAGCAGAAGCGTGCGAACATTGCCGACAAAAAGGGAAGGTGCTGGAGGCGGCGCATAAAGACTATGACCGTCCTCTTGACATTCTTTGGTTGTGCAGGAGTTGTCACCGTCGATACGACAAGGCGCAGCCCAAAGGTGCCACGGTCATCGTCAAGCGATGGGAAACCCTCACCGGGCGCAAGGCCGAGCGCCTGAGCGCGTAAGATCATGCAGGAGGGCCACATGGAACCGACCGACGAACCTTCGGGCGAGGGGATGGGGAGGGTGCGTGCTGACCTGCGGCTTGCCATGCGGGCCATCCGCCTCAAGTGCGATATCCCCCCGGTGGTCATGCAGGCCATCGTCGGCAAGGCCACCCGCGTGCTGCAGAATCCCGAAGCCAAGCAGCGCGACGTTGCCCGCGCCTCCGCGACCCTGCTTGCCGTCCAGCGGCAGGGCTTCGACGCTGCCCGTGAGGAGGATCGCATCTCCCGCCTCGACGCCGGGACGGCAACGGATCGCGTGGAACTGACGCAGGGCATATCGGACGCCCAACTCGCCGCCGTGGCACGCCTGTACCCGCCGCAGCCCGTCGCCCTCCCCGACGCCCCGCAGCCGCTTCGGAAGCCGTGCAGGAAGCCTCGCCGCAAGCGCAAGGGCTGACGCGCCCCGATGCCGTAAAGGCCGCGAGGGAGCATCCTGCCGCCTTCCTCGCCCTTGCCATCGGGAAGCCCGTGTCCGCGCTCCAGCGCGAGATGCTGGCGCACGCGCTCGTCCACCGCGAGTGGTACGCCGAGATCCCGCGTGGGCACGCCAAGACCTCGACCTACGCCTACCTCGCCGCGTGGTGGCTCGGCGTGCGCCCCGACGTGCGCTTCAAGATCGTTTCACAGAACGATGAAACGGCATCCGCGACCAGCCGATTCCTGCGGGACATCATCCGCAGCCCCGCCTACCGCGCCGCCTTCCCGACCGTCACCCTCAAGCCGGGGGAGGACACCGTGACCGCGTGGAGCATCGTCGCACCCGGCCTGCCCCCCCGGCGCGACCCGTCCGTGCAGGCCAGCGGCGTGTTCGGGCGCACGGGTGGCCGAGCCGACGTGATCTGGTTCGATGACCTGTGCGACCTGCGAAACTCCGTGCTGCAGCCCGCGCTCCGTGAGCAGGTCAAGGAAGCGGTGTCAAACGTCTGGCTCCCGATGCTCGACCCATCCGGGCCGCATCCCTCCCGCGTCTGGCGCAGCGCGACCCCCTTCCACGTCGATGACCTGACCGCCGATTGGCGGCGCGAATGCGAGGAGGCAGGCACGCTCTTGCGCCGACCGTGCATGGGGACGGAAAGCCCGTGGCCGGAAGTGTTTACGCCCGCGATCCTTGCCGAGCGCCGCAAGGCGATGGGGCCGATGGGGTACGCCCGCGCCTACGAACTCGTCCCGATCAGCAGCGACCTCCTCGTCTACCGGCCCGAGTGGCTGGGGTACTACAAGCCCGCCGCCCTCCCGACCGTCACCCGCACCGTCGCCGCCCTCGATTGGGGGTACGGCAAGAAGGCGCAGGAGCGCGATGACCCGGACTACTCCGTCTGCCTCGTCGGGGAGGTGGACGCCGCCCGCCGCCTGTACCTGACCGACATCCTGCGCGTGCGGGAATCCTTCCCCGTCTTCGCCAAGCAGGCCGCTGCACTCCTTTCCCGGCGTGGGGCCAGCGCCGTGCTGGCAGAGGCCAACGGGCCGCAGAAGGGCATCTTCGACCAGTTCCGCGACATGACCGCGCAGCCGATGGTCGCCGTCGAGCGCACGACCGACAAGCACATCCGCGCCGCCGGGGCGCAGCCCTTCGTGGAGCAGGGCAGGCTCATGTTCCCGACCGACGATGCCGGGAAGGTGCTGCCCGCCTTCCAGCCCGTGATCGATGAACTGCTGGCCTTCCCCGCCGGGGCGCACGATGACACCGTGGACGCGGTGGTCGATCTGTGCGGGGAGGCGGTGCGCGGGACGCTGACGCGGGACGAGAAGGCCGCGAAGCGCATCGAGCGCCCGGACGCCATCGGCAGGCTGTTCGGCGCACGCGCACCGAAGCGCCCGTTCTTCGGCTAGACGCTTGCCCGCGAAAAGGGCATCGGTACGATCATCGCATGGCCGAGATCGACCTGACGCCCACGGATGAAATGGCGGCGAACGCCGCCCGTGGACTTGACCTGCGCGAGAAGCACGGGCGCGGCGGGACGGAGATCGGCGTGGCACGCGCTCGGGACATCAAGAACCGAAAGAACCTGTCCCCCGAGACCGTGCAGCGGATGAACTCGTACTTTGCCCGCCACGAGGTGGACAAGCAGGGCGAGGGATGGGGAGAGGACAGCGCCGGATACATCGCATGGCTCTTGTGGGGCGGCGATGCAGGTCGGGCATGGGCAAAGCGAAAGGCCGAACAGATGGACAAGGGCGAGAACCAGCGCAGCGACACGTACAAGGAGATCGCGCAGCGGCTCGGCAGTGCGGCGAAGATGGGAACGCAATACGTCGCTCCTCGCAGCCCGCTCATCAAGCCTGAGCGCAAGTATCGGGTACGGCTGGAAAGCGCGGACACCGGGAAGATGATCGACTTCCGAACGATGGCGACCAGCGATGCGGATGCTCGGTATCAGGCCAACGCGGCATATGGGAAGAAGTGGCAGATTCTCGCCGTGATCGAAGAACACTCCCGCCCCGGCGCGAAGGCGACGATGGCGAAGGACTGGCAGACCATCGAGCGGTATCTGGAGGTACTGGACACCGAGTTCGGTGAGCCTCGCGGCAAGGCAGCGGCGCAGGAGATGCTGCGGGCCGCATCCGCCATCGGCGGCAGCGAGGGCACGGCGCTCAAGAACGCGATCAACGTCATGGCGTCGAACCGCGACTACGGCGCGAGGCAGCGTGCGTACAACGTTATCGAGGCGATGATCCCCATGTCCCGCCCCGGCGCGAAGGCGAGGATGGGACGCGCCGAGAAGGTCATGCGCGACGGCAGCGTTCACCTTGACTTCACAGCCGCGAAGGAATGGCTGGGGTCGGCAAAGGACGCCGAGTTGCGCTACATCGTGTCGGACTCAAAGGCGGCGCTCAACGCCAACCCGGACGGCAAGAAGTTCAACTACTACCGCGACTTGGTTCTGGAGGCGATGAAGGAACTCAAGAAGCGCGGCTTCTCCCGCCCCGGCGCGAAGGTCGCCAACGCCGTGCGCGAGGGCGAGCAGGTCAGCGCTTCCGACACCGCCGTGTCACGCAAGATCCGCAAGTTGATGGACGAGGGCAAGCCGCAGAAGCAGGCCGTCGCCATCGCCCTCGACCTTGAGCGCCGGGGCGAACTGTGACCGACCCCGCGCCGGGATCGAACCCGATGGCGAACGGCGTGCCGCCGCAGAAGCGGGTGCGAAAGCCCCTGCCGCCGCCCATCGACCGTGGGATGACCTTCCCGCTGGCGACCCCGGTGGAGGTGCAGCGGTCGTTCTTCACGACCGCCGACAAGATGCTGCGCAACAGCAGCCTCGCCTACACGCTCAACCCGCAGTATTCGCGCATGATGCGTGCGGACGCGGACATCGAGGGCGTGCTGCGATCCCTGCAGGTGACGCTGGCCTCCCTTGAATGGGCGGTCATTTCCGATGACGATGAGAACCCGCGCCTCGTGGAACTGGCCGACCGCATCGGCAAGGTCTTTGAGGCCATGCCCCGGCGCTCGGACTTCATCCGGTCGATGCACGAAGCGGTCTGGTACGGCAACAGCGCGGCCAACATCGTCTACGCACGGCATCCCGAGTACGGCGTCTGCGTTCGGGAATGGGTGGCGTTGCACCCCGACACCCTCGCCTACGACCAGCGCGGCAACCTCGCCATGAAGGTCGGCGCGGCCTACAGCGCGGACGGACCTTCCTCGCAGAACATCGGCTTCGACTCCCGAGTCCACCTGTTCACCGAGCAGGAGCGGCAGGCCATCGTCCTGCACCGGGTGTTCGTCAACGCCCCCGACTTCAACGACCCCAACGCCACCGAGTCGATCTACCGGGGCGTCGGCGCACGCGACGTGTGCTGGTTCATGTGGCTGGCGAAGCAGGAGATCCTGCAGGACGCGATCACCTACGCCGAGCGGTACGCGATGGGCATTCGCGTGGGGTACTACCCCCTCGGGCAGGACGCGGGCCGCGCCATGATGGAGAACGTCCTCGCCAACCTGACGAACGACAACAGCGTGCTGCTGCCGCAGTCGGGCACGGAGAAGGTCTACGACATCGACATCAAGGAGCCGAACGCCGGACGGGCGACCGTGTTCCTCGATCTGGTCGAGTGGTTCAGCAAGAAGATCAAGGAGGCGATCCTCGGACAGTCCCTTTCCTCGGAGGCTGGCAGCACGGGCCTCGGCTCCGGGGTCGCCAACCTGCACGCGGACACCCTGTCCCGGATCATCCGCTACCACGCCGACGCGCTGGCCGACAGCCTGACCACCGACTTCGTGCGCGTGGTCGCCAAGATCCTCGGCGCGACCGACTCGGAACTGTCCGGCCTGCGCTTCGTGTTCGCGCCCGAGCGGCCCGAGCCACGGGATCGGCTGGAAGCCATCTCCAAGTTCGTGGAGATGGGCGGGCGCGTGTCCGAGCGCGAGGTGCGCGACCTGCTCGGCCTGTCCCAGCCGAAGGAGGACGAGCCGATCCTCGGCAAGTCCGAAGCGGCCAACCCGCTGGAGGCGATCCTCGGCAACGGCACGGCGGCGCAGGAAGGCACCCCGCCCGAGCCGGGTGCGCCCGTCACGTTCACGATGAAGCGCTGGGTCTGACCCGTGGCAAAGAGCCTCGGAAGCCTTGTGCGCGAGGTCTACGCAGCAGGCGCAGCCGCCTACCGCTATGCCATCGCGGATCAGGTGCAGGGCGGCACCGGGGAGCGACAATGGGACGTCTGGGAGGAGGACACGGCGGCGCTCCTCCTCCTCGCATGGGCAGCGGGGGCGCACCAGAGCCTCCACGTCGCGGGCGTGCGCGTCCCCAAGCCTGCCGTGCAGACGCGCTTTGAGAAGGCGGAAGGGCTGTCGGAAGGGCTGATGCGCTTCGACCCCGGCCCCGCCCGCGAGGCGGTGGAGCGGTTCATGGCGCTGCTGCCGATCACGCGGTCACGTTGGGACGCCTTGATCGACCTCGCCTTTCAGGCGGCGGGCGAGATGCGCAAGGACGAGGCGGCGAACGGCCTCGCCAAGATGCTCGACCGCAGCCCCAAGTTGGCGGAACTGATCCGCCCCGCCTTGTCGGGGCGACCGCCGCGCCCAGTGCCGGGGCAGACAAGCAGGGGCTTGCCGCAGGGCGTGGAGCGCGTGCGCACCCCCGGCGTGCAGGCAATCGCGCAGGGCGCGTTCTTCGTCACGGGGATGGACGCCACGCAGGCGGAAGCGGTCAAGTCCTTGCTGGCAAAGGTGATACGGCAGGAGGAGACCGTATCGGTGGCGGGGAAGAAACTCAAGACGCTCGGGGTCGGTGACTTCATCGAGCAGGCCACGCTGGCGACGGGGACAAATCTCACGGCGGCGCGGCTGGAGACCGTCTATCGCAACAACCTGAACCGGGCGGCTTCGCAGGGGCAGGTGGACGTGGTGCGGGAGCCGAAGGTGCGTGCGTTCATCCCGATGCTGCAGTTCAGCGCGACGAAGGACAACCGGACGCGCCCGACGCACAAGGCGATGGACGGCTACGTGGCGACGGTCGAGCAGATCGACGCGCAAGGCATCAACACGCCTTCGGGCCACGGCTGCCGTTGTGGATGGAAGCCTCTCCCCATCGCCGTGGCCTACGCGAAGGGATGGTGCGACGAGGACGGCATCCCCGACTTCAAGGCCATCGAGCGGCACAACGGGAGGCGGCAGGCGCTCATCGACAGCGGGCAGTTCCCCGACCCCGGCTTCGTGTCGGGCTGACGCTTGCGGATCGGAGGCACGCAACTAGGATCAAGGCATGGCAGACGCATCGATCATCACCCCGCAGCGCAACATGGCCCCGGTCGAGATCAAGACGGTGGGGGCAACGTACTCCTCCATCGGCATCGTCACGGTGCGCCCGACCGCAGGCTTGGTGGTGGACTTCACCGCCGCGTCCGGCAACGGGTCACCGAGCCTGCTTCGCCTGCTGCCCTACAGCAAGATCAACAACGGAACCTCGGTCGGGATGAGGGTGATCGGCTGGAGCCAGTACCTCGGCGCGAACGCGGTGACGTACTACATCCCGATGGTGATTGGCGACTACACGCTGACGTACACCTCGGGCACGATTCCGAGCCCGACCGTCGATGGCGCAACGATCTACACCTTCAGCGGCCTTGTGCAGGTCGCGGGCACCCCGCCGTCGAACGCCTACTCGCCCGCCTCGGTGCTGGCGTCGAACACGGAGCCGTGCGCGGTTCTTCTCGACCCCATCGGCACGCAACTCATCACGGTGCAGTTCAAGTCGAGCGGCACGCCCGACATGGGCGTCTTCTACTCGACCCTCTGACGCATGGAACGGTCGAACAGGTTTCGCAGGCCATCGGTGGACAGCAGCGTCCGGCGCGTGCTGACGCTGGGGAACGTCCGCGACAACCTGAACGTCATCGACGGCGGGAATGCGTCGAGCAACACGAACCTGTGGGACCGCATCGACGGCGAGTTCGCCAGCACCACGTACTACCCGGATGACATCCAAGGCGGCAACGCCTTCTCGTCCTACAACTGACCCGGAGCGCCCATGTCAACGATTGTCGCCCAGATCTGCATCCGCCGCGACACTGCGGCAAACTTCACCAGCGCGAACCCGACGCTTGCCCTCGGTGAGATCGCCTACGAGACGGACACGCGCAACATCAAGGTCGGTGACGGTGCGACCGCGTGGACTGCGCTGGGCTACATCAACCCGTACCGTGGCGGCACCGCAGCGGCCCCCACCAGCAACACGGTGATCGGCAGCGGGGCGGGTGCGGCGCTTCAGAGCGGTGCCGAAGACAACGTGCTGATCGGTGCTGGGTCTGGCAACAACATCACAACTGGCGATGGCAACGTGTTCATCGGCAAGGATGTCGGCAACCAGACCACGGGAAGCAACAGCGTTGCCATCGGGTTTGAGGCGATGGCAGCAGCCGGAACCACCGCATTCAATTCCGTTGGAGTTGGATACCGTGCGCTGTGGCAGGCAACTGGGGGATCAAATGTTGCGGTCGGCCTGAATGCGGCAACCGCCAGTGGTGGTTTCGGATCTGTGACGGCGGTTGGAAATAACGCCGCCACCCTCAACACCTCCTCCGACATCACCGCAATCGGCGCGAACGCGCTGGATGCGAACACCACGGGGTCGGCGAACACGGCGGTCGGCAAGGATGCGCTGGGGGCGAACACGACGGGCGGGAGCAACACCGCTGTTGGCTGGTTGGCGATGGACGGCAACACCGTCGGTTCCCAGAACACCGCAGTAGGAACAACTTCGCTACTAAATCAAACCACAGGCATCCGCAACTCCGTACTCGGAGTCAACGCGGGTCGTTGGCGCGGTTCTGGCACGGACACGCTCACTGTCGCAAACAATTCCGTATTCATCGGCTTCCAGTCACGCGCCGCTGGAGACTCGGAGACAAACCAAGTCGTTATCGCTGGCGTGGACGGCCTCGGCAACGGCTCCAACACCACGACCATCGGGAACAGCAGCACGACGGCCACGCACCTGAACGGACCGAGCACGTTCTCCACCGGGGCGAACGGCCAGTCCACGCGACTCGGGCAGTCCACGACGCTGCTCTCCGGACTCAGCGGTGCCACCGTGACGGCAACAAGCCTGATCCCGGCCAACTGCATCCTGCTCGGAGTGACCGCCCGCGTGACCACCGCAGTGACCGGGGCGACCACGTTCGACATCGGTGACGGCACCACGGCCAACCGCTTCGGTGATGACATCGCCATCGCCCTGAACACCACGGCGAACAACTGCATCGCCCCGGCCCTGATCTCCGCTGCGACCAACGTGGTGCTTACCGCCAACGGATCGAACTTCACGGGCGGTGCGGTGCGCCTCACGGCCCACTTTATGACGCTTGTCGCCCCGACCTCCTGAACAGGAACATGAACATGGACACCCCCACCATCGAGTTCTCACCCGACGCGACCGCCGAACACCTGCGTGGCCTTCAGGCCAGCGCGGACCTCATCGCTTCGCTCATCGCCGCCGACGAGCGCACCGAGGAATCCATCGCCACGATGGACCGGAACGTGCGCCACATCGCCATCATGTGCGCCATGCAGCACGTCAAGGATTCGGGCGCGGATCTGACGCCGTTCACCGACGCCGCCGCTGCCGGACTCGACTGGATGGCGTGACCCCCGTCCGGGCAGGGTGACGCATGAAAGTGATGGACAACGACTTACGCACCACTTACGCTCCACGCAGATGACCGCCCCATCGCATCAGGTGACCGACAACGGCAAGAACGTGGTGATCCACGGCCTTGAGGTGTTCTGCGCCTACGACCCGGCCATCGACGGCGACACCGACCCGGAACTCGCCAAGTTCGACAACGGGCGCGTGGCCGACATCGTGGAGGCGACCCGGCGCTACATGGCGAAGGGCTCCTACCCCCGCCTCGTCGTGATGCACGAGAAGGACGGGAACGAACCCAAGTCCAGCGTCGGGCGCTTCACCAGCCTGCGGTACGAGGAGCGCGACGGCGTGGGGTACATCGTGGGCGACTGCGAGGTCGAGCGCCCCGTGTTCGACCGCCTGCTTGCGACCAACGCCTTCCCGCGCCGCAGCGCGGAGATCTGGGCCGACCAGAACCACCTGTCGGAGGTTGCCCTGCTTGGCCGGGAGACCCCGCGCAGGCCGCTTCCCGACACGCACTTCGGGCGCTCGGGCGAACCCGTGCGCTTTGCACGCTCACTCCGCTTCGACATGGGAACGGTCGGTGGCGGGCTCTCGACATTCGTTCCCGAAGCGAAGGACACCAACATGGCGATGAACTACGAGAAGGAGATCGCTCAGATGAAGTGCGACATGGACGAGATCAAGTCCATGATGAAGAAGCACTTTGGCGAGGGCGACGCGGAGGAGAAGAAGGAGGAGATGGCCGCCGACGAGATGCTGACCGAGCAGTTCGCGGAGGGCGAGGACGAGAAGGAGGAGATGGGCGAACTGACCATCCGGCACGAGGATGAGGAGGACGAGGCCATGTTCCCCGCCGGACGCCCCGGCAAGGCCGACGTGTTCGCCATCCGCCGCGAGAACGTCACCCTGCGCCGCGAACTGGAGTCCATCAAGGCCGAGATGCGCCGCGAGAAGTTCGGGCGCGAGATCGACCTGATGGAACACGAGGGCTACCGCATCCCGGCGACCATGCGTCCGCGCCTGCTGGCGGAACTGGAATCCAGCCGCGACCCGGCCTCGACCATCGAGGGCTGGCGCGAACTGTTCCAGCGCGACCCGATGGGCGTGCGCATCGACATGAGCCGCGCCACGACTGGCGCTTCGGCTGACCTCGACGCGAAGGAAGTGTCGGCGCTCGTCCGCGAGTTCGCGGGCAAGCCCGAAGAGTTCAAGAAGGCAATCAACAGCCGCATCAAGCGGTAAGCAAGGAAAGGACACTCACATGGCAGACTTCGGATTCATCCCCAATCTCACGGCATCGGGCAACATCGCCCCGTTCCGCTTCGTCGAACTGTCGGGCGCTTGGAGCGGTTCGCAGGCCAACGCGGCCTCGGACAACATCCTCGGCGCGACCGACGGCAGCGTCCGTCGCTTCGACTCGTCGTTCAACGCGATCAGCGGCGACGAGATCAGCCTGCAGCCGACGTTCACCATCCAGATCGAGGCAGGCGGCAACATCACCGCCGGGAACCTGCTGACCTCGGATGCGGACGGCAAGGCCGTGGCCGCTGCTTCGACCAACGTGTGCTACTACATCGCGCTTGAGGGTGGAGCCTCGGGCGAGATCATCCGTGCGTTCCGACTCGGCACGCGCATCGCGCCCTGATAGAGCCATCACCTACAAGGAGGACTGAAAAATGGCTTACACTGTTGTTGGTGGTGGACTCTCGACCTACGTCCCGTCCACCAATGATCTGGCGACCGGAGCCCTGCAGGTGGAGTTCACCCGCACGGTCAACTCGTTCGCCATCACCCGTTACGCGCAGATCGTTCCCACGACCAAGATGACGGGGTACTACCTCCGTCAGGACGTGCCGGACAACGTGCGCATCACGGACACCAAGGAGTTCGCTTGGCCGCTCGGCAACGACCGACCCACGGGCAAGCAGAACGCCTTTGAGTTCGTGTCGTACGCCACCGAGCGGTTTGCGTACCCCTTCTACATCCCGCAGGAGTCTGCCCAGCAGGCCGCGTGGGACGTGGTGGCGCAGCACGCCCGGAGCAAGGCGCAGTTGGCGATGACGGCCCGCACCATGCGTGCCGCCAGCGTCCTCTCCACGTCGGGCAACTGGGCGGGCAACTACGCCGCCAACCCCGCTGCCAGCCCGATCTCGCAGGGCTCGTGGACGAACAGCAGCGTTGCCAACGCATACATCCAGAAGACCATCCAGAAGGTCATGCAGTTGGTGAGCCTGTCGAGCGGCGGTGCGGTCGCCCCGAACCAGTTGATCATGGTGATCAGCCCTGCCATCGCGCAGATCGTGTCGCAGGCTCCGGAGACCAAGGAGTACGTGAAGAACTACCCCGCCGCCCTGTCGTTCTATCAGGGCAGCGACACGTTCTCGCGCTGGGGCATCCCGCCCACCCTGTTCGGCCTCGGTGACGTGGTGGTCGATGACTCGGTGAAGGTCACGAGCAAGAAGGGTGCCGCCACCCTGTCCTCCTCGTACGTCTACGGCAACGGCGCGTACTTCGTGTCGCGTCCGGGCGGTCTGGTCGGCGTGGAGGGCGCTTCGTCCTTCTCGACGCTGCAGATCTTCGCCTACGAGGACATGACGGTCGAGCAGTTCAACGACCCGCTCAACCGTCGCCTTGAGGGCCGCGTGCTGGACAACAGCGTGTCGGCTGTCGTGGCCCCGGTCGGCGGCTACGCCATCGGTGACGTGTCGTAAGAGGTGGGCTGACGGAAAGCAGGAGGGGGGGCAGGGCTTCGGCCCTGCCCTCCCCGTCTGCTAGGAGGGCTTCATGGCTTACGCGACCTATGCGGACATGGAAGCCGCGCTCGACCAGCAGATCATCGCGCAACTGTGCGGCGATGCGGGCACCCCGATGCCGGGGCCGAACCCGATGGTGACGGCGGCGCTCGACCGGGCGACGGCCATCATCCGCTCCTACGTCCGGGTGGGGAACATCTACAACGAACTGGAACTGGCGGCGCTGGACGCGGCGAACGACCCGCTGCTGGTGACGATGTGCGTCGATCTGGCGACGGAGTACCTGTTCCAGCGGCGCGGGGCCAAGTTGACCCCTGCCATCGAGCAGCGCATCAAGCAGACCTACAGCCTGCTGGAGGGGCTGCGGGACGGCAAGATGCTGTTCGGCTCGGTGACGGCGAATGCCGACGCCGGGACGCCCATCGCCAAGTCGGTGCCCCTGTCAAACCTGAACTGGTACAACAACGCCAGCAACTCGGCGTTCTTCCCGCCCCGGCGGGGATCGACCTACCCGTGAGCCGCTGGATCGACCTTGTGCGCAAGGCGCTTGAGGACGATGCGATTCAGGCGGGCATCGCGCAGACGTTCGTCTACGTGATGAAGGAACACATCGATGAGGGCTACGGGCGCGGTTCCACGGGGGGCCGGAAGGAGTTTCTGCCCCTGAAGCCCGTGTTCGGGCGGGAGTGGAAGCGCAAGGCCAAGTTGGGGCAGAACGTCCTGTTCACGCGCCAGCGCGGCAAGCGCAAGAAGCGCACGGAATACCTCGTGGAAGTGCCCTCCTACCGCAACGGGGGCCAGCCGCTCCGCAACACGGGGGCCATGTACCGGGCGCTGAACGCCCGCAGCGAGGCCAAGCAGGACGGCTTCAACGTCACCCTGCAGGGGCCGATCCACGCGCTGTTTCAGGATCGGGGGTTCAAGACCTCGGGTCCGAACTTCATCCCGCTGACCAAGAAGGGTTCCCGGCACGCCACCGGGCGCAACCCGAAGGACGAGAAGATGAAGCGCGGGAAGGACTACTTCATGGCGAAGAAGGGTGTCACGGTGCCCGCCCGCCCGTTCCTCCTCCCGACGCGGGAGGACATGAGAATGGTTGGACGGTCGCTTTATCTCGGCTTACGATCCGCACTGAAGGGACTCTGACCTATGGCAACGGCAATCTTCGTACCCGGCCCGACCGTGATCTACGTGAACACGGGTTCCGGCCTCACCGAACTCGGGCTGTCGGACAACGACAACCTGCCCTCGATCCAGTTCACCGACCACCAGCACGACGTGAAGACCGTGACGAGCGGTGCCGTCCCGGAGGAGATCGTCCTGCAGAACACGGAAGCGGCGGTGACCGTCGCCCTCGTGAAGTGGGACGCGACCATCCTGTCCAACCTGCTGGCCGACCAGCGCGGCGCGGCGTTCAACACGACCGTTGGCCGTCGCCTCGTGTCGGGCGGCGGGTTCTTCGGCCTGCAGATCCGCAGCGTGGCGGCGGGCCAGCCCGGATACACCTTCTCGCACGCCTTCCTGCGCTCCGACAGCGTGGGCGACTCGCAGTGGGGCAACCGGGAGCGCGTGCTGACGCTGAACTTCCGCTGCATCCCCGACCCGTCCACGAACGTCCTCTGCACCTACGCGACGATCTGACCATGCCCATCGAACTGACCGACGAAGACGATCCCATGCTGTTCGCCGTCACCGTCCCGGCGGGGCGGCTGGTGTTCCAGTTCAACGAGGTGACCGCGACCCTGCAGGCCATCTCGCCGCCGCAGGGCCAGCCGGGGCTTCCCGAGATTGCACGCGCCCTGCGCGAGAGCAGCCGGACGCCCGACGTTGCCGCCGCCTCGTCGGAGGCCCAACTGTTCGCCGCCTATGCCCGCGCAGCGAAGCGCGTGGACACGGCGGGAAACGCCTGAAGGCAGTCGCCCGCTTTGCGGCGGTGTATGGGCGGCTGCCAACCGAGTTCGATGAGGAGGTTGCCTTGGGCCTGATGGCGAACATCCCGCGAATCGAGGCAGCGCAGGCGCTCGTGCAGGCGAAGGCCATCAACATCGCGTTCGGTGACTCCAAGGCGCTGGCCGGGGCGCTGTACGCCACGACCGGGAATGCGCGGCTGGCGCAGCGCGTAGAGATCGACGCGATGAGGCAGGCGAAGCATGGCTAACACGGGCCAAATCCTCATCGCCATGCGCGATGACCTTGCGGCGTGGATGCTGCAGGAGGGGTGGGGGAGCAACGTCTACATCGCGGAAGCGCCGATTGACGAGGTGTCCACGGGGTACGCCATCCAGTTGATCCCCGGCCCCGACACGGCGGCGCACCCGAACAGCGGCGTGGGCCTTGTGCGCTCGGCGGTGGACGTGGTGGCGTGGTGGCGCGGGATGCAGGACCCGCTCATGCGCGGCACGTACCGGATCGCCGGGGACGATGGCGTGCAGCGGTTCTGCGATGCCCTGCGGGAATACCTCGTGCAGCGGGACTTTGGCCTGATGAAGGTGGCGCTGACCTTCCGCAGCGGCGGTCGGGTCGCGGCGGTCGCTGATCTTGAGGGCTGGCTGACCCTGACCGACACCTACGAGTACGCCTACGAGATGGATTGGACGGTGAAGTGAGCCGTGGAAGACCTCGGAAACATCAACATCAACATCCGGGAGATGGCCGGCGGCAGGGGCGGCAGCGGGAACGTCGGCGGTGGTCCGGCGCGTCCCGAGCCGCCGATTGCCGATCAGGTCGCCAAGGCCGTGCAGCAGGGGCAGCAGGCGCAGCAGCAGGCGCTCAACGCCGGGAAGCAGCCTCCGGTCAATCCGCAGGCCATGTTTGCCCGCCTTGACCGCATCGTCGGTCGGCAGGACGTGGCATCGGAACTGATGAACTTCATGCGCCGCCCGTCGTTCGCCGGGGCGACCGGGCTTCTGCGCGAGGGCACGGCCACGCGCAAGATGCTGCAGGGACTCGGCAAGACGGGCTTTGCGATCAGCGGCGCGTTCCTTGCGCTCGGCGCTGCGGCGGGCGCGGTGACTCTTTCGCTAACGGTATTCAAGATGGCGGCGAACCATGTCGCCCAACGGATCGAGGAGACATGGCGCTACAGCATGGCGCAGGCCGGGGCGATGGCCGAGCAGCAGGTGATGAAGGTCGCCATGCTTGCGCGTGAGGCTGCGGAGAACGGGGCGCGGTATGCCCGCGTCATCCGTGCGCAGACCGCGCTGGAGCAGGAGAAGGCCAAGTTGGGAATCGAGGTCGGCAAGTTGACGGCAGGCATGACGGAGGACTTCTACCGTTCCCTGACCATCATGCTGAAGGAGATCAACGGCTTCATCCGCGACACGAAGGAAATCCGGGAGAAGGCGGGAAGCCTGACGGACTACATCCCCGTGGTTGCACTCGGCAGGTACATCAGCACGGCGGTCACCGACGTGGAAGGCTCCGGCCTGACGATGATGCAGTCGATCCGCCTGACGCTGCTGCGGTTCGTCGGCATGGAGGAGACCGCCAACGCGCTGCAGAACGAATACATGGACGAGATCGCCAAGAACACCCGCAGGGACATCATGGCGGAAGCGAACGAGTGGTTTCAGGCCGACATCCAGTACCTCACGGGAAGGCGGTTCTGACCTATGGCAGCGACCCTCACCATCACGGCAAACACGGGCCTCGTGGCGACCCTCGTCAACGTGTTCGTGGACGCCTACAACTGCGAACCGCAGTACGCGGGCGAGACCACGACGGTGCATTCGCAGCGCATCGTCGTGCGCGGGACGGCCATCGTGGACGCGGGCCAGCCGAACTACCTCGGCTTCCGCACGGCGCTGCGGGACGGTTCGGGCCGCTGCAACGCGATCACGCTCGTGGCGGGCGGGCAGACGCTCGTCAACGCGGTCGGCGGCGCGACCCCGAACGACGTGCGCGGCTGGCCGACCGTCAGCGTGGAAACGACCGAGATTGTCGGGACGAACACGGCGCTGCTCCGCTTTGAGATCGAGCATCATCAGGCGTTCAACGAGAGCAACACGGTGTCCTCGCACCGTTGGCGGCAGACGATGACCGTGGACGCGGCAGGCAAGGTGTCGCGCTCGGTGAACGGGACGATCACGGTGAACCGCGCCACGACGGGAAGCGCCCTGACGCTTGCGACCAACGCAACGTGGACGGGCAAGCAGGCATGGGCCGACCTGTTCCGCAACGCCATCATCCCCGGCGTGCCGGGGGAGGGATGGCGGCGCGAGTCGCAGGAGTTCGCGGTGGACGAGCAGGGTACGTCGATGACCTATTCGTTCGTGGACAAGCGGCATACGCACGACCTTCCCGATGGCGTCCTCGTGGGCGACGTAAGTTGCACCTATGAGCGTTCGTTCACGGGGTCGGGCGTCGGGCTTGCGATGGTGACGTTCACTGCAGACCTTGAGGGAAGTCCGGGGCTGAAGGGCATCGTGGGCACGACTCCGAACCGGAAGTTGGTGGAGGCGGCGGTGCAGTTGGCGCGTACGCGAATCAACCTCACCATGCGTCGCACCATTGTTCAGCGGCTTCGCGTGGAGGAGCGCGACCTGACGAGCGGCTACAAGATTCGCTTTGAGATGGAAGCGCAGGTGCAGGCCAACGCCTCGGACAGCAGTTCCACCATCGTTCCGCTTGCGTATGAGATCGGAAACGAGTTCACGATTACCCGCACGGAGACCCGCGAAGCCCCGGCCTACGGCGCGGCGCAGGAGATCGCGGGCGTGCCGACGCAGTACGGGATGATCCCGGCGTACATCGGGAACATCGTGGACGGCATGAGTACGGCGGGCGGCTCGTCCGCGATGCCCGTCGCCAGCCTGTTCACGATCACGGGCGCGAACGCCTACGGCGCGGTGAACGTCATCGTGGTGAGCGGGGCCGCTGGCGTGACGGCGATGAACGCGGTGTTCGAAGGCCGCTTCCAGAACGACCAAGAGCAGCCGTCGAACGACTCGGACGGCTACACGCGGATGATCCCGAACGCCTCGTCGTTCACGGTCAGCAGGTACGAGTCCGGGCTGGTGAAGATGAGCCCGATGTACGTGACCGAGCCGGAACTGGTGTTCCAGACGAAGAAGCCAGTCGTTCACGTCAAGGAGCGCACCGAGACCGTGCGCATGAACCAAGCGCCGCCGAAGGTGCTGCGACCGCTTCCCACGGATGCGATCCTCATGGGCGAGGATTGGCGCGTGGCGTTCGGTCGGTTCGACGCTCAGGGCAACCGGGCGTTCACGGGCGTCTTTGAGCGGGAGTTTGCGCTCTACGACGATGGCACCAGCGCGGCGGGTTACGCGACGGCTACGGCCCCGAGCGGTGCGCAGTTGCGCCGCTGGGCGGCTCCGAACCTGTCGGTGCTGCCGACGCTCTCCCCGATTGCGACCACGGGATCGCAGCAGACGGGCGGCAGCGTGCTGGCGAACCCGACCGACACCAAGCAGGCGTACTCGGTGCCCGCCGAGACCTTCGTGACATGATTCAGGCGTTCTTCCGAACGTCGAACTCGGACTTCATCCCTGCCATTGTGCCGGACGGGGAACTGCTGGACTTGGCGCAGACGCTCGGGATTGCGGAGCGCGACCTCTTCCGCATCGATTTGCCGAGCGGGGCGACCCGTCCGGGGCGCGTTCGGGTGTTGGTCAAGCAGTCGGCCTTGCCGACCTTGTACGCCAGCACGGAGGACGGAACCAACCCAAGCGCATTGTTCCGATGGCAGGAATACACGAATGTGTCGGTGCAGTCGATGGAGGTTTGGCTGCTGCCGCCCAAGCCGCTCTACATGGTCGCCGGGGCCGAAGGCGTGGCCGTGGTCGAGGCCGTCGATGCCCGGTGGTGGTGGAGCCAGTCGCAGGCGAACGGGGCAAACCAGACGCCGCTGCGCGGCAACGTGCAGTCGAGCGACGGTCGCTGGGAAGTGGTCGCCAGCGGAAGCGCGTCGCCGCTGGCCTTGCTCACGGCGTTGCAGGGGCAGATCGCCACGCTTGGCCTGCCGGGGACGTTCACGATTCCCGGCGGGTATGCGCCGTCCTCGACGCTCCTGAACCGGGTGACCGACCACCTGTTCACGCCGGAATGCTCCCTTGCGATGGCAATTGACCTCGTGCTGTCGGCAACGGGGTGGATGATGCAGTGGGACACGACCACGAGCGGCCTGACGCTTGCCCCGGTCGGTGATGACGTTGCCGCGCTCGATACGTGGATGAAGGCCAACAAGCGTGCATACGTCGGCGGGCTTGACGCGCCCGGAGGCGGCACGACTCCCACCGAACCGCTCATGTCGCTCTGGTACGGGCAGTCCGCGTATGCGCGGAACGCCATGCCGGATTCGGTCACGGTGTCATTCCCCTACCGGACGGTCGAGGGCAAGACGCGCTACGGCAACACGACCACGGACACCACGACGCTCATGTTCGCATCCGAGCGCGAGTTCGGCTGGGAGCAGTCGGTCACGACCGGACGGCCCCGAGCCGACATCGGCACGCGGCTCCTGAAGGAACCCCGTCCGCTCGTGGCGAGTGCTACGCCGGGGCTGACGCCATCGACCCCTGCGACGGCCATCCTCGGCACGACTGCGCCTTCGTGGGATTACGCCGCCTACCGGACGGCAGTCGGAACGTTGCTTGAGACACGGGCGTCGGTGATGACGGGCACGGTCGGGTGGATGGGCTGGCCGAAGTTGCCGCTGGGTTCCTACCGATGCACGATGCTCTGCTACACGCTGGCCCGAAGAAATGCGGAAATCGTGCCGCTGTCGGTCACGGAGTGCGAGGTCGGGGATTGGCTGCTCGGCCCGGACGGGATGCTTCCCACCGACCCGAAGGACATCGTGCTGTCGAAGGGGCTGGCGCACGCACGCCGGATGTGGTCGGGCGCGACCATGATCGATGCGGCACCCCCGAACACGAGGGTGTTTCCGGCGGTGATCAACGACGTTCTGTCCGGCGGGTCGGGCTGCAACGCTTGGCAGTGGTCATACCAGTTCACGGAGGTGGAGCCGAACCCCACGCCGGGGTGCCCGATGGCGGTCGCCATCGGTTCCTTCGCACGGACGGGCGTGGCGCGAAACCTGATGGAGTCCACGAACGACCCTGCGACGGGGTTCATCGCTCCGGGCGTCGATCAGGTGAACTACCCCAACGCAAACATCTCCGCACTTCCGATCCCGAGCGGTACGCTCGTACACATGGTCGAGCAGTTCCCAACTGCCTACGTCACGGGCACCCCGCCGCCGCACGCGCCGCAGTATTGGTTTGTCGTGCCGAATGCGGTGTACGTCGAGTGCATCGAGGGAGGATGAGCGATGGGTGCATGGAACATGGTCATCAGCCAAGGCGCGACGTATCAGGCGACGATCACGATGGCGGGCGTGGCCGACATCGCCCTTGCGACCGAGTGGCGGCTGGTGATGTCGATGCCGAACGCGGCTGCGTTTGCCACGGCGACCATCGCCAACGGCGGATTCCAGCCCGGTACGTCTTCGGCGCAGAAGATCCTCGTGCTGACCGCTGCCGACACGGCGAACTACCCGCTCGGCAACGGTCGGTACGACTTTGAGATCCTGTGGACGGGCGGCGTGGTGCGCCGCTACATCTCCAACGGCTACCTGCAGGTCAACCCCAAGGTGGGAACGTGAGTACGGTGGAGGTGGTCAACACCGTGGTTGACCTGACGGTCGATCCCATCGACGTGACGATCAACGTCGGCGGGGTGACCTCGGTCACGGGCGGCACGGGCCTCACGGGCGGGACGATCATCACGTCCGGGACGCTGGCGGTGGACTTCGCGGCCAGCGGCGGCGGGACGGTGAATCAAGCGGTGCGGGCGACGGACTCGCGCCTGTCGGACAGCCGGACGCCGACCGCGCACGCGGCCACGCACCGGGCTGGCGGCGGGGATGCCGTCCAGTTGACGCAGGCGCAGGTGGACAACCTCGTGACCGACCTTGCCGGGAAGGTGCCGACCACGCGCACGTTGACGGCGGGGACGGGCCTGACGGGCGGCGGCGACCTGAGCGCCAACCGGACGTTCACGGTGTCATACGGCACGACGGCGGGGACGGCCTGCCAAGGCAACGATGCCCGCCTGTCGGATGCCCGCACGCCCACGGGCGCGGCGGGCGGCGATCTCGGCGGCACGTACCCGAATCCCACCGTCAACGCGGTCACGGTCCTCGTGCGCAACGTGGACAGCGTGACCATCGCCAAGGGCAAGGCCGTGTATCTCGTGGGCGCGACGGGCCAGACCCCGAACGTCATGCGGGCGCAGGCCAACTCGTACTTGACGAGCGACGTGTTCGGCATCACCGCCGAGAGCATCACGAACAACCAGACCGGGCGCGTCATCCTGCAGGGAACGCTCACGGGCGTGAATACCTCTGCATTCAGCGATGGCGACAAGTTGTACCTGTCCGAGACCACGCCGGGAGACCTGACGAACATCGAGCCGCTGAAGCCGAATTGGCAGGTGCAGGTTGCGCACGTCGATTGGGCGAACAACAACGGCAAGTTGAGCGTGTTCCCGCTTGTTGAGACCACGAAGGTGGAATACATCGTGGATTCCACGGTGACGGGCGATGCGCTCCTGCAGGCGGCGAACGCCGCCGCCGCACGCGGCGTCCTCGGCCTCGGCTCGGTCGCCCTTCAAGGCGACGGGGACAAGGGCGACATCACGGTCAGCGGCACGGGTGCGACGTGGACAATCGACAACGGCGTGGTGACCTTTGCCAAGATGCAGGCAGTCGGCACCAACATCCTGCTCGGCAACGACTCCTCGGGCGTGACGATTCAGGACATCCCTTGCACTCCGGCTGGCCGTGCCTTGATCGATGATGCGGACGCTTCGGCGCAGCGCACGACGCTCGGCCTCGGTGCGCTTGCCACGCAGGGCGACGGCGACAAGGGCGACATCACGGTGTCCTCGTCCGGCGCGACGTGGACGATTGACCCGGCCACGGTGACGGTTGCCAAGATCAGCGCGACGGGAAGCCCCAGCGGCACCACGTTCCTCCGTGGCGACGGCGCGTGGGCGACCCCCACGGCCAACGTCGCGGATGGTGACAAGGGTGACATCACGGTCAGCGGATCGGGCGCTACGTGGACAATCGATGCGTCCACGGTGACCATCGCCAAGATCAGCGCGACGGGCACTCCCGGCGCGACCACCTACCTCCGGGGCGACGGCTCGTGGTCCACGGTGCCTGCGCCCTCGGACGGGAACAAGGGCGACATCACGGTGTCGGGCGGCGGCACGACATGGACGGTGAACGCGGGCGTGGTGGCTCCCGGCGACCTGACCTCGGGTGGCCCGTCATGGGACGGCAGCGGCAACCTGACGGCGGGCGGCAACGTCAGCGCGGACGGGTTCATCGAGGGCGCGGTCGCCATCGGAACGGTCACGACCACGCACACGATCAGCCTTGCCAACGGCACCTCGCAGACGGCCACGCTCACGGCCTCGACGGCCTGCACGTTCACGATGCCCTCGGTCGCCAGCGGGCGGCGGTTCACGCTGTTCCTGCGGCAGGCGGCGGTGACGGGCAACGGCAGCGCGACCTTCACGGGGGTGAAGTGGTCGGGGGGATCGGCCCCGACGATCACGGTCACGGCTGGCCGCATGGACATCCTTTCGTTCGTTTCGGACGGGATCAACTGGTACGGCAGCATCGTGCAGAACTACACCCCCTGATTCGCCATGAGCATCGAACTCCAGAACACGACCAAGACCCGGCTTCTCCTTGAGAAGGCACAGTTGGGCCTGACGATCAGTCTCATCGTTGGTTCCCTCATCTACATCGGCCAGCGTTCCGAGCAGGACGCGCAGCAAAGCCGGATGCTGGCCTCGATTGCCGCCGACATCAACGTGATGAAGGAGCGCAACGCGGACGCCTCCATGCAGATCCGCGTCATTGGGGAACGGGTCGCCATGCTGGAAAAGCGTCTGGAGCGGATGGAGAGCAGGTGATCCGCGCCCTGCTGCTGGTGCTGTGCCTTGCCGGGTGCAGCCCAACGGCGCGGATTGCGGCGAACGCGAACGACATACGGTCGGAGGCCGCGCTCCTCGTGGAGCATGGCACGGCCACGAACGACAAGGTGGTGGTGGCCCATGCCCGCAAAATCGAAGCCCTCGCGGCGGAAATCCACGAAGACGTGCCGCGCACCCAAGACCGCACCCCCGCGTGGCTGTCGATGCTGCTCTGGTGTGCGGGCGCTGTGGTCGCGGTTTGCGTCGTGGTGTTCCTCTGGCAGACGGGCATCGGCAGCGCCATCCGCGTTTCACTGGGGTGGATACCCCGACGAAAGCAGTCGAACGCCGCCCTCGCCGTCGATATGCTCAGTCCCGACAAGCCCGAAGGCGAACGCGAGTTCATCGCGGCGCTCAGGGCGCAAGACCCGGAGTTCGACGCGGCCTTTCGCCGCGCCCAAGTCCGGCGCATTAACAAGGAGAAAGCATGACTCTGATTCTCGCTGACGCCCTCGGAACCTTCTTCTACACCGCCCTCGTCGCCATCCTCGCCTTCGGCGCTGGCTGGTTCATCAAGGGCAAGTACGGCCATCGGATCAAGTGAGCGCGATCACGGCGTACTCGTGCTGCTGCGAGGGTGGCGGTCAATGGCCCTCGGAGTATTACGTGTTCCAGCCGTGCCCGGAGAGTCCGTGCTGCGACCTTGAGTGCGGCGGCGCTCCCGAGATCAAGTGGTGTCCGGCGTACGCGGCGGCGCAGGGATTGATCGTTCCCATCGTGATCGACCCGGCGCTGTGCGTCTACATGGACTACGGATGCTGCAAGTACGTTCTGACGAACGTCGTTGCGAATCCCGGCGGCGTGTGCCCGACCGGGGGAGGCATCTGGAACGTCGGCACGGCGGCGGGGACGCGGGCAATCGGCCCCAAGGAAACCTGCTGCGATGCGGTCGAGATCCCGGTGCCGGACACCTGCGTCTGGAACGACGCGTACCCCGAGATGCCGCCATCGGCGTCGTTCTGCCTTGTGTACGTCTTTGAGCCGTACACGAACGCGGATATGTGGGGGATCGTCCCGTCAAAGCCCGTGACGGTGACATCGAGCCTGACCTACTGCTACGCGACGTTCGGGGCGCAGTCATACGAGGCGTGCGACAACTGCCCGCCCATCGACCACTATCAGGCGAAGGTGACGCACGCGCAGGAGATCGGGTATTGCATCCCGACCGCCGCGCCCGCCGAGTGCCCCGGCCAGCGCAACTACGTGCAGGTCGAGTACCTGACGTGCGCGGAATGCAACCCTTGCGGAGCCTGCTGCGGCGGAAGCGACCCGTGCGAGGGCGTCGATCCGAACGCCGACTTCTGCGAAGACCCGGCGGCGTCGTTCACGATCAAGACGTGCTACTCGGTCACGCCGTGCGAGGACGAGAACGACGATCCGATCTGGTTTGAGCAGGACGTTCTGACGATCACCTACGATTTCTGCACGACGGTGATCGATCCCGATTCCCCGACCGCGCTGGCGGAACTGACGGCGCTGTTTGCGGGCGGCGACGTGGTGACGCCGTGGAACGCGGCGACGGTGTGGGGGGGCGGTGACACGGGCATACAGATCAACCTGTGCCCCGGCGGCGGATTCAGCCCGCCGACCGTGTACGTCTTCAGCGGGGACGCGAAGGACATCGCCAACGCCATCAACTCGCTGCGGGTGAACTTCCCGTGGATCAGGGCGGATGCAAGCAAGGTGTGGGGGGAGTGCTTCTGGTTCGGGGTGCGGCAGACCTGCGAGAACTGCCCGAGCGACCCGCCGGGAACCCGTCCGGCGTGGGGGGTTGGCGGGCAGGAAGCCGATGAACTGGTGTTCGACCGCATCGAGATCATCGACGCGACCCGGTTCCGTGCGATCTTCAGGGGCCGAAGCAAGCAGCACTACGTCTGCGCGGCGCAGCGGCTTGAATCGGTCTACTCGGTGGCGTACGGGTGCGGGTCAATCGACACCGACGTGGTGAACCTCGCCGTGAGCGCAACGGGGAGCGTCGAGGACGGCTTCGCCTTGCACTGCCTCTCCCCGGCGGAATACGCCTGCGGGGACCGATACACGATGCAGCAGATCGAGCAGGACTACTGCTCGACCACGATCTGCAGCCCGGACTTCCCCGGCGGGCAGACGGTGACGGGCTGCGATGCGGTGACGGGTTACCCGCTCAACGACGTGGTGGTCGAGGGGGTGACGGTGCTTGAGGGCTGGACTTCGCTGTGCGGCGGCGGCATCCCGTCAATGCCTGCCAGCCCGCAGATCCGGTGCCGTTCCTATCCGTGGCAGTATCAGGTGACGCCGTGCGGGCAGATCCCTCCGGGCGGAACGTGCGAACCGGGCGTCTACCAGTCGGCGGCGGCGTACTGCGAGACCGACGCCAGCCCGATCACGGTGACCTGATGGACGGCCCCCTGCACATCGGCAAGATCGAGTTGCGCCCCGGCGTGGCGCTGACGATCATCGACTGCAGATCGTGGTACGCGGTGGCTGCAGGGGCGCGGTGCCGGAAGGGACTCGACGTGTCGGCGTGCGCCTCGTGCGCGGGTCGGGAGACCCGTGGAAGCGACCTGCGCAACCCCCCGGTCTACGGGCGCGGTGACGCGGCCCCGGCGCGTCCGGCCCCAGTGCCGCCGAGCGCCCAGCCGAAGCCCGTGGAGCGGATTCGCGGCCTCGGGGACGTGGTTCACAAGGTGACCAGCAAACTAGGCATCAGGGAGTGCGGGGGCTGCAAGAAGCGCCGGGAGGCGCTGAATAGGGCAGTCCCCTTCGGGAAAGGCGACACATGAAGAAGTCAAGGGCAAGGGCGACCAAGCCGCGCAACTGGCAGGTCACGCACCACGGGCGCAACGTCCACGTCGTGAAGGTGAACCCTTCCACGAGCCGGGGGTGGGAACAATGGCTGTACCTGCGTTCGGACGCGCACACGGACAACGCGAAGGCCGACCACGCGCTTGAGGTGCGGCACCTGAAGGAGGCGGTCGAGCGGGATGCCATCATCATCGACTGCGGTGACGCGCTCGACCTGATGTGCGGCGTGGCCGACCGGAGACAGAGCAAGGCGATGCTGCGTTCGTCGCACCTTGCCGCCGCGTACTTCGACCGGGTGATCGAGGAGAGCGCGGAGCGGTACGCGCCGTACTCGTCGCATTGGGCGGTTCTGGGAACCGGGAATCACGAATGCCTTGATGACTCATCCGAAGTCCTTACCAAGCGGGGATGGGTCAGGATTACCGACGTGACTCTTGCCGATGAGGTTGCGTCCATGCACCCGCACGACGGGAACACCGTATGGGCAAACCCATTGAAGGTGCATTCATACGATTACGACGGCGAGATGGTGGAAGTCAACCAGCGCGGGATGTCCATGCGAGTGACTCCGAATCACCGAATCGCATACTACGTGTCGCAGAACCAATATGGGCAGGCGCGCAATGGTCGGTTGTCGTACGTGATGGCCGAGCAGGCTGAAAAGATGTCGTGCGTCCATGTTCCGGCGTACGCCAACTCCACGCAGGCTGGGTGCAAATGGAGCGATGACCAGATCCGGCTGGCGGCGTGGGTGCTGACGGACGGGCACGTTTCAAGCGCGAATTCCAAGCCGGACATCTATCAGTCGAAACCTCATGGCATCGAGAAGATTCGTTCCATTCTTTCCTTGCTCAACCTCAAGTTCACGGAAAAGGTCCGTCCCGGACGGTTCGATGGAATCATCATCAAATCTGCGTTGCCGCAGCACATCTTCAGCATCGAGCGTGAAGCGTGGATGAACGACCTTTTCGGCGTGTCACCGAAATCGATGCCCGCATGGCTTCACGATTGCACGGATCGGCAGTTCGACATCTTCCTTGAGTCATACATCGACGGCGATGGATCGCGGCGAAAGGAAGAAGGGCAATTTGCCCGCGTGGTCTACGGGACTGCGGAGATGCTTTCCGCATTGCAGGCGGCGTGCATCACGCACGGATACCGTGCCAGCCTGTCATGGCAGGAACGGGATGGCGGCGGATACTACCGACTGAACGTCACGCGGCGTCCGGTGATGACGTGTTTGCGCCGCAACTTCACGCGCACGCGCCATGTGGGAAAGGTGCATTGCCTGACCACCGTTACGGGCAATTTCTTCATCCGAAGGAATGGCATTGCGTATCTGACCGGGAACAGCGCTTGGCTCAAGCACCACGAGTGCGACCCGACCGCGCACCTCGTCCGTGCGATCAAGATGCACAACCGGGAAAGCCCGATTGCCGCCGGGGGGTGGGGCGGCTGGGTGAAGGTGCAGGTCACGCTCTGCAACTCGCACCTGACGTGGACGCTTCGCTACGCGCACGGCGGGTCGGCTGGCGGCGCGATGACCTTCGGCACGCTCGACACGCGCCGGATGTATTCGTGGATCGAGGGGGCCGACATGATTGCGATGGGGCACACGCACGACTCCAACATTGTCGGGATCAGCCGTGAGTACCTTGAGTCCAACGGCGGGGTCTACGAGGTGCGGAAGCGGCACTGCGACTTCGTGCGCATCGGCAACTTCAAGGACGATTGGGGGGACGGATCGGCGGGCTGGGCGGTGGAGAAGAACGGCGGGCCGAAGCCGACGCGGGCGAAGTGGGTGCGGTTGTTCGCACGGCACGAGACCGTTGGCGAGGGCAAGGATGCACGCGGTCGGGTCCGGCTGGCATGGGAAGTGTTCGACGCGCAGTGAACTGACCGTTTCAGGAGGACAGATCATGCGGGTACGCCTCGGCGGTCGCTGGTTCACGGTGCGCGAGTCGCAGCGCCTCAATGACTGCGGGCAGTGCGAGATCACGCGGCATCGCAACGGGACGGTGACGCGGGAGGTCAGGGTGGCGACGTGGCAGACCGAGCAGGACGCGCTCGACACGTGGGTGCATGAGGCGATGCACGGCATCTGGCCTGACAAGGCGGAAGCGGAGGTTGCCAGCGCGTCGGCGGAACTGTCGGGGCTTCTGTGGCGGCTTGGGTACCGCCGCCCGGACTGACTTGTAAGAAACACTTACGAGTTTCCCTTTCCGCTTACGGCGTGGCTTTCGTTTGCCAAAGCGCATACAGATCGGCTAACGATCTGCAGCCAAGTTCAACAAAGTGGAAGTCGGCGGCACCTTATCGGGACGTGTACGCCGGATCGACGTGGAGCGATTCCGCCACACTTGTGAGGAAGTGTTGGTCGCTGCGTGCAAGGGTTGGCGTTTCGTCACGCCGTGCGTAGGCTTGTGGTGCGGAGATGTGGGTGCAGCGGACGCAGATCTGCACGCGATTCCCACTCGGGCTGGCGCACAAGGCCGCGAGGTACGCCCGCCAGCGATATCACCGATGGGGTAACTGAACCTTCCGCCGGGGCGGGACGGGATGCGGAAAGCGCCCGTTGCCGCCCATCCCCTGCATCTAGCGCACAAGGCCCGCAGCCTGCGGCTGCGGTGGTAGCCGGGTTCGACGTTCGGTCGGGAGGGGGGGAGGGGGTTTCAATCAGGATGGGGAAGCAGTTGTTTCCCAGCACCTTCCGACTGCCGCCGCTCCGCTACGCTTCGCCTACGGCTACGCTACGCGGCGGCTCGGGCACAACCCGTAGTACGCAAGGGCACCAAACCATGCTCCCCCGCTTGCGCGGGGGACTCTCCGGGGCGCTACGCGCCCCGCCGGAAAGGTTCTCAGTTCGCATGGTGAGCGTTGAGGGCATGACCCCGCGAAGGGGCCACGACCAAACCAGCCCGCACGGAGCCGCGCATCGGTCATAGCGACGATTTCCACCATTTCGCTGGAGGATTGCCAGCCGCTTCCATCGTCGGGGAGCGCACGGCGCAGGGCCGTGGCGCGGGCTAGGGTCAGATCCCGCGTCTACATCCATCCTCCCCAACAGAGCCGGGAGGGCATTGCTTCGCGTGATGAGGGTTCCGGAGACCGGGAGGCCCGTTGGTGATGCGGCTACGCGACTACCGCCGAATTGTGACGGATCAGCGTGCCCGAGCCGCCCGCGCACGGGCAAACCCTGCCGACCTGCTGCGGAACTCCTCCGTGAGGGGGATCGTCCGCTGCCAATCGGAATCGCCCGTCTTTCGGGCCTTCTTGGGTCTTGGGGGCTGGGAACGCTTCATCCGTCGCTACATCGACGGGCAGGGTGTGGTACAATTCCCCTGCCCGATCTAAGCAACCGCACTCTACCAACGCGACTTGGTGGAGCGCAAGGGTAAAGCCCCGGATTCCCGCAAGGAGTCCGGGGTATTTCTTTGTGCCCCGCCAGACGGGCTAGGAGGCGTTCTGGCGCGTCCGGGCGGTCGGGAGGGGTTCGGAGCCGTCCCCGGCCCCCAGCGCGTCCTAGAGCATCCTGCGCGGTCGCAACTATTTGCAGAAATCCGGGAAGAATGTCGCCGTAGGGTATTGACCCCCCGCCGTGGCGGGGTATAGTACCCGTGTCGAGCAGGTCGCTCGGCCCGAACCGCCGGACGCGGAAGCAGGAGACACCGATGCGCAAGATCATCAACACGTACGTCGCGGCCACCCGCACGACCTTGAACACGACGGACACCCCGGCCAACCGCCGCAAGCACGCGGCGCTCCGCGCCGAGCATGACTGCATGACCCGGATCGGAACCGATGACGGCTTCCTGTTCGTGGTCGATGAGATTCTGTATTCCCGCAAGCGCGTGGAGCAGATGCAGAAGAAGGCCGACGCCGACCTCGCCAAGGCCCGCGCCAGCGGGTACGCCTATTCCATCGAGGCGTGCGAACGCCGCAAGCGTGCTGCCGACGCCGCCGCCGCATCGCTGGAAACGGAGGTGGCCCCGTGAGCCGCCTCACCCTGATCGCCCGCGCCGACTGCCGGATCTGCGGCGGCAAGGGCACCTTCCACGAGCGCCACGGCCCCGGCCTGATGGAGCAGATGGACTGCGACTGCGCCTTCGCCACGATCCCCAACGACGATCACGCCGCATGGGAGCGCATCGAGCGCGGCGAGTTCGACATCGAGCCTGCCACGGAGGCCACGCCATGACCGACCGCGAACTCGTCAAGGCGCTGCGCGCCGCACGCGACCGCAAGTGCGGGTGCTGCGCCTGCCTCGCCGCCGACCGCATCGAGGAACTGAAGCGCGACCTGAACCGCGCCAACCAGCGGCTCGGCCTCTACCTGCACCACGCATCCCGGAAGGCGAAGCGATGAGCGACATCGTGGATAGGTTGATCCGCTGTGGATGCTGCGATTCCCACAAAGGAGCCGACGAGATCGAACGGCTGCGCGAGTGTCTTGCATCGGTGAAGGCCGAACGGTTGAACGCCGTGTCTGCGCTGTCTGAAGAAATCGAACGGCTCCGCGCCGAGCGCGACGAGGTGCGACAGTCGTATTGCTCGCTGATGGAGGCGTACCGAGGCGGCGATGGCAGGGTCACCGCGAACAAACTCGGATGGGGCTACCTGTTTGAGGAGGACAAGCCATGCCAGTAGGCGGCAGGTACAAGAACACGAAGTACGGACACAACGCATCGGGCGACGATGTGTTCTTCATCCTCATCCCGATCTTCGCGGTCGTCCTGCTCATTGCGATGATCGGTGAGGCCCGGAGAGCCAAGAGCAGCACGAACCACAACACCACACAGAAGGAGACACGCCATGTTCAGTAACACCTGCGCCATGACACTTGCACAGAAGTCCGACCGCATCCTCGCCCAGACGCGAGGCTTGAGCGGAGCGACACCGAACGCCACGCAACTCATCGAAGAACTGCGGTCGGCGTTGGAGGAAAACATGAAGGAAGTGCAGCGGCTACGGAAGGAGGAAAGCAAGTGAAGGACACAGACATCATTGCGGCGATTGCGCCTGACGCGGTATCGCTGATGGACAAGGCAATCGCGGAGATCAAGCGACTTCGGCAGGAGAACGCAACCCTCACCGCCGAGCGAGATGAGGCACGACAGGAAGTGTGTTTTCTGTTGTCTCGTAATGTCACACAGGGATGTGACGGAGACACCCCAGAGTTTCATGCTACCGCCCGTGGGTGGTGCTACCTACTTGAGGAGGACGACGAATGAGAAACACCCAAACACCACGCACCGACGCAGCAGAAACAAACTGGTGGAGTGAGGACGGTCTGCGGTCG
>QXGG01020025.1_pt1 | contig 37817 bp, 37 predicted proteins | sample 1982491 | NCBI WGS metagenome assembly QXGG01 (sample SAMN09924614, study PRJNA488089) | Wastewater metagenome, whole genome shotgun sequencing project. | isolation source: South African research farm wastewater | place: South Africa: Irene, Agricultural Research Council, Animal Production...
ACCTCGGAAGTGCTGCACGAGCTGCCTGCAAAGGGTGTGAAGACGCTCGATGTCATGTGCCCGGGCTTTGCCGCGGATTGTCTCGAGACGCTTGAAGAGATCGCCATGGAGGGCAAAGAGGAGTTCTTGACGGCAGGTGGCGAACACTATCGCTACATTGCCTGCCTTAATGACGATGGTGATGCGATCACGGCATTCACCGATTTGATTCAAATGCACCTGACCGGGTGGCCTGTTTTAAAGCAGGATGCACCAGAGCAGGGCGAACTCGAGCTGCAGCGCGCAAGGGCTCTTGAGCTGGGCGCGTTGAAGTAGGCAACGCAGTGTCTTTCTCAGCATTAGCTGTTCGCGGTATGGCAGTAGCACCGCATTCTTTGGCCGCAGAATCTGCAGTCGATGTTCTGCGCGAAGGGGGCAACGCTCTGGAGGCCATGGTGGCGGCTGCTGCAACGATTGCGGTGGTGTATCCGCACATGAACTCCATTGGCGGCGATAGTTTTTGGGTCATTAACGGACCTAACGACCAGGCTGGCGGCATTGATTCGAGCGGAGCAGCAGCTGCGCAAGCCACGATTGATTGGTATGCCAAGCAAGGCATTACTGAGAAAATCCCGTTTCGTGGCGGCATTGCGGCGCTCACCGTTGCGGGAACAATTTCCGGCTGGGGTCAGGCCCATGCGCTGTCGCGTTCCGCGCTGGGCGGAAGGCTTCCCTTGTCGCGCCTGCTGTCCGATGCGGTTTATTTTGCCGAGCAAGGTATTCCCGTGACCGATAGCCAGGCGGCGAGCACCCAGGCCAAGCTTGAAGAACTCAAGCATCAGCCGGGATTTGCGCAAACATTTTTAGTCGATGGCAAGGCCCCAGTGCCGGGTGCGCGATTTAAACAAGAGCGGCTTGCGAAGACCCTTGCACGCATTGGCAAAGAAGGCACCGAGAGTTTTTATCGCGGCAAGCTTTCTAAAGTGATTGCAAAGGAACTCGCCGCAGTGGGTAGCCCGATCGCTGCGGCTGATCTGAACCGGCATCAGGCTGCCTTAGTCGACCCGCTGACCACGCGGGTTTCGACACAGTCTGCACGGCACAAGGGCAGTGCCCAGTTGTTCAATATGGTGCCCCCATCGCAGGGCGTGGTGTCACTGATGATTCTCGGAATCATGGATCGCCTAAAAGGCCTGGGCTTGGATCCCGAAGGGCCGGATTTCATTCACGCCCAGGTGGAGGCAACCAAGCTTGCATTCAGGGTTCGCGACCAGAACTTGACCGATCGTGCCTTTATGAAGCAGTCGGCGAGCGCATTTTTAGAGCCTGCCTTTCTTGATCAGTTGGCAAAGCAAGTCAGCATGCAAAAGGCTGCGCCGTGGGGTGCAAAGGCACTACCGGGCGATACCATTTGGATGGGCGTAATCGATCGCAACGGCCTGTCGGTGTCGTTTATTCAAAGCATTTACCATGAGTTTGGATCGGGTGTTGTGCTGCCTGAAACGGGCATTAACTGGCAAAACCGTGGCTGTGGCTTTTCATTGAACCCCGCGCACATTAATTGCTTGCAACCGTCTAAGAAAACTTTTCATACTTTGAATGCCGGCATGGCTCAGCTATCGAGCGGCGCGTCGATGGTCTACGGCACCATGGGTGGCGATGGCCAGCCACAGACCCAAGCCACCATTTTCAGCCGTGCCATGCAGTTCGGGGATCACCCACAGATGGCCATTGAGCGGCCGCGTTGGCTGTTGGGCAGAACCTGGGGCGTGCCTTCCGACACACTAAAGCTCGAATCACGGTTTTCTGACTCAGTCTTCAAGGCGCTGCGCGCGCGTGGCCACGAGGTGGAAACCTTGGGCGCCTGGGATGAATCGGTGGGCCATGCGGGCATGATCATTCGCCATGCCAATGGCCTGTTAGAAGGCGGTTACGACCCGCGATCCAACGGCGCAGCGATTGGCTTTTGAATGGTGTCAGGCACCGGGCTCGGTGCCTGACACCATTGTTAGCGCAAGTTCTTCAGGCGACAGAGGATCGGCAGTCCGAAGTTGCTGCTCCAGCACTTCGAGCGTAGCGTCTGAGGCATCGGTTTGTTGAGCCTGCCGGCTCAAAATTCTTTCACGACAGGTCTCGGGCGCAACGGCCATATCTCGGATCCGAACCGGAACTTCTCGGCTCTTTGCGAGTTTTATGAATTTTTCGCGCAGGCCTCGCTTTAAAAACGTTGCATCAACAATGACCTTGAATCCAGCACTTAGAAGGCGTTCGGTGATGTCGTAGAGCCGATCAAAGGTTTGTTCAGTGGCCAATTCCTGATACATCCCAGCGTGCACAGCCGATTGGGTGCGTACGGTACTTTTTAAACCGAAAAGCCGCTTGCGTTCCACATCGGAACGAAGTCGAATGGCCCCTTCGCTTTGAAGCAAGCGTTGCGACTCAAAGGTTTTGCCGCTGCCAGAAAACCCGTGCATCAGTGTCAATGTTGGGTTCTGTAAGTGTGTAAAGTGCTCTGCCAGCACAAGATACTTTTCCACATCGGCGGGCTTGTTTTGATGCATGCTGATCTTGGCGCGAACCAAGGCACGATAGCTCGCATAGAACATCAAGCTTTTCAGGCCGTCATAGTCGCCGGTGTGTTCCAGCCATCGATTTAAAAACCGCCAGGCCATTGTAGCCTGGCCTTTGGCATGCAGATCCATAAACAGAAACGCGATTTCATTGATCACATCAATGCAACGCAAGGTGTCGCTAAATTCAATGCAATCAAAAATGATGGGTTTGTCGTTTCCCCAGGCAATGTTTCCAAGGTGCAAATCACCATGGCAGTCTTTGACTGCGCCGTTTACTTGGCGTTGCTCAAAAAATGGTTTAAGTTTTTCGAGCGTTTGTTTATTCCAGTCGTCAAGCCGGGCAATTCGTGGGTCGTTCGGCCATTGCGCCTTTAAGTCGCCAAGGTTTTCGTTGGCAATGCGCGCGATTTCGGCGGGCGAGCTAAAGGGGGTTGGCGCAGCAATCGGCTTTTCGTACTCATGAAAACTCGCAATTGCATCGGCAATCGCGTCGATTTGTCTCGGCTGAATTTCACCGGCCTGATCAAGCGTTCCCGAAGCGTTGAAGGCATGCATTTTGACTGCCCAGTCCACGATTTCTGCGCAATCGAATGGGCTAACAGGGTCGATTGACCATAACCCCTTGGTTGGGCAATACAGGATCGGCACCACACCTTGATAAATTTCTGGGGCCAATCGTTGATTGAGCCGAACTTCCTCTTCGCAAAAGTGTTTTCGTTGCGCCAGGGCTCGAAAGTCCACAAATGAAAACTTCACCGGCTTTTTGATTTTGTAGGCGGTGCTCGGCGTGATCAGTACCCAGGAAATGTGGGTCTCAATTAACCGTACACCCTGGGCAGGGTCCTGATCTTTTAAGGAGCGTATCAGCGCTGGAATATCAAGGGTGTCAGGCACGGCATGCACGGTGTCAGACACCTAGTGAAGCGGGTTTTCGCACTTGAGTTCCGGGAAGCGGCTGAAATCACGGTCGGCAGTCCAGAGCACACTGATGCCGTGAGACAGGCAGATCGCCGCGATCCGTGCGTCATGCACTTGTGCACCGGTTATTTTTCGTGAATGCACTAACTGCTTTAAAAAAATCCAGTGGGACTCGGCTTCATTAAGAAGGATCAGGTTTGGTGCTTTTAGCCAAGCGTCGATTGTGTCCAGCGCGATGTGTGGCGGGGTGGGTGGGGCGTAAATTCGTGGGTGGGTAACGATTGCAAAGAATTCGTGCAAGCAAGGCCATGCAATTGCCCAAGTCGTTTTAGATTGGGCCAGCGACTTAATTCGTGCGCTCGCTTGCTCGTGAAATGGCGAGTCGATTCGATGTGCGTAGACCAAAAGATTGGTGTCAACCGCGATCATCCGCCGTGCCCTTGATAGGCAAGCTCGCGAATTTTCTCCCAGCCGGCCCCCTGGGCTTGCGGTTGGAGTCCCGTTCCGCCAAAAGTGACCTGCTTCAAACAAAAAGGTTTTTTTTGAGTCTCTTTATCCTCAAGCACCTTGCGCAGGCCGTCTTCAACAAGTGCTTTGAGAGTGGTATTTTCTGAAGAGGCTACTTTCTTGGCACGAAGAAGCAGCGGGTCCGAAATTTCGATGGTGGTCTTCATGTTGTTTTATGTTCTTTAATATATGGGTGCCCATATTGTAGTTATTTAAGTCGTCGAAACCAAGGTGTCAGGCACCGCACCGGGTGCCTGACACCTCTCGCAGCCAAGCGTCGCCGCCCAGGACGTTGCCGCTACGGGCTTTCCAAACGCTGGATTCGTGGATTCCGGCGGCGACAAATTCCTGGTAGCGGGCGCGGGCCTGAACTGGGTCACTAGAAAAAAACCCAAGGGTCCACTCGGTGCAAAGCCAGATTGGCGCGGTTCTCGCGCCGATCGTGGCTTGGTAAGAGCTCCAGAACCAGTCACCGGCATTGGCAGCCAGACCTGCGCGCACCGGGTTGAGCACGACATAGCGCGCGAGCTCGAGCAGATAGCCCTCTTTTTGCACCAACACGGCGTGATAGCGCCCTTGAAACACATGACCAACGCGATCGTGGGATTTGTTGAATTTTCGAGTGAAGTTTCCGTTTAACCATGCCATACCTTGTGACAAATTTGGCTCCTTGGTCTCGACCACAATGTGGAAGTGGTTGGTCATTTGGCACCAGGCGTGGCATGTCCACTCAAAGTTTTTGCATGCGTCTGCGAAAAGGCGAATCCAGAGTCGGCGATCGCGGTCGTCTGTGTAAATGTTTTCTTTGCGGTTTCCGCGTGAGGTGACGTGATGCAACGCGCCCGGGAATTGAATTCGATGTGGTCTGCCCATGCCGAGATGCTAGAGCTGGGTCGGGCGTTGCGCTATTAGCCTTTTGGATGAGTCGAGTGGTTAAACTAGCTTGGTGTCAGGCACCTTATTGGTGCCTGACACCAAGCTGCGGTGTCAGACACCTAGTTAAAGAAGTCCTTGACTTTATCCATCCAGCTCTTGGATTGCGGGTTATGGCGCTCGCCACCCTCTTCAATTGAGGCTTCAAACTCACGCAAAAGCTTGCGCTGCTTGTCGTTGAGTTTCACCGGGGTTTCGATCAGCACATGGCAATACAGATCGCCCGTCATTCCTGATCGAACATTTTTAATGCCCTTGCCACGCAGACGGAATGTCTTGCCGCTCTGGGTTCCTTCGGGCATCTCGAAACTGGCACGCCCGCCAAGCGTTGGCACATCCACATTGCCCCCCAACGCGGCTCGGGCAAAACTCACCGGCACTTCACAGTGCAGGTCATCGCCGTCGCGTGAAAACACGCGGTGGGGCTTGATGCTAATTTCGACATACAAATCGCCGGAAGGACCTCCGTTGACACCGGGCTCGCCATTGCCGGCAGAGCGAATACGCATGCCGTCATCAATGCCCGCAGGAATTTTGACTTCCAGGGTTTTTTGCTTACGGATGCGGCCTTCGCCTCGACAAGAAGGGCAGGGATCTTTAATGGTTTTGCCTGCGCCATGACACGAGGGGCAGGTTTGTTGAATCGAAAAGAAGCCTTGCTGCATGCGTACCTGCCCTTGGCCGCCGCAGGTCTTGCAAGTCTCGGGCTGTGTTCCCGGCTTGGCACCAGAACCATCACAGGTGCCGCACTTTTCCCAGGTGGGCACCTTGATTTCGGTGGTCATGCCATTGGCGGCTTCCTCAAGCGTGATCTCCATGGAATAACGAAGATCAGAACCTCGATACACCTGGCTGCGGCCACCACGCCCGCCAGCAGCCGCTCCGAAAATATCGCCAAAAATGTCGCCAAACGCATCTGCAAAACCGCCAAAGCCTTGAGCGCCCGCACCACCGCCAAAGCCGCCTGCGTTGGGGTCAACGCCTGCATGGCCAAAGCGATCATAAGCCGCACGCTTTTCGGCGTCAGACAGCATTTCATAAGCCTCTTTGGCCTCTTTGAATTTTTCCTCAGCGGCTTTATCACCCGGATTTCGGTCCGGGTGATATTTCATTGCAAGCTTGCGATAGGCCTTCTTGAGATCATCGTCAGAAGCATTCTTCGCAACGCCAAGCACTTCATAGTAATCACGCTTGGACATTAGTCACGCTTCACTTCCTTGAAGTCGGCGTCAACGACATCGTCTTCTTTCGAGGCGCCGGTGCCTCCGGTGCCAGTGCCGGCACTGGCACCGGTACCTGCAGCAGCAGCCTGTGCTTCTGCATACACCTTCTCGCCAAGTTTTTGCGAAGCTTTCATCAGGTTTTCGGTCTTGGCCTCGATCTCAGCCTTGTCCTCGCCTTTAAGTGCCGCTTCCGCTTCTTTAATGGCTTCTTCGATCTTTGTTTTTTCATCGGCATCGACCTTATCGCCATGCTCTTCAAGCGATTTCTTCACCGAGTGCACCATGGCTTCGCCAGCATTGCGGGCCTGAACCAGCTCGACTCGCTTTTTATCTTCTTCGGCGTTGGCCTCAGCGTCTTTCACCATTTTCTGAATTTCATCATCGGTCAAGCCCGAGTTCGCCTTGATGGTGATCTTGTTCTCTTTGCCTGTTGCTTTATCTTTCGCCGACACATGCAAAATGCCGTTGGCGTCAATATCAAATGTCACTTCAATTTGGGGTGTGCCGCGGGCTGCGGGCGGAATGCCTTCCAGATTAAATTCGCCCAAGAGCTTGTTGGCATTGGCCACCTCGCGCTCGCCTTGAAACACCTTAATGGTTACCGCGGGCTGATTGTCATCCGCCGTGGAAAACACTTGCGAGAACTTGGTGGGAATGGTGGTGTTTTTGTGAATCATCTTGGTCATGACGCCGCCCAGGGTTTCAATGCCCAAGGAAAGCGGAGTGACATCCAACAGCAACACATCTTTGCGATCGCCCGCCAGCACCGAGCCCTGCACGGCCGCGCCAACGGCCACCGCCTCATCGGGGTTGACATCTTTACGGGGCTCTTTACCAAAGAAGGCCTTCACAGCATCCTGTACCTTGGGCATGCGGGTCATGCCGCCCACCAGAATCACATCATCGATTTGTGAGGCAGAAAGGCCTGCGTCTTTCAGTGCAATCTTGCACGGCTCAATGGTGCGCTGAATAAGATCATCGACCAGGCTTTCAAGCTTGGCGCGCGTGATCTTAAAGGTCAGGTGCACCGGGGCGCCGTTGGCCATGGCAATGTAGGGCTCGTTGAGCTCGGTTTGCTGGCTTGAAGACAGCTCGATCTTGGCGCGTTCAGCCGCTGCCTTGATTCGCTGCAAGGCGATAGGATCTTTGGAAAGATCAACGCCAGATTGCTTTTTAAAGTCTTCAATAATGTGATCAATGATGCGCTGGTCAAAGTCTTCACCGCCCAAGAAAGTATCGCCGTTGGTGGAGAGCACTTCGAACTGTTTTTCGCCATCGACATCGGCAATTTCAATGATCGACACATCGAATGTGCCGCCGCCCAAGTCGTAGACGGCGATCTTGCGGTCTTTGCCTGCGGCTTTGTCCAGGCCAAACGCCAATGCTGCGGCCGTGGGCTCGTTAATGATTCGCTTAACTTCAAGGCCCGCAATGCGGCCTGCATCTTTCGTGGCCTGACGCTGCGCATCGTTAAAGTAGGCAGGCACGGTGATCACGGCCTCGGTGACTTCTTCGCCGAGATAATCTTCGGCAGTTTTTTTCATTTTGCGCAGCACTTCGGCAGATACTTGCGGAGGTGCCAGTTTTTTATCGCGCACCTTCACCCAGGCATCGCCGTTATCGGCCTTGGAAATTTCAAACGGCATGAGGTCAATATCTTTTTGCACCTCTTTTTCATCGAATTTGCGGCCGATCAAGCGCTTGACAGCAAACAGCGTGTTCTTGGGGTTGGTCACCGCTTGGCGCTTGGCCGGAGCACCCACCAAGATCTCGCCGTCTTCCATGTAGGCGATGATCGAAGGCGTTGTGCGCGCACCTTCTGAGTTCTCAATGACCTTGGGTGTGCCGCCTTCCAACACGGCCACGCACGAGTTGGTCGTGCCTAAGTCGATTCCAATGATCTTTGCCATGATGTGATTTCCTTTTGTGAATTCGGTTGTTGAATTGTTTTGGTAGGTGGGGGCGGCCGGATGATTTTCAAGGGCTGGATCACCACGTCGGCCTGCGGCCTCCTCGTGATGACGGCCCCGTCATTGCGAGGGCCCGGCCTAGTTCCGTCATTGCGAGGGCCCGGCCTAGTTCCGTCATTGCGAGGGCCCGAAGGGCCCGTGGCAATCCACTCGCCACTACTGGGCCACCACCACAATCGCCGGCCGCAACACCCGCTCGGCGACCATATAGCCCTTTTGCATCACCGCCACCACATGGCCCGAGGGCACAGGAGGGGTCTGAGTAGCGCCATCGACCATGGAAACCGCCTGATGGCGATTAGGGTCAAATTTTTCGCCCTTGGGGTCTACCACCGCCAGGCGCCCCTTTTGAAACGCTTGCTGAAGCTGCTTCAGCGTGAGTTCTACCCCACTTTTCAGGCCTTCGAGGGTCTGGTTCTCAAGGGTGAGAGCCGTTTCCAGGCTATCGGCCACCGGTAACAGCGCTTCGGCGAAGGATTCAATGGCGAACTTGCTGGCATTAAGCACCTCTTGAGCGCTGCGCTTGCGCAGGTTTTCGGTCTCGGCGCGGGCGCGCAGATATTCTTCTTCCCAGGCTTTGACCTTGGCTAGCGCCTCTTCAAGCTGAACCTCAATTGAGATCGGTGCTTCGGCCTGCTGGGCCTGATCGAGCTCCTGGTCGCTGGGCTCGGTGGGGTTGTTTTGCTGTTCTTGTTTGGGATCAGTCATGCGGATTCTTTCCTGGTTACAGATAAAGGCTAGGTGGGGGCATTAGGGCAGGTTTCAAGGGGGGCTACTCGGTCTCGAGCGGGTGTCAGGCAGCGTTTGAGGGTGCCTGACACCCGCCTGACACTCTTTAAAACAACGCGCTGAGTCGTTGTTGGTTCGGGGCGTGGATCACACCCTTTTCAGTCACGAGGGCCGTGATCAGTTCGGCTGGTGTGACATCGAACGATGGGTTGCGAATCTCCACGCCTTGCGCGGCCCATTGAACCTCGCGAAAGCCTTTCACTTCGGCGGGGTCGCGCTCTTCGATGGGAATTTCTGCGCCGCTCGCAATACTCATGTCGATGGTCGAAAGCGGGCAAGCCACATAAAAGGGAATATGGTGGCGCTGCGCCAGCACCGCCACCATATAGGTGCCGATTTTGTTGGCGACATCGCCATTGGCGGCCACGCGATCAGTGCCCACAATCACCGCATCAATCTCGCCACGGCTCATGAGGTGACCGGCCATATTGTCGGTAATCAGGGTGCACGGAATATTTTCTTGGACCATTTCCCAGGCGGTAAGTCGTGCCCCTTGTAAAAAGGGCCTTGTTTCATCGGCGATCACTGAAATCTTTTTTCCCGACTCGACAGCCGAGCGAATCACGCCAAGGGCCGTGCCATGCCCCGCTGTGGCAAGCGCGCCGGCATTGCAGTGGGTGAGCACACGGGCACCGTCTTTTAACAGTGCAGCACCATGGGCACCCATCGCCCGGTTAATTGCAATATCTTGTTCGTAAATGGTGTGGGCTTCTTTTAGCAGGGCCTGCGCGATCGCTGAGGTGTCAGGCACCGTGCCTGGCACGGTGCCTGACACCTCAGCGGACACCTTCCGCATGCGATTGAGGGCCCAAAACAAATTCACGGCGGTGGGCCTGCTCTTTGCTAAAACTTCAAAGGCCGCTTCCAAGCCGGTTTTGAACTGGGCTGTCGATACGGTCTGTAAGCGTAGCGCTTCGAGTGCCACCCCATAGGCCGCTGCAACGCCAATTGCGGGCGCACCGCGCACCACCATCTCTTTAATGCCCTGTGCGACTGCTTGGGCGCTGTCAAAACTGAGATAACGAAACTCGGCGGGCAGCACCCGCTGGTCGATCATTTCAAGATGATCGCCTGCCCAGCGCAGGGTTTGAACCTTCAACTAATGCCCTTCAAAAGCGGTGAGGGCAAAGACCTTCACACCGAGCTGTTCAAGCCGTTGGGTGCCACCGATCTCCGGCAAATCAATGGCAAAGGCGCACTCCACAATGTCGCCGCCAAGTTTGCGAATCAAATGCACGGCGGCCTCGGCGGTTCCGCCTGTGGCGATCAAGTCATCGACCAACAACACTTTTTCACCTTGAGCAATCGCATCGGTATGAATCTCAATGCGATCCACGCCGTACTCCAGCTCATAGTCGTAGCCGACAGTCTCGGCAGGCAGCTTTCCTTTTTTGCGAATGGGCACGAAACCTACACCCAATGCATAAGCGAGTGGTGCACCCAGGATAAAACCGCGCGACTCAATGCCGGCAACCTTATCGATCTTTTGGCCGGTGTAGCGATTCACCAACTCGTGGATCATCATGCGCAGGCCAACGGCATCTTTGAGCAAGGTGGTGATATCCCGAAACATAATGCCCTGTTTGGGGTAGTGGGGAATAGTACGAATCTTTGTTTTGAGTGTCATGGTGCGGTTATTTTCCTGCGGCATTGGGCCCGTAGGTTTTAAATTTCTCAATAACTTGCGCCATTTCCTGGGTGCTTAGAACATGTGGCTCGCCAATTTGCAGGGCGCGCCAGTACTGTTCGCACAGGCTTTCCACTTCAATGGCGACTCGCATGGCATCGGCAAGATCCTTGCCCACGGCAATCATGCCGTGATTGGCCAGCAGGCAGGCTTTGCGGCCTGTCATGGCTTTCAATGCGTGATCCGAAAGCGCTTGTGTTCCAAAGAGCGCATACGGCGCACATCGAATGGTGTCCCCGCCAGCTACCGCGATCATGTAGTGAAACGGAGGAATATCTTTATGAAGGCACGCCAGTGTTGTGGCAAAGGGTGCGTGCGTGTGCACCACGGCATTGATATCGGGCCGGTTGACATACAGGTCGCGATGAAAGCGCCACTCGCTTGAAGGCTTCAAGGTGTCAGGCACCGCAGGAACGGTGCCTGACACCGTCATGGGCACGAGCAGGTCTTCGCTTAGCAAATCAGAGGGAACACCCGATGGGGTGATCAGAAACCCTTCCGGTGTACGGACTGAACAATTTCCTGCGCTGCCACGATTGAGCCCAAGCGCGTCGAGCTTTTTCATGGCGGCGACGATCCCGCTCATTTCAGCACGCGCCCCGCAACTGCATCGAGCTTTTTGACCAAGGCTGGGTCGCGCGCTTCCGGTGCAGTGACAATTGCATATTGAAGCGCTGTTTTACAGCTGCACGACAGCCCATGCGCATCCTGGGCCGCAAGGGGAATTGCCTGCCGCACCAAGCTTCTTGCCTTGGCAGCATTGGCGGTGACCACTGAAATAATTTGCTCGACCGTGACATCGTCGTGATGCGGGTGCCAGCAATCGTAATCGGTCACCATGGCAACCGATGCATAACAAATTTCCGCCTCTCGGGCCAGTTTGGCCTCTGGCATGTTGGTCATGCCAATCACATCGCAATTCCAGCTGCGATACAGCTCGGATTCGGCAAGGCTTGAAAACTGCGGGCCTTCCATCACAAGATAAGTGCCGCCACGCACGGTTTCAATGCCCAGCGATTTCGCTGCCGCCTCCAGGTGATCACCGAGTCGATGGCACACCGGGTGCGCCATGGACGCATGGGCGACACAGCCTGTTCCGAAGAAAGATTTTGTTCGCGCAAAGGTGCGGTCAACAAATTGATCGACAATGACAAACATTCCCGGTCGCAAGTGTTCTCGCAATGAGCCCACAGCGCTTACCGCGATCAGGTCAGTGACGCCTGCGCGTTTCAACGCATCGATATTGGCGCGGTAATTAATTTCAGAGGGCGGCACTTTGTGGCCGCGGCCATGGCGAGGCAAAAACACAATGGGCTGCCCATTCAGCGTGCCAAACATAAGGGCATCGGAAGGCTCGCCAAAGGGGGAGTGGATCATTTCCCAGCGGGCGTTGGAGAGCCCTTCAATGGTGTACACACCGCTGCCGCCAATAATGCCGATAATGCTTTGAGAAGATGCCATAAGTTTTGGAAGATTATTTTTTTAAAATGCTCTGGTGAGCATATAGCTCGCAAGCACGAGCAGCAACACCGCAAAGGCTTTTTTGAGTGAGGCCACCTGCATTTTGTGGGCGGTTCTTGCCCCGAAAGGTGCTGTGATCACCGATGCAAAGGCGGTTGCCAATAAGGCCGGCACATAAACAAAACCCACCGAGTAATCCGGCAAGCCCTCAACGCCCATGCCGGCAATGACATAGCCCAGCAGCCCGCCTACCGCGATTGGAAACCCAAGCGCTGCCGAAGTGCCAATCGCTTGATGCATCACGACGTTGCACCAGACCATGAAAGGGGTGGAGATAAAAGCACCGCCTGCGCCCACAAGGCTTGAAATAAACCCAACGCTAAACCCAACCCCACCCAACACGGGCTTGCCGGGCACTTCTCGGGAGGGTTTCGGTTTTTTGTTTTGAAACATTTTGATGGCGGAATAACTCACGAACACCGCAAAAAATATGGCAAGCCATTGGCTTGGAATTCGGCCTGCAAAGTTCGCGCCAATAAAGGTTCCGATCATGGCGCCAATGCCCATCGCTGGCGCAATATCCCAGCGCACCATGCCTTTTTTGTGGTGGGCCCGCAGGCTTGAGACGGATGTGAACAAAATGGTGGTCAGCGAGGTGGCGAGTGCCATTTTGATCACCAGGTCTTGCGGGAATTTGGCCAGCGTAAACAAAAAGGTCATGAAAGGAACCAACATCATTCCGCCGCCAACCCCGAGCAGGCCCGCCAGAAATCCTGTAAAGGCGCCAATCACGCACAGCGCAAGCAACATTGTTAACACAGCCGAAGCCCCCGTGAATTAAAAAAGATTGTCCTGAGGAGCAATGGCGCCATCGAGCGCCTTGTTGATTGCCGCAATTTTTTCGAGCGCGGATTGTTTCTCGTGCGGGTCAATCGCTGACGGGTTGGCAATCAAGTCCCGGGCAATCGTGAGCGCGGCCATCACCGCAATGCGATCGGCGGCTTGCAGTTTTCCTTCTGCCGTGATTTTGCGCATGCGCGCATCGACGAGTCCTACACACTCGAGCAGAATGTTTTTTTCTTCGGGGGGGCACGACAGCTGATAGCTGCGGTCGAGAATCGTGACGGTGAGTTTCTCGGGGGGCGCTTTCGACATGGTGGCCTGGTCGCTAGAGGGTCAAGCGGCCAGGCCGGGGATCAGCCTGCCGCTGGGCGTGATTTTAGCCGACTCGTCACCGCCGAGATAAAGGGCCAAATAAATATCACCAACGCCAAGCCCGTTAAGCCGCCCACCAGGGGGTTCGAGAAAAACACCATTAGGTCGCCGCCCGAAGTGAGCATGGATTGCCGGAAAGACTCCTCGGTTCGGTCTCCCAACACGATTGCCAGCACCAGGGGCGCAAGCGGGTAATTGAGCTTTTTAAACACATAGCCCACCACGCCAAAGACCAACATCATGTAGATATCGAAAATCGACGTGCTGACGGTGTAGGCGCCCACAGCGCAGATCGCCAGAATGACTGGCGCGATAATGGAAAACGGGATTCGTAAAATCGCAGCGAAATAGGGCACAAAGGCCAGCACAATAATGAAGCCCACGATATTGCCCAGATAGATCGAGGCAATCAGGCCCCAAACAAAATCCTTTTGTTCAGTAAACAGCATGGGGCCAGGCTGCAGCCCCCAGATCAGCAATCCGCCTAGCAGCACGGCAGCCGTGGGCGAGCCGGGAACCCCAAGCGTGAGCATGGGCAGCAAGGCACTCGTGCCTGCGGCGTGCGCGGCGGTTTCGGGGGCAACCACGCCTTCGACCTGCGGCTTGTGCGAAGAGCCAAAATCATTGGGCCGCTTGGACATGCGCTGCGCAATGCCGTAGGCCATAAACGAAGCAGGTGTGGCACCTCCGGGAACAATCCCCATGAAGCAGCCGACGGCAGCACTGCGAAGGCTGGTCATCCAATAACGGGGCAGCTCCATCCAGGTGAGCTTGACGGTGCGCAATCGTATCTTGGCTTTCGCGCCTCGAAAGCTTAGACCTTCTTCGAGTGTTTGAATGATTTCACTAATGCCAAAAAGGCCAATCACCGCAATCAAAAAGTCAAACCCCTTGAGCAGCTCGGTCTGCCCATAAGTGAGTCGCAACGAGCCCGTCATCGAGTCTTGGCCAACAGCGGCAAGCCCAAAGCCCAGCATCATGGCGGCAATGGTCTTAAAGGGCGGATCTCGGCTCATGCCCACAAAAGCGCAAAAGGTGAGCAGACAGACTGCAAAAAACTCAGGCGGGCCAAATTTCAAGGCGAACCCGGCAACAATCGGCGACAGGAATGTAAGCACGATGGTGGCAATGAATGCGCCAATAAACGATGAGGTAAATGCAGCGGTCAGCGCCTTTCCGGCCTTACCCCGTTGGGCCAGTGGGTAGCCGTCAAACGTGGTGGCAACCGACCAGGGCTCGCCGGGGATATTGAAAAGAATTGAGGTGATTGCCCCGCCAAACAATGCGCCCCAGTAAATGCACGACAGCATGATGATGGCCGATGTTGGCGGCATGCTGAAGGTTAGCGGCAACAAAATGGCCACCCCATTGGCGCCACCGAGCCCGGGAAGCACGCCGATGAGCACGCCGAGCACCACGCCAATGACCATTAGCATTAAGTTAAAGGGCGAGAGAGCAACGCCAAACCCACCGATGAGAGAACTCAGCTCTTCCATGATTTACCTAAATATCGTGATTGACTAAAGACCTAACACAGCATCATGCAAAGCCGAGCATTGCTTCAAGAGGCCCTTTGGGAAGTGGCACACCAAACCAAATTTCAAACATTGCGAACAAAAACAGGGAAACGCCCAGGCTCACCGCGGTGGTCTTTGCGTAAGAAAACTTGCCCATACGCCGCATGAACCAAGAAATCAGCAAGATCATGGAGACATAAATTCCAATCCAGCCAATGGCAATCACGAAAATCGTGGTGGGGATCAGCAGCGAGAGCACCATGCGCAATTGAAGGCGGGTGAGAAAGGCTTCCTTGCCTTTGCTGTCTCGAAATGCAGCGACCAAATTCACCGCGCTTGCAATACAGAGCAACACGCCAATGTAAAAAGGAAAGTAGCCGGATTCGGGGCCGTCAATGCCCCAGCCGTGGCCAATTCGGCGGCTATCCATAATGACCAAGGCGCCGAGCCCAAAAAGGATCAGCGCCGTGGCAATTTCTAAGCTGCGGTTTGAGGCCGCAGCTTTGTCCTGAGAACCCTGGCTCATTTTGCGAGAAACCCTGCTTCCGTCATGAGTGTGCGGTGACGGGCCTCTTCTTTGGTTACCCAGTCGAGGTAGGGCTTGCCAGTCATTGAGGTGGTGTTAAACGCGCCACGCTTCATAAAGTCTTTCCACTCGGGTGTTTCGCGGACTTTGGCCATAAGGTCGACATAGTATTTAGTCTGGTCGGCAGTAACGCCACCGGCCATAAAGATTCCGCGCAGCATGACATAGTCCAGATCAACGCCGCTTTCCTTGCAGGTCGGAATGTCATTCCACGACTGTGTGGCGGTCACTTTGTCTTTGTAGGGCATGCGCTGATCGTCAAACACGCACAAAGGCTTGAGCTTGCCGCCGCGCCAGTGTTCAACGGCCTCAATGGGATTGTTCACAGTGGCGTCTACATGATTGCCGACCAGCTGCACGGCCACATCGCCGCCGCCCTTGTAAGGCACATAAATAAATTTGGTACCGGTCTGTTTTTCAAGCGCCACGGTAATGATTTGGTCTTCTTGGCGTGAACCGGTGCCGGCCATTTTCTTTTTGCCCGGGCCTGCAGCCTTGACGGCCTCAATGAACTCTTTTGCATTTTTCGCAGAATTTTCTGCGTTGACCCACAGCACGAACTGATCCAGCGCCATCATGGAGACGGGCGTGAGGTCTTTGTAGCTAAAGGGCACACCCGTTGCGAGCGGGGTCGTGAACAAATTCGACAAGGTGATGATGATCTTGTGCGGGTCGCCCTTGGCATTTTTCACTTCCAAAAAGCCTTCCGCGCCAGCGCCGCCGCTTTTGTTCACCACCACCATGGACTGTTTCATGAGGTTGTTCTTGGCAATGATGCTTTGAATCAGGCGGGCCATTTGGTCTGCGCCACCGCCCGTGCCCGCGGGCACAACAAACTCAACGGTTTTGGCAGGCTCCCATGCGTGGGCTACGGGAATGAATGTTGCAATCCCAATCACGGCAAGGGTTCGAGCAAGCAGTCGCTTCAAGCTTGAGGAAGGCATTGTTGTCTCCGAAAATAGGTGAGAATGTTGATCGAGTTTTGGAGGAACTTCGGAGTGTGGAAGTTACCATGTGACAGCACCACTACAGTTAGGGAATACGATGGAACGCTGGTTTAGATTTATTGAATTAGATGATCAGGAAAATCGAATCAAGGTCGGGCGGGCTACCCCCGATGGCCAGGCGATCGAGATCTTCAGTGGCGAGTCGGTGATCGACCCGAAAGCCGCTTCGGGCAAGCAGGTGGCCCTGGATCGGGTCAGGCTTTTAGCGCCCGTAGTGCCGGGAAAGTTGATTTGTCTCTGGAACAATTTCCATGAAATGGCCGCCAAGATCGGCCAGCCGGTGCCGCCCGAGCCCCTTTATTTTTTCAAGTCCTCCAACAGCTTTGCCAATCCTGGTGACGCCATCCGAAAACCCGTTTCGTATGACGGAAAAGTGGTCTATGAGGGCGAGCTTGGAATTGTGGTGGGCCAGGTCTGCAAAGACCTGCCTGAATCCGAGGCGGAGCAGGCGATATTTGGCTTTACCTGTGTCAACGATGTCACGGCCTTAGACCTTATCAACAAAGATCCGACTTTTCAGCAGTGGGCGCGTGCCAAAAGCTGCGATGGCTTTGGCCCCATTGGGCCGGCAGTGTGTCGAGGGCTCGATTGGTGCAGTGCACGAGTGCGCACGATAGTGGGAGGTCGCGAGCGCCAGAACTATCCGGTCTCGGACATGGTGTTTTCCCCGCCCCAGATCGTTAGCCTGCTGTCGAAAGAGATGACCTTGCACCCAGGCGATATCATTTCGTGCGGCACCTCGGTGGGCGTGTTGCCCATGCGGCCCAATACGGTCATGGAAGTGGTGATTGAAGGCGTTGGCAGTTTGGTCAATACCTACGAGCCTGCCAGTGACGCTGCGACAAGTTCTTAAAACAGGAAAACAAACATGAAGATTTGTGTGGTCGGCGCTGGTGCCATTGGTGGCCTGCTTGGCGCGAGGCTTGCCAAGGCGGGCGAAGAAGTCACCTTGATTGCACGCGGCCCCCAGCTTGCCGCGTTGCAGGCCAATGGCCTGCGTTTTATTGAAGAAGATGGCAGCGAGTTTACGGTCAAGCCCCGAGCCGTAGCGAGCCTGAAAGAAGCGGGCCCGCAAGATCTGATCATTTTGGGTATGAAGGCCCACCAGGTAGCAGCCGTGGTGCCCGATCTTCCCAGTGCGTATCACGATGACACGATTGTGTTGACGGCACAAAACGGAATTCCCTACTGGTACTTCATGAAGCATGGCGGGCCGCACGAAGGCAAGATTATCGAGAGCGTGGATCCGGGCGGTGTCGTTGCCAAAGGAATTGACATTAATCGTGTAATTGGAAGCGTGGTGTATCCCGCTTCGGAAATGATTGCGCCCGGCGTGCTGAAACATATTGAGGGCAACCGGTTTTCAATTTCGGAAATTGATGGCGCCGATACCGAGCGAATTCGCAAGGTGTCAGACACCCTTCGCAATGCGGGCTTCAAAGCGCCGGTGACCACTGATATTCGCAGCGAGATCTGGACCAAGCTGTGGGGCAACCTAAGCTTTAACCCAATTAGCGCACTCACGCACGCCACCTTGGTCGATATTTGTCAGTTCCCCATGACCCGTGATCTGGCTGCCAAAATGATGGCTGAAGCGCAAGCCGTGGGTGAGGCTTTGGGCATTGCGTTTCGTGTGTCGCTTGAAAAGCGCTTGGCCGGCGCTGAAGCCGTGGGCAAACACAAGACCAGCATGCTGCAAGATATTGAAATGGGCCGCCCGCCCGAGATTGCGGCCTTGGTGGGCTCGATCATTGAGCTGGGCCAGGTGGCTCAGGTGCCCACGCCCCACATTCAAGCGGTGTATGCCTTGGTGAGTTTGCTTGCCAAGACTTTGGCAGATGAAAAAGGCAAGCTGAAAATTTCGCAGTAACAGTTGGATCGCCACGCCCCTCCCCCACGGGCTTCGCCCTCGGGGTGACAGGGGCTCGCGATGACGTAACTGTCATTGCGAGGTGCAAAAGTTAAGTCGTCATTGCGAGGTGCAAAAGTTAAGTCGTCATTGCGAGGTGCAAAAGTTAAGTCGTCATTGCGAGGGCCGAAGGCCCGTGGCAATCCAGGAAATAGCAAATTGAACAAAAGGAAAGAAAATGAAACATTGCTCCACACTCCCCGAGCTTCTCTCAGCCGGTCGCGACCAAGACCCCGTCTTCGGAGCCCCCGGTACGCCTGATTTAACGTACAAGGCGCTGCGCGCACAGATTATTCAAACCATCAAGACGCTGAATGGCTGGGGCATTGGCCGAAACGACCGTGTCGCCATCGTGTTGAAAAACGGCCCGGAGATGGCAGCTTCTTTTTTGGCGGTGGCCTGCGGCACAACCTCGGCACCGTTGAATCCCGCCTACCGGGCCGATGAGTTTGAGTTTTATCTCTCCGACCTGAAAGCCAAGGCACTGATTGTCGAGCAGGGAAGCGACAGCCCTGCCGTGGGCGTTGCTGAAAAATTGGGCATCACCATCATCGAGTTGATTGCCACGCCCGAAAAAGGTGCGGGCAGCTTCACCCTTAACAAGCGCGGCAACAAAAAACTCAAGCTGAAAGAAGGCGGCTGGGCCCAGCCCGACGATGTCGCGCTCATTCTGCACACGTCGGGCACCACATCGCGCCCCAAGATTGTGCCCTTGTCACAGCGCAATGTTTCGGTTTCGGCAGGCAATATTGCGCAAAGCCTGCAGTTCACCAACAAAGATCGCGGCTTGAACATCATGCCGCTCTTTCACATTCATGGCCTGATTGCCGGAACGCTTGCGCCCCTCTCACAAGGCGGTTATTTGTTCTGCTCGCCAGGCTTTAACGCTCTGAAGTTTTTCTCCTGGATGGAAGAGTGCAAACCCAACTGGTACACCGCAGTGCCCACCATGCATCAAACAATTTTGACGCGTGCCGGCCAGAACAAAGCCACTATTGAGAAATACCCGCTGCGGTTTATTCGTTCGTCGTCTTCTTCCCTGCCCACACAAGTGATTCGCGAAATCGAAGAAGTGTTCAAGGCGCCGATGATCGAGGCCTATGGCATGACCGAAGCCTCGCACCAAATGTGCAGCAACCCCTTGCCACCCAAGGCGCGCAAGCCCGGTGCAGTTGGCATTGCGGCTGGCCCTGAAGTGGCCATCATGGATGACAAAGGCAATCTGTTGAAAGCGGGGGATATCGGCGAAATCGTGATTCGTGGCGATAACGTGACCAAGGGCTATGAGAATAATCCTTCAGCGAATGCTTCGGCATTTACCAAGGGCTGGTTTCGCACGGGCGACCAAGGCGTCATGGATAAAGATGGCTATGTCACATTGACCGGGCGGCTCAAAGAAATCATTAACCGTGGTGGTGAGAAAATTTCGCCGGTTGAGGTCGATGAAGTGCTAATGGATCACCCCGCGGTGCTCCAAGTGGTGACCTTTGCTGTGCCGCACGAGAAGCTTGGCGAAGAAGTAGGCGCTGCTGTGGTTTTGCGTGAGGGCATGACGGCCACCGACCAGGAAATTCGTGCCTTTGCTGCGACCAAGCTTGCCGACTTTAAAGTGCCGCGCAAGATTGTGATCTTGGCTGAGATTCCCAAAGGCGCGACGGGCAAGCTGCAGCGCATTGGCATGGCGCAAAAGCTGGGGCTCGTCTAAATGGATCGCCACGGCCTCTTCGAGGCCTCGCGATGACGATTTGCCCATGGCATTAATCCACCGCTCCCCCGCCAGCAACAAGGGCGATCACGGCGCCCTGGGAATTCTTGGCGGCGCCTCGGGTACCGTGGGGGCTGCATTTCTGGCGGCGCGCGCCGCTCTGTTCTCCGGAGCGGGCCGCGTGTATGTTGTGCGCCCGAATCTGAGCGATGGCTATGTGCTAGACCCGGTTTCCCCAGAAGTGATGGTGATCGATGCGGGCCAAGCCAAAGTACGGCCGATCAATGTCTGGCTCGCAGGGCCTGGCCTTGGCATGTCCGATGCAGCTCATCAATTACTTTCGGATGTGTTGGGCAAGCCTGCGCCCTTGGTGATTGATGCCGATGGCTTGAATCTAATCGCAGAAGACCCTGCGCTTGGCAGGCAGTGTGCAAGGCGCAGTGCGCCAACGGTGATCACACCACACCCGGGTGAGGCTTCAAGGCTTTTGGAATGCTCGGCCGATCAGGTTCAAGCGAGCCGCGATCAGGCCGCGCAAGGGCTTGCGAAGCGATTCAATGCAATTGCAGTGTTAAAAGGCGCCGGCACTGTAATTTGTGATGCAGCGGGCAATACGCAGATCAATACAACGGGCAATGCAGCCTTGGCGACCGGTGGAACTGGTGATGTGCTTGCCGGGTTTATGGCTGCGCTGATTGCGCAGGGTCTGGAGCCGCTTACCGCTGCGCGCGAGTCCGTGCGCATTCATGGGCTTGCGGCCGAGCAGCTCACCGATCAGATCGGTGGAGTGCTCGGAATAACAGCGAGTGAGTTGATCCCGGTAATTCGGAAGTTACTTAACTCTTCAGAACGTTTTTAATCTGCTCCAAAGCGCCCGGGTCTTCCAGCGTTGTGAGATCGCCCGAATCGCGGCCTTCAGCGACTGCCTGCATGGATCGGCGCAGCAGTTTTCCAGAGCGTGTCTTTGGCAGCATGGTTACAAAGTGCACGCGCGACGGTCTTGCGATTGCGCCGAGCTCCTTATCGACTGTTGCCATAATCGCTTTTTCCTCGGTAGCGCGGCCTTCGGGCGTTTTGATCACATCAAGATTTTTTAAGACGCAAAATGCCAAAGGCATTTGCCCCTTGAGTGGATCAGCAATGCCCACCACTGCCACTTCAGCGACATTAGGGTGCACCTGAATTGCCTCCTCAATTTCGCGTGTACCCAAGCGGTGGCCCGCAACATTAATGACATCGTCGGTTCTGCCCAGAATGAAGTAATAGCCATCTTGATCGCGTGTGGCGTAGTCAAATGTGGAGTAATACTTTTTGCCGGGCACTGCGGTGAAATAGGTTTTCAAGAACCGCTCATCGTCGCCCCATACGGTTTGCAAACAGCCCGGGGGCAAGGGTGGCACCGCACACAACATGCCTTTTTCGTTGGCACCCACTTCTTCATAGGTGGTCTCGTGAATCAGGCGCAGGTCATAGCCGTAGACGGCAAAGCTTGGGCTGCCAAATTTCGTGGGCGTATCTTCCACGCCATGCTGGGCTGCCATGATCGGCCAGCCGGTTTCGGTCTGCCAATAGTTGTCAATAATCTTTGCGCCACCGAGCGCATCTGAGATCCATCGCGCAGTCGGTTCATCCAGCGGTTCACCGGCCAAGAACAGGCGACGCAGACACTTCGTGTTGTGCTGGGTCATGTACTTGGGGTCTTGCTTTTTCAACACCCTTGCAGCGGTGGGCGAAGAGAACATGGTCGAGGCTTGAAAGCGCTCGACAATGCTCCACCAAATGCCCGGGTCAGGGTTGGTGGGCATGCCCTCATACACGATGGTGGTTGAGCCATTAATTAAAGGTGCATACACAATGTAGGAGTGGCCTACGACCCAGCCGATATCTGAGGTGCAAAAGAAAACCTCACCCGGCTTGCAATCAAAAATGTGTTTCATTGAGGCGGCAAGGGCCACGCAGTAGCCGCCTGTGTCGCGCTGCACACCCTTGGGCTTACCCGTGGTGCCCGAGGTATACAAAATGTAGGAAGGGTCGGTGGCCAGCATGGGCTCGCAGGCAACCACTTCACCCATATGCTGTTGACGCAGTTGGGCATAGTCCACATCGCGGCCATCGACCTTGGTCATCGCAGCGAGGCCCCGATTGACCAGCAGTACTTTTGCTGGAGGCTTTTCGGCAAGTCGGCAGGCTTCATCGACCAAATGTTTGTAGGGCACTTCTTTGCCGTTACGCATGCCGGCGTCCGATGACACCATGACCACCGGCTGGGCATCATCAATACGTGCCGCGAGCGAGGGCGCTGCAAAGCCGCCAAACACCACCGAGTGAATGGCGCCAATGCGTGCACACGCCAGCATTGCAAACACCGCTTCGGCAATCATGGGCATATAAATCAGCACCCGATCACCGCGCTTTACGCCAAGGGATTTTAGAATGGCTGCCATGCACTGCACCTCGGCGTGCAACTCTTTGTAGCTGTAGATTTTTTCTTCTTTGGTCTCGGTGGAAATATAAACCAAGGCCTTTTGATCGCCGCGTGTTGCCAGGTGGCGATCGATGGCGTTGTGGCAGAGGTTGATCTTTCCGCCGACATACCACTTGGCAAATGGCGGGCTTGAGAAGTCCAGGATTTTTTCTGGAGGTGAGAACCATTCCACCATTTGGGCCTGCTCTTTCCAAAAGCCCTCTTTGTCGTCGATGGAACGCTTGTGAAACGCTGCAGTCGTTGTCATGTCTGTCTCCTCCAGCCCTGTAGTTTTTGGATCGTCAGGGGCTGCGCTGCCGATCATGATACGGTGTCACGAGGCGTTTAATACCTCTTCGGGCACAAACACATCGCCTTGCATAATAATTCGGGCGCTTCGACTCATAATGGCCTTGGTGACTGTCCACTGGCCATTCACCAATTGGGCCTGGGCTCCGACGCGTAGCGTGCCCGAGGGGTGGCCAAAGCGAACCGCTTGCCGCTCACCTCCGCCGGCTGCCAGGTTCACTAAGGTGCCAGGCACCGCAGCAGCGGTCGCAATCGCTACCGAAGCCGTGCCCATCATGGCATGGTGCAGCTTGCCCATGGACATGGCACGCGCCAGCAGGTCAAAGTCAGCCGCTGTAATTTTTTTGCCGCTCGAGGCGACATAGTCTCGCGGTGGCGCGACAAAAGCGACCTTGGGCGTGTGTTGACGCGTCGCTGCTTCGCTCACATCTTTGATCAGGCCCATGCGAATTGCGCCATGCGCGCGGATGGTTTCAAACATGGCCAGCGCTTTCGCGTCGTTGTTAATGTGGTCTTGAAGCTCGGTGCCGGTGTAGCCAATGTCTGCCGCATTGACAAAAATGGTGGGAATGCCTGCAGTGATCATGGTCGCCTGTAGTTTTCCAACACCGGGCACCTCAAGAGTGTCAATTAGATTGCCTGTGGGAAACATGGCGCCGCCTGCGCCATCTTCTTCTTCCGCTGCAGGGTCTAAAAATTCCAGCTGCACCTCAGCCGCAGGAAAGGTCACGCCATCAAGCTCGAAATCTCCGGTTTCCTGCACTTGTCCATTCACAATCGGCACATGAGCGATGATGATTTTGTTGATATTGGCTTGCCAAATGCGAACAGTCGCCGTGCCGTTATCGGGAATGCGGCTTTTGTCGACAAAGCCATTGCGAATCGCAAACGGGCCCACAGCAGCAGAAAGATTGCCGCAGTTGCCGCTCCAATCGACAAAGGCTTTGTCAATGGCGACTTGCCCAAACAGGTAATCCACATCGTGATCAGGTCGGCTGCTTTTTGAAAGAATCACTGACTTGCTGGTGCTCGAAGACCCATTGCCCATGCCATCGATCTGTTTGCCATAGGGGTCGGGGCTGCCAATGACCCGCATTAAAACGGCATCGCGCACTTTGCCGGGATTTTGTGCGGCAGCGGGCAGGTCAGCAAGTTTAAAAAATACGCCTTTGCTGGTGCCGCCACGCATGTAGGTGGCGGGAATCTGGATTTGTCTCATAAGGTGTCAGGCACCTAGCGTGGTGTCAGGCACGGTGCCTGACACCTTTCGCAATTAAGCGGCCTTTTTTGCCTCCAAAAAGTCTTGCGCAAAACGCTGCAGCACACCGCCGGCTTCGTAAATCGACACCTCTTCTGCAGTATCGAGTCGGCACAGCACCGGCACTTCCACGCGATCGCCATTTTTGCGGATGATCACTAAAGTGAGCGTTGTGCGCGGGGTGCGCTTGCCAATGACATCAAAGGTTTCGGTGCCATCGATGGCTAAGGTCTTGCGATTTGTGCCGGGAAGAAACTCCAGCGGCAAGACACCCATGCCCACCAGATTGGTGCGGTGAATGCGTTCAAAGCCTTCGGCCACAATGGCTTCAACGCCTGCGAGCCGTACCCCCTTGGCCGCCCAATCGCGCGATGAGCCCTGGCCGTAATCAGCGCCCGCAATAATAATCAGCGGCTGCTTGCGGTTCATATAGGTTTCAATGGCTTCCCACATGCGCATGACCTTGCCTTCCGGCTCGACGCGAGCGAGCGACCCTTGCTTGACTTCGCCATTGACCACAGCCATTTCATTAATGAGCTTAGGATTGGCAAAGGTTGCGCGTTGCGCCGTTAAGTGATCGCCACGGTGGGTTGCATAGGAATTGAAGTCTTCTTCAGGCAGGCCCATCTTGGCGAGATACTCGCCCGCTGCGCTGTCCAGCAAAATCGCATTCGATGGCGATAGGTGATCGGTTGTAATGTTGTCGGGCAGCACCGCCAAAGGCCGCATGCCTTTGAGCGTGCGTGCTCCCGCCAGCGCCCCTTCCCAATAGGGTGGGCGGCGAATATAAGTGCTCTGTGGCCGCCACTGATACAAGGGGCTAACCTTTTCGCCGGAGTCTGCACGAACTGCAAACATGGGCTCATAGACCTTGCGAAACTGCTCGGGCTTGACGCTTTTTTCGATCACTGCATCAATTTCTTCATCGCTGGGCCAAATGTCGGCCAAGCGAATTTCTTTTCCGCTGGCATCAACCCCCAGTACATCTTTTTCAATGTCAAAGCGAATTGAGCCTGCAATGGCGTAGGCCACTACTAAAGGGGGCGAAGCCAGGAATGCTTGCTTTGCGTAGGGGTGAATACGGCCATCGAAATTGCGATTGCCCGACAGCACTGCGGTGGCATAGAGATCACGATCAATAATTTCTTTTTGAATTTTCGGATCAAGCGCACCGCTCATGCCATTACAGGTGGTGCAGGCAAAGGCCACAATGCCAAAGCCTAATTGCTCGAGCTCTTTTAAAAGACCGGCCTCTTCCATGTAAAGCGCCACTGCCTTGGAGCCCGGAGCCGTAGAGCTTTTTACCCAGGGCTTGCGGGTTAAGCCTGCGCGGTTTGCATTGCGGGCCAGCAGGCCTGCCGCAATCATATTGCGGGGGTTGTTGGTGTTGGTGCAGCTGGTAATGGCTGCAATAATCACGGCACCATCGGGCATTACGCCGGGTTCTTCTTGATAGGGCGCGCTAATGCCGCGTTCGGCCAGTGCAGAGGTGGGCAAGCGCTTATGCGGGTTTGATGGGCCCGCCAAGTTGCGCACCACGGTTGAGAGATCAAACTTCAGCACGCGCTCGTACTGCGCTTTTTTCATGCCATCGGCCCACAGGCCGGTTTGCTTGGCATAGGTCTCTACCAGTTTTACCAAGGCATCGTCGCGGCCGGTGAGCTTGAGATACTTGATCGTTTGCTCATCGATATAGAACATGGCGGCAGTGGCGCCAAACTCTGGTGCCATATTGGAAATCGTGGCCCGATCGCCCAGTGTTAGGCTCGCGGCACCTTCGCCATAAAACTCAAGGTAAGCCGATACCACGCGCTCTTTGCGCAAAAATTCGGTGAGGGCCAGCACCACATCGGTTGCAGTAATTCCGGGTTGTGGCTTGCCGGTGAGCTCAACGCCAACAATATCGGGCAGGCGCATCCACGAGGCGCGGCCCAGCATCACAGTCTCCGCCTCTAAGCCACCCACGCCAATCGCAATCACGCCTAGCGCATCCACCATGGGGGTGTGGCTATCGGTACCCACCAGCGTGTCGGGGTAGGCGACATTGTTTTGTACTTGAATCACGGGCGACATGCGCTCCAGATTGATCTGGTGAAGAATGCCGTTGCCCGGGGGAATCACATCGACATTTCGAAACGCTTTGCGGGTCCACTCAATAAAGTGAAAGCGATCTTCATTGCGTCGCTCCTCAATTGCGCGATTTTTTTCGAAAGCGTGTGGGTCATCGCCGCCGCATTCCACGGCCAGCGAATGGTCCACTACCAACTGGGTGGGCACGACCGGGTTGACCAGGGCAGGGTCGCCCCCTTTTTCGGCAATCGCATCGCGCAGGCCGGCCAAATCAACGAGTGCGGTCTGGCCCAAAATATCGTGGCACACCACGCGTGCGGGAAACCACGGAAAATCGAGCTCGCGCTTGCGCTCAATGAGCTGCCTTAGCGAATCATTGAGCGTTGCCGGGTCACAGCGGCGCACCAGGTTTTCTGCCAACACCTTCGAGGTGTACGGCAGGCCATCGTAGGCGCCGGGGGCCAGGGCTTCCACCGCTTCTCGCGCATCAAAGTATTCCAATGAGGTGCCTGCAAGGGGCTTTCGAAAGGCGGTGTTCATGGCGTTTATTTCCGTTTGTCGATAGGAATAAATTTCTGGTCTTCGGGCCCGGTGTAGTTGGCACTGGGGCGAATGATTTTTCCATCGGCCCGCTGTTCAATCACATGAGCGCTCCAGCCCGAGGTGCGAGCAATAACAAAGAGCGGCGTAAACATGGCCGTGGGCACGCCCATCATGTGATAGCTCACCGCGCTGAACCAATCCAGGTTGGGGAACATTTTTTTAATGTCCCACATCACGGTTTCAAGCCGCTCGGCAATGCTAAACATCTTCATGTCTTTCGACATATTGGAAAGCTTGCGTGCCACTTCTTTGATGATCTTGTTGCGCGGATCGGCAATGGTATAGACCGGGTGGCCAAAGCCAATCACTACTTCTTTGCGTTCAACGCGCGCCCGAATATCGGCTTCGGCCTCGTCGGGGTTGTCGTAACGCTTTTGCACTTCAAAGGCCACTTCGTTGGCCCCGCCGTGCTTGGGCCCACGCAATGCGCCAATGGCACCCGTAATACATGAATAAAAATCGCTGCCCGTGCCTGCGATGACGCGCGCCGTAAAGGTAGAGGCATTGAATTCATGCTCGGCGTATAGGTTCAAAGAGGTATGCATGGCACGCACCCACTCTTCGGGCGGTGTTTTGCCATGAAGCAAGTGCAAAAAGTGCCCGCCAATCGAGTCGTCATCGGTTTCAACATCAATACACTTGCCGTTGTGGCTGTAGTGGTACCAATACAGCAGCATGGATCCTAGCGATGCCATGAGGCGATCGGCAATGTCGCGCGCACCGGGTGCGTTGTGGTCTTCTTTTTCGGGCAGGGTGCAGCCCAGGGTCGACACGGCCGAGCGCATGACATCCATGGGGTGGCTTGATGCAGGCAACGATTCCAACACGTGCATGACATTGGCGGGAATGCCGCGCAAGGCTTTGAGTTTGTTTTTGTAGCCGAGCAGTTCGGCGCGCGTGGGCAGCTTGCCGTGTACCAGCAGGTAAGCGATTTCTTCAAATTCGCAGACATCGGCGATATCGAGAATGTCATAGCCACGGTAGGCCAAGTCGTTGCCGGTGCGGCCCACAGTGCACAGTGCGGTGTTGCCCGCTTCAACGCCTGAAAGGGCAACGGATTTTTTGGGTTTTGGTGCTGCGAGGGGGGCTTCTTTCATTTAATAATTACCTTCTTTTAATTGGATTGCCACGGCTGCTTCGCAGCCTCGCAATGACGAATAACATGGATTGCCATGCCGCTTTCAGCGGCTCGCAATGACGGAGCATAAACGTCATTGCGAGGCCCAAAGGGCCGCGGCAATCCATCATTTCTTCTGAAACAACGCGTTGAGTTTATTCTCATAATCCCAGTACCCAATCGAGTCGTAGAGCTCTTTTCTTGTCTGCATCAAGTTCACGACATCTTTCTGGGTGCCCTCGCGGCGCAAGGTTTCATACACTGTTTGTGCGGCTTTGTTCATGGCACGAAACGCCGAGAGCGGGTAAAGCGCCATGGCCACATCGGCGCTGCGCAGTTCATCGAGCGTGTAAAGCGGTGTGTCACCAAACTCGGTAATGTTGGCCAGTACGGGCACTTTCACCGCCTTGGCAAATTCCTTGTACATGGAAAGCTCGGTCATGGCTTCGGGAAAGATCGCATCGGCTCCGGCTTCGACGCAGGCGCAGGCCCGATCAATGGCCGCCTGCAGGCCTTCAACCGCGAGCGCATCGGTTCTGGCCATGATCAGAAAGTCGGGGTCGGTCTTGGCATCTACGGCAGCCTTGACCCTGTCGACCATTTCTTCAGAGCTGACAATGGCTTTGCCCGGCCGGTGGCCGCAGCGTTTTGCGCCCACCTGATCTTCAATATGCATGCCGCCTGCGCCAAACTTGATCAGTGATTTGGTGGTGCGGGCAATGTTAAACGCCGAGGCCCCAAAGCCCGTGTCGACATCGACCAAAAGTGGCACATCACAAATATCGGTGATGCGGCGAACATCGGTTAAAACATCGTCAAGCCCTGAAATGCCAAGGTCTGGCAGCCCAAGCGAGCCGGCTGCCACGCCACCTCCCGAGAGGTAAATGGCGCGAAAGCCCGCTCGCTTTGCCAGCAAGGCATGGTTCGCATTGATCGCGCCGATGACTTGGAGTGGTTTTTCTTGGGCCAACGCTTCACGAAAGCGACGGCCTGCTGAGGCATTCGGCTGCGACATGCTTTTCTCCCTGATTTTTGCCTTGTCTGTCAGGCACGATAGCGCCAGTTTCGGGCTTTGAGAATGCGCCATTTTTGGGCAAGCCTTCGCGATTTGCGAAGGCTTGGGCTTTAGGCTACAGTGCGGGCTTATGTGGGAAGCACTAACAACCGCCGTCACGGCGGTGGCCATTGGCGAGATCGGGGATAAAACCCAACTGCTGACCTTGGTGCTCGCGGCCCGCTTTCCCAAACAGGCCTGGGCGATTATTACGGGCATTGTGGTGGCCACACTGGCCAATCACGCTGCGGCGGTGGCGCTTGGCGCCTGGAGCGCCCACTGGGTCACACCAGAAATTCTGCGTTGGATCCTGGGTCTTTCGTTTGTTGCACTGGCGGCCTGGGCGCTCTTTCCAGACAAGCTCGACGACGGCGAAGTCAAGCTTGCCCGCAATGCGTTGATCGCAACCACCGTTGCGTTTTTTATTGCAGAGATCGGCGACAAAACCCAGGTGGCCACTGTGCTGATTGCCGCGCGTTATCCCGGCTTTCCGGTGGAGGTGGTGATTGGCACCACGCTGGGCATGGTGCTGGCCAATGCGCCAGTGATTTGGGTTGGCGAAAAGCTCTTGGCCCGAGTCTCCATGAAGATGGTTCGAATCGTTGCCGCCTTGATCTTCGCTGCGCTTGGCTTGGCCGTCTTGGTCTTCGGTCTTCCTGATTTTTAGGGGCGCTTCATGTTTAACCCGAGCAAAGACGATGTTCGGCGTTTTTTCTGTGAGGCCTGGGCCAAGCATTGTGCCCAGCAACCTCTGGCGCCCATTGAGGCCATTGCGGCCGATTGGATTGCCCAGCATCCGGAATATCACGAAGAGCTTTCAAATCCCGAGGCTGCGATTGAAAAGGATTACTCGGTGGAGCAGGGCCGCACAAACCCTTTCTTGCATTTATCCATGCATTTATCCATTGAAGAGCAGGTCTCGATTGATCAGCCCCCGGGTATTCGCGACGCGTTCGCAAAATTGGCGCAGCGTTTGGGAAGCCGGCATGAGGCCATGCATGAAGTGATGGAGTGTTTGGGCGAAGTGCTGTGGCAATCACAGCGAAGCCGGGCGCCGATTGACAGTCAGGCGTATGTGGATGCCGTGATGCGCCGGGCCACGCGCAACTAAAGGCGTATGGCGATGCAGATCAACCCTCAGCGCGTTGATTTTGTGACTTTAAAGCTCTTGCTGGCAATTGCGCAGACGGGCTCGATTACCAAGGCGGCGCAAAGCCTGCATTTGGCATTGGGCGCAGCCAGCACACGCATTCGCGATTTAGAGGAACGCTTGGGCGTCGTGCTGCTGTCGCGTCATGCGCGGGGGGTTCGATTTACCGAGGCGGGCGCAACGGTGTTGCACCATGCACGATCCATTGAACGAGAGCTTGCCCAAATGGAATTTGAGGTGAGTGACTTTGCGGCAGGCATTAGCGGCCATGTGCGGGTGGTGGCCAATGCCAGCTCCATTGCCACGGTGCTGCCTGCCGACCTGACTCAATTTTTGAAGGCGCACCCCCGTGTGCGCATTGATCTCGAAGAATGCACAAGCCGCGAGATACAACAGCGGGTTGCCGATAGCGATGCCGAGATTGGTGTGTTTGCCGGCGAGCAACTGCGGCCTGAGCTCACGGTGCTGCCGTATCACCAAGACACCTTGGTGGCCTTGGTGCAAAGCCAACAAGGCTGGAAAAAAGAGCGATCCATTTCGCTTGAGCGCTTGCTCAGTGAAGACTTGATTCTGTTGCAAGAAGGTGGGTCGATTCAAGAGTGGCTTGCCGATGAAGCCCGCCAGCGAGGGGTTCATTTGCGCATTCGAGTGCAGGTCAAAGGCTTTGATGCGATCTCTCAATTGGTCGCCGCAGGCCTGGGCATTACGGTGTTGCCTGAAATTGTGGCCAAGCGTTTTAGCCAGTTGCTGGGCTTAAAGATTTTACCCATCACCGGTGCGGATACGGCGCGTTCATTGTCGATTTGCTGCTTAGATCCTGCCCGTCTTTCGCCTGCCGCTAAAGATCTTTTAGATTTTTTTGCCGATACTCACAAAGGTCAGTGATCGGGCAACGGCCACACTCGGGCGTGCGTGCTTTACAGATATAGCGGCCATGCAAAATTAACCAGTGATGGGCATTGCGTTTAAACGCGGCAGGCACAAGCCGCTCAAGGCGTTTTTCAACTTCCAAAACCGTTTTGCCGGGCGCGATTTTTGTGCGGTTCGATACGCGAAAGATATGCGTGTCCACGGCGATGGTTTCCCAGCCAAACGCGGTGTTTAACACCACATTGGCGGTTTTTCGACCAACGCCAGGAAGGGCCTCGAGCGCTTCACGGCTCTCCGGCACCTGCCCGCCATGCTCGCGAACCAGAATCTCGCAGGTTTGAATCAGGTGTTTCGCTTTGGTTTTGTAAAGCCCAATCGTGCGAATAAAGCTTTCCAGCTTTTCTACACCCAGATTTAAGATTGCCTGCGGGGTGTTGGCTTTTGGAAAGAGCTTGCGCGTGGCTGCATTGACTGAAACATCGGTGGCCTGGGCCGAGAGCAACACCGCAGCCAGCAGCTCAAACGGCGTGGTGTATTCCAGCTCAGTCGTGGGGTTGGGGTTTAAGGCGGCAAGCCTTGCAAAAATTTGTTGCCGTTTTTCGGCGTTCATGGCGTGGCTCCGTGCGTGCGCTTAGCCGCACGTTCACGTGCACGCTTTAAAACATCGGCCAGTTTTTCGGGGTTTGCAGCAGGCTTTTCTTTTGAGGCGCGAATTTTTTCCAGCCGCTCATTTCTTATTTCGAATAGATGCTGCGATTTCGCGGCATGTTCAGCAGTCCATTGGGCGGGGCCGGAAATGTCATGCAGCGCAATACAGTCGACCGGGCAGGGCGCAATACAGAGTTCGCAGCCCGTGCAGTCCTTCGCGATAACTGTATGCATTAATTTGAACCCGCCAACGATCGCATCGACTGGGCAGGCTGCAATACACAAAGTACAGCCAATGCAACGGGCTTCATCAATCCATGCAAGCTTTCGCGGGGCTTCAACCCCATTGGCGGGATTTAAGGGCGCATAAGGCTTGCCCGTGATTTGCGCAAGCTTGCGAATGCCAGCATCGCCACCCGGCGGGCATTGGTTAATGTTGGCTTGGCCTGAAGCGATTGCCTCGGCATAGGGCCTGCACGCCGGGTAGCCGCAGCGGGTGCACTGCGTTTGCGGCAGGGCCGCGTTAATGGCGTCGGATAAAGTCTGCGACTTTGGGTGCGACCTGCTCACGCCACCTGCGTCCGCTAAAAATTCCGTAATGGCCGGCTTTGGGTACGACCAGATCTTCTTGCCGGCTCGCGGGAATGCCCGTGCACAGATCGTGGGCCGCCTGTGTTTGCCCAGGGCCAGAGATATCGTCAAGTTCGCCTTCTACTGTGAGCAGAGCGCTCTTGGTAATATCTTGCGGCCTGACAAGCTCCCCGCGCACATGCCATTGCCCTTTGGGCAAGGCATGCTCTTGAAACACCACACGGATGGTGTCGAGATAAAACTCTCCAGCCAAATCGAGCACGGCGTTGTATTCATCGTAAAACGCCCGATGGCTTTCCGCGCTCTCACCATCACCTTTAATCAGCTGCAAGTAATAGTCGTAGTGCGAGGTGAGATGGCGATTCGGGTTCATGGCCACAAACCCGGCATGCTGCAAAAATCCTGGGTAGACCTTGCGCAGATAGCCCGGGTATTTATGCGGCACGGTGTAGATCACATGATTTTCAAACCAGTGATAAGGCTTTTCAATGGCGAGGTCATTGACCGAGGTGGGGCTTTTGCGCGTATCAATGGGCCCGCCCATCATGATCAGCGAACGCGGGTAGCAGGGCTCGTTGTTGCTGGCCATTAGCGAGACCGCAGCCAGCACCGGCACGGTAGGTTGGCAAACCGACATGACATTGAGATCGGGGCTTAATGCGCGAATGAACTCGCGGATGTAATCCACATAGTCATCTAAATGAAAGGGCCCGAGTTTTAGGGGCACCATGCGCGCGTCGATCCAGTCGGTAATGAACACTTCATGATTGGGCAACAGGGTGCGCACCGTGTCTCGAAGCAAGGTGGCATGGTGGCCTGACAAAGGTGCCACCAGCATGATCTTGGGGTCGTTTCGAGCAGCCATGCCCGGCGGGATCTGGCGCTCAAAATGAAGCAGATTGCAAAACGGCTTTTCCAGAATCGTTTTTTCTACGACGGGAACTGTTTGGCCATCGATTTCGGTAGTGGCAAGACCGAATGGGGGCTTGCGGTATTCCTTGCCCAGGCGATGCACCAAGTCAAAGGTGGCGGCAATACGCTTGGAAAACGGTGTGTAGGCCAGCGGGCTGTAAGGGTTGGTATACACCTGGGCCGAAGCCCCAGCGACCCGGCTTAGCGGGTTAAGAATTGAGCGTTGAAATTCGTGGAGCTGGTAGAGCAATGGACACCCCCTTGGGTGGGCGAAGTTTACCAGTAGTTTTCTACGGCGATCTGGCCGGGGCTGCTTTGGCGGGCGGTACGAAACCCTTTGGCTTTCAGCGCCTGGCGTGTGTCATCGACCATTTCCGGGTTTCCACACAACATGATCCGGGAGCGGTCCAGGTCAAGCGCAAGTTTTGCCTTTGATTCCAGCTCGCCTGAGCTGATGAGATCGGTGAGTCGTTGACCAAGCATGTCCGCAGCGGTCTCTCGCGTTACAACGGGAATGTAGGTCAGCTTGTGTGCGTGCTCTTTGAACACGCCATGGCGGTGAAATGATTCAATCGTGTCGCGATAGGCAAGCTCATGCAAAAAGCGCACACTGTGGGCCAGCACAATATGTTCAAAACTCTCCCAGGCTTGCGGGTCTTGCAAGATCGACAGAAAGGGCGCAAGGCCTGTTCCGGTGGAGAGCAGCCACAGGTCGTTGCCGCCTTGAAACCGGCTTAGGGTCAAAAAGCCGTGGTTTTGCTTGTCAATGAGCAGCGTGTCGCCGACTTTAAGCCGCGAGAGTTCGCTGGTGAACTCGCCGCCGGGCACGACAATTGAATAAAACTCTAAAAATTCATCGTAAGGGCCCGACACCATGGAGTAGGCCCGCCATGCAATTGAGCCATCGGGCTTTTCAACGCCAAGCCTTGCGAACTGGCCAGCTGTGAAACGAAAAGAAGCCGGGCGTGTCGTGCGGAAAGAAAACAGGTGGTCAGACCAGGGGTGGATCCAGGTGATGGTTTCGCGGGTAAATTTTTCCTGCGATGTGCCGCTCACTTTTCCAAAAGCCCGCGCTTGTCTTTCACCTTTGCCCACTCATCGGCGTCGGGGAAGTGGGCTTCCATGCGGCTGATGGTTGGCCAATTCTGAGAGAGCTCTGCGTTGATGGCAATGAAATCGCGCTGGTCATTGGGCACATCTTCTTCGGCGAAGATGGCATTGACCGGGCACTCGGGAATGCACACCGCACAGTCAATGCACTCTTCGGGGTCGATCACCAAAAAGTTGGGGCCCTTGCGAAAACAATCCACAGGGCAGACATCGACACAATCGGTGTAGCGGCATTTAATGCAGGATTCGGTAACAACGTGGGTCATGGTGTGGCCGTTTACTCTTTCTTGGGTTGGCGCAAGCTGCGCTTCTTGCCTTGCAGCATTAAACTCGCATTTTAACGGACTACACTAAGCGAACCGCCTTGCTTTAAGTCAAAGGACCCCATTCCCATGCCGGACAAATCGACTTTAGATGCCCTGGATACTGCCGCTTCGCGAGAGAAAATCCTTTCCAGAATCAGGGCCGCCCAAGGCCGCCCTGCCGCAGCCAAAGACCGCGAGGAAGAGCTAAGCGAAAGCTATATGTCGCTCAAACCCCCCGGGCCCCAGCCCCAGATTCAGGGCTCCTTGGTCGAGCAGTTTGTGGCCCAATCAGAGCGCTTATCGGCCACGGTTGCCCGTGTGAACTCGATGGCCGAGGTGCCCAAGGCGGTTGCCGATTATCTCAATGGCAGGGGGTTATCGACTCAGGCAGTTGTATGGAAGTCGTTGTCGGATCTGAAATGGAAAGAGGCTGGTTTGTCGGTCGAGGCGCGAGCCCCTTTTCGCGATGATCCCAAGCCTGATTTGGTCGGAATTACCGGCTGTTTTGCTGCCATTGCCGAGACGGGCACGCTGGCCATGCTCTCGGGGCCCGATACACCGGCTTCCATGGCCTTATTGCCCGAGACGCATATTGCGGTGGTTCCCGAGTCAAGAATTCTGGCTCACATGGAAGATGTGTTTGCCTTGTTGCGCCATGAGCGGGGGGCGCCACCCCGGGCCCTTAATTTTATTTCTGGGCCTTCGCGCACGGCCGATATTGAGCAGACCCTGGTGATTGGCGCGCACGGCCCTTACCGGGTGCATTTGATTTTGCTGGCTAATTCTTAATTCGGTTCAAAAGGAAGTTCGATGTCTAAGCCCAAGCTTGCGGTGACCCGCCGCATTTACGACTCTGTCTATGGATCGCTTTCCAATGTGTTTGAAATCGTGGCCGATAACCAGGCCACCGATCAGCCCTGGGATGCAGCGACCATGCAAAAAAATGTTGCAAGCGTCGACTATTTGTTTTGTTCGGTTGCCGACAAGATCGATGCCGGGGTAATTCATGCGGCTGCCAATCTCAAAGTGATTGCCACGGGTGCGGTGGGCTTTAATAACATTGATGTTGCGGCGTGCAAGGCGCGTGGCATTCGCGTAACCAACACCCCCGATGTGCTGACCCAAACCACGGCCGATTTCGCCTTTGCGTTGATGATGGCTACCGCACGTCGCATTCCTGAATCGGAGCGTTATGCCCGCGCTGGCCAATGGAGCGGCTGGGCCTTTGATCAGTTTACGGGCCGTGATCTGCACCATGCGACCTTGGGCATTATTGGCATGGGAAGAATTGGCGGCGCAATTGCCAAGCGCGCCAGCGGCTTTGACATGCGCGTGATCTATTACAACCGCAATCGTAGCCAGGAGGAATATGGCGCCACCTGGGTTGAGCGCGATACGCTTTTGAAAGAATCTGACTTTGTCATGCTGGTGGTGCCCTATAGCCAGGCGACCCATCACTTGATTGGCGCGGCCGAGCTTTCGCTGATGAAACCCACGGCAACGCTCATTAACATTGCCCGCGGCGGGGTGGTGGATGACCAGGCCTTGATTGCGGCTCTGAAAAACAAAACGATTGCAGCGGCGGGGCTGGATGTGTTTGAAAACGAGCCCAAGTTCGATCCGGAATTTCTGAAGTTTGAAAACGTGGTGATTACCCCGCACATTGCAAGCTCCTCTAAAGCCACCCGTGGCGCCATGATGCAGTTGGCGGCCGATAACCTGATTGCCCATGCCAAGGGCCTGCCGCTAAAGACGCCGGTGGCATGAGAGTTTCTACCAAAGACAGAATTCTAGAGGCTGCCTTTCAAGAGTTAATTGAGAAAGGTTTTGGCCGGTTAACCATTCAGGGGGTAGCCGAGCGAGTTCAGATCTCTCTTGGAAATTTGACCTATCACTTCCCAAACCGAGAGCAGTTGATTCAGGCCATGATCGATCAGTGGTTTGAAAACTGGAAGGTCGAATTTAGCCAGGTGATCAACACGAAGATCAGCGAAAAGAACCGTGATATGTCGGGGTTTATCGAGTGGGTCATGGATTACGCCCTGGTCAAAGAAAATGTTCGCACCTTTACAGAGCTCTGGGCCATTGGCAATCATGAGCCTAAGGTAGCCAAGATGCTCGATAAGCTTTACGAGCAGGCGACCGACACAGTGATTGAGGCGCTTGGTTTGAGTGCGAGTGGCAAAGAATCGACCGAGGTTCGAAACCTGTTGTATGTGCTTGCGGCGGTGTCGGAAGGTTCAACGGCTGTTTTAGGCAACTCCGCCAAGGGCCATGCCCAGCGAAAAATCCTGAAAAAAAGCGTGAAAAAAATACTCAGTCCACTCTTTGAGGTCGCCTTGCGGCGCACCAAATCGCGATAGCCCTACTTATAGCAAGGTTTTGCTAGTCTAGTAATAATTTACTAGACAAGGCTGCGCAACTTGGATAGCCTTCCTAAAATTCTTCGGGAGGCTTTCGTGGAATCGAGCCTAAAAATTAGCAGTGTGGCCCTAGCAGTGGGTCTGCTTTTTGCCAATGCTGGGCATGCCGAGTTGCCCAAGGGCGGCAAGATCGTGGGCGGGGCAGGAAGCATCTCTAGCACCGGCACCACCATGACCGTGACCCAAACCACCGAACGCATGGCGGCGGATTGGCAAAGCTTCAGCATTGGCAAAGGCCACACGGTTAACTTTGTTCAGCCCAACAGTAATTCGGTGGCGTTAAACCGGGTGCTGGGTTCGGATGTGTCCGTTATTCAGGGGGCGTTAAACGCCAACGGCAAACTATTCTTAATTAACCCCAATGGTGTGTTGTTCACAAAAGATTCCCATGTGAATGTGGGAAGTTTAGTGGCGAGTACGCTCAACATCACTACCGAAAACTTCATGGCGGGCAACTACCGCTTTGAAGGTGCAAGCAGCAACGCCATTATCAATCAGGGCAACATCACTGCCAAAGGTGATGGCGCAAGTGGCGGCACGGTTGCGTTGATTGCGGCAAAGATTGTGAACCAGGGCGTCATCACAGCACATAAAGGCAATGTGCTGATGGGCGCAGGAAGCCGGGTTACGCTGAACTTGGGTGGGCCCGTCAGTATTGAAGTCGAGCAGGGCGCGCTGGATGCGCTGATTGAGCAGGGCGGCGCGATCAAGGCCGATGGTGGCCTGGTGTATCTGACGGCGAAGGCGGCTAACGACATTGTCACCACCGTGATTAACCACACCGGCATTACCGAAGCCCAAACGCTTGCTACCGGTGAGAGCGGTCAGATCTATCTTATGGGCGAGATGGCGAAGGGCCGTGTGGAAGTGGCTGGCTCCCTAGATGCGAGTGCCCCGAATGGGGGTGACGGCGGGTTTGTGGAGACCTCTGCCGCGACTCTGAAGGTGCATGAC
>QXGG01158765.1_pt1 | contig 37798 bp, 32 predicted proteins | sample 1982491 | NCBI WGS metagenome assembly QXGG01 (sample SAMN09924614, study PRJNA488089) | Wastewater metagenome, whole genome shotgun sequencing project. | isolation source: South African research farm wastewater | place: South Africa: Irene, Agricultural Research Council, Animal Production...
CAAACCGCCTTCACTGGCAGTGCAGGTATTAAAGACCTTGCCCGCTCGTCGCTGTATGCACATCTAAGCGCTGATCAATTGGATGCCGACCGCTACTTGCCCGCAGCAACTGCAAAAGCCACCACCGAGCGCCAAGCAGAAGTTAAACAACAAAAGGCCAAAGCAGGCAGCACAGGCACAACAAGTTTACCTGAGACCCCCTCCAACAATGCGTGGAGCACCGATAAAGTCCTACCCATTGAACAACTAGCACAGGTCAATGCCGATATTGATGTCGCCTTTAATGAGCTGACGCTCAATAAGTTTCCTATCACGCAAGCGCAATTTAAACTGCTGGCTAAAAACGGCAAACTCACTTTAAACACCTTGCAAGGCGGTTTATATAAAGGCGAGTTTAAGGCCAGCGGCAGCCTCGACACCACAGCTTCGCAACCCTTAATCGCATTGAAGTTGATGACTCGCAATATGCCAGTTGAAAAGATTCAACGCACCCTTGAGCAAGAGGTCACCATGAGTGGTTTACTCGACCTCAACACCGACCTCAACACTCGCGGTAATAGCGAGCAGGCGTGGATAGAACAACTCAATGGCACCTTAAACTTTGCAGTACACAATGGCGTACTGCCGGATGCGAACTTAGAGCGCCAACTATGTATTGGTATTGCCACCCTCAACCGGAAAAAACTCGGTCCCGACACGGGCAGTAAAGATACGCGCTTTAACGATCTGCGCGGCACTCTCAATATCCGCAACGGCCGCGCGCATAATCCTGATTTACGCGTTGCTATTCCAGGCTTAAGTGTCAAAGGTAAAGGCGATATCGATTTACGCGTACTGAGCTTAGATTATTACGCGGGGATTATTATCGAAGGCGATACCCATCCCATGCCCGATCCCGCCTGCCAAGTGAATAAGCGTTTCGTGGGTATCGAATGGCCCGTGCGTTGCCGTGGTCCGCTGGAGTTGGGAGCTAAAGCCTGCCGTATTGATCAGGACGGTTTAGGTAAAGTTGCCGCAACCTTAGCCGGTGAGAAGCTCACCGAAAAAATCAATGAAAAACTCGGCGATAAAGTCAGCCCTGAACTCAAGGATGCACTGAAGGGGCTGTTTAAGCGATGAAGCCTGAAGCCTTTGGCCCAGCAGTGGTGACTTGGTACCAAGCCCACGGCCGTAAAGATCTACCTTGGCAGCACGATGTCACGCCCTATCGAGTGTGGATCTCAGAAATTATGCTGCAGCAAACTCAAGTCAGCACCGTTTTGGGTTATTTTGCGCGCTTTATGCAGGCCTTACCCACAGTGCAGGATCTAGCCGCAGCGCCGTTAGATGAGGTGCTGCACCTGTGGACGGGGCTGGGCTATTACACCCGTGCACGTAATTTACATAAAACGGCACAGCTCGTATGCGACAGCTATAACGGAGAGTTTCCCCGCAGCGCTGAGGCTTTAGCCACATTACCCGGCATTGGCCCTTCTACAGCGGGTGCTATAGCCAGTTTGAGTATGGGCCTGCGCGCGCCGATTCTGGATGGCAACGTGAAACGTGTGTTAGCACGTTACAGCGCCGAAACCAGTTACCCTGGCAGTACAGCGGCAACAAAACGCCTGTGGCAGCTGGCAGAATTACTCACACCACAACAGGATGTAGCGCACTACACCCAAGCCATGATGGATCTTGGTGCCACTTTATGTACGCGCAAACAGCCTGCATGTGAGCGCTGTCCTGTGACTACAGGCTGCTTGGCTTACGCAACTGACCAACAACAGCTGCTGCCTGTGCCGCGTCCACGTAAAGAGGTGCCTGTCAGACGCATCACCATGCCCATCCTGACCAATCAAGACAATGCCATTCTATTGCAACAACGCCCTGCAGAAGGCATTTGGGGCGGCCTTTGGAGCTTGCCTGAGTTGAGCGATATCCAAGGGCTAACGACCTTATTGCATCAGCATCAACTCCACAGCCAAGAGCAACAGCGCCTTGAACCGCTACGCCACACCTTCAGCCACTTTCATTTAGATATCGAACCCTGGCTGATCCAAGTCCACAGCAGTGCGCCGCTTGGCGTAGCCGAAAGCAATTGGCTCTGGTATAACCCCAGTAATCCACCGCGCTTAGGTCTTGCAGCCCCCATCAAAGGGCTCATTGAGCGCGCACTCATTCAGCTACCACTGGAGATTTAAGATGACCCGTATGGTTATGTGCCGTAAACACAAACAAGAACTCGCAGGCCTCGCACGCGCACCCTTTCCTGGCAGCAAGGGCGAAGACATCTATAACAATATTTCTCAGCAAGCGTGGAATGAGTGGCAAGCCCACCAAACCATGCTGATTAACGAACGCCACCTCAATATGATGGACGCTGACGACCGCAAGTTTATTATGGAAGAAATGGGTAAATTCTTTGCCGGTGAAGACTTTGCACAGGCCGAAGGTTATGTGCCGCCCAGCGAATAATAAAGTATTTTCACAAAGTTACTTGACGGCAGGCTAAAAAATCTGTTTAATAGCCGCCGTTGAGCCCGGATAGCTCAGTCGGTAGAGCAGAGGATTGAAAATCCTCGTGTCGGCGGTTCGATTCCGTCTCCGGGCACCATATTTTAAAAACTCATTCAGCTTTGAATGAGTTTTTTTTTGCCTAAATTTTAACATCACACAAGCACGCTATTATTTATAGGGTTATAGTGACTCGCATTAGAGTATCTCTATTGATGCTCAAGCCATATACAATGTGATTCACTTCTTATGCTCAATACCCCACTCATGACGCCTCACCGCTCACCCTTAAAATATATTGTTGTGTATCTACTGTTAGTCATAGGCACAGTGCTGGGTTATTTAGGCTGGCAGACACTCAGTACACCCACTCCAGCCTATACAGGCGCCTTACTCTTGAGCTTGAGCCTATTTGCAGGACTCTCTACTGTGTACTGGTGTGTTGCGCTATGGCGTCATAGCGCGCAGTCAAAGCAACAGCACGTCAGTGCACAACTTGATGCAGAACGCCTGAAACTGGCGTTAGAAGCAGCCAATCAAGGGCTCTGGGATTGGGATTTACGCCAGTCTCAAACCATATTCTTTTCTAGTGCTTATTGCGCCACGCTAGGTTACAGCCCAACAGAGTTTGGTAATAATCAACAGGCTTGGAAAAACCGTCTGCACCCAGAAGAGCGCGAGCTTATCCTACGCAACGTCACAACCTTTCTCGCTGACAGCCACGAGGATTATGACAGCACCTATCGCATGCAGCACAAAGACGGTGATTATCGCTGGATACGCTCACGCGGACGCCTGATTAAGGATGCCACAGGTGCACCAGAGCGCTTTATTGGTGTCGCCCACGACATCACCACACAACGCGGTGCACAAGAGCGCTTAAAACAAGCCAAAGCCGTATTTGAAATCACCCATGAAGGGGTGTTGATTACCGATCACAACAACATTGTTGTGCATATTAACCCCGCTTTCACGCAGATTACTGGCTATAACCTTGAGGATGTATTGGGGCAAACGCCAAGCATGTTTAAGTCTGGTCGACATAAAGCTGATTTTTATCAAGCATTATGGACCAGCCTTGAAACCACAGATGAATGGAGTGGTGAAGTTTGGAATCGACGCAAAAACGGTGAAATTCTTCCCCAATACCAAACCATTCGCTCAATCCGTGATGAAAACGGCTTAATCTCACACAACGTGGCTGTGTTCTCAGATATATCACTATTAAAAAGCTCACAATCGGAACTCAATCACCTTGCACGTCACGATCCATTAACCGGATTAGCCAATCGCGCACAACTTTACGAGCGACTCACCCAGACGTTACATAAATCACTTGAGCAAGGGAAAAACAGTACCTTATTTTTAATCGATTTAGACCACTTTAAAACCATTAACGAAAGCTTAGGCCACAGCGTTGGCGATCAAGTACTGCAAAGCATCGCGCAACGTATCACTGGCATCATTGATCAAAAAAAATGCACGCTGGCACGCATTGGTGGTGATGAGTTTGTGGTGATTTGTGAAAGTACGCATAATCCAGCAGAAGCGGCGACTATGGCCCAAGCGCTGATTCAAGCCAGTAAACAGCCCTTTATGCTCAATAACAATGAGCTGTTTATCAGCGCCAGTGTGGGTGTTTGCCTGTTTCCAGAATCGGGACAAACTGTTGAAGAGATTATGCGCAATGCTGATTCTGCTTTAAGTAAAGCCAAAGACAGCGGTCGCGATACCTTTGCTTTTTACTCAAGCGAAATGACCGAACAAGCCTTCCAACGGATCTCGGTGGGCAGTGAGCTGCGCCATGCTTTAGAGTCGGATGGACTGACGGTCTATTACCAGCCTGTCTATGAGATGCAGACACTGCAATTATCCGGTTGCGAAGCGTTGGTACGCTGGAATCATCCACAACGCGGCCTCGTATCGCCGGCTGAGTTTATTCCCATTGCCGAAGAGCTAGGCCTGATCGGTGCCATTGACGAATGGGTACTGCAGCGCGCTTGCGAGCAAATGTATATTTGGCAAACACAGGGCCAGCAACTGGACTTTATCGCCGTCAATCTCTCCAGCCGCTCACTGTCCAATCAGCAGCTAACACAGACTGTAGCCGCCACCTTAGAACGCACTGGTATCGCGCCTCAGCATCTGGAGTTGGAAGTCACAGAAAGCGCGGTTATGGAAAACCCAACCCATGCTGATGCCACATTAAAAGAGCTGCAAGCCTTGGGTATACGCTTAGCGATTGATGATTTTGGCACAGGCTATTCTTCTTTATCACGCTTAAAATCTTTGCCTGTACATAAGCTTAAAATTGATCAAAGCTTTGTAAAAAATCTACCCAGTGATGTCGAAGATATTGCCATCGTGCGCGCCATTTTAGCGCTGGGTAAAAGTATCGGCTTGCAAGTACAAGCCGAAGGGATTGAAACTGAAGCGCATCTGCACTTTTTACAAGAACAACAATGCCCGCTAGGCCAAGGCTATTGGTTTAGTCGTCCCCTACCTACAGCTGATTTTTCTCAGCTATTAGCCACTGAGTTCAGAAAAAACCCAAATTAAAGCGTGGCAAAACTTAAAAAGAACATCATAAAAAAAGGGGCAGCCACGGTTAGAATTAAACCACTGATAATCGCGGTCGGGACATATTCGTAATTGCAGGCTTTGCGCACAAACGGCAGTGTCGTATCCATCGCTGTTGCAGCACACACACCAATACTGCTGTTGGCATATCGCCCGCCCAGCAAAAACACCACAGTTAAGCCAATCAGTTCGCGCATTAAATCATTGAGCAACGCCACACTGCCGTAGGCTTCACCCAAATACTGCCCGGCCAGCGCACCGGACAAACTAAACCAGCCAAAACCTGTGCTCAATGCCAAAGCAATCGCCCACTGCTCACCGGTTACCCAGCTGATTAAGATACCCGCCAGCATTGAACCCAGCATCACCAGAGCGGGTATCACCAACACCCGCGGCGCCAGCCATGAGCGGTTAATCGCCACCTGAGCCAGATCAATACCGATGAGCAGCAACAAAATATACAACCAATAGGAAATATTAAAAGCGACCGCGCCGACTGGGTTGTCATGCCATTGTAAACGGTAAAAAAACGCGCCCAACAGCACTAAACTAAAGGCAATTAGGCATTCTTTAATGGGATACCACAGCGCCGCCCACGAACTGCGCTCCGTATCTGCCAACTGGCGCTGGCGATTCAAAGGCATAATCAACACAAAAACAATGGCACTGATCGTAAAGGCATAGAGCGCAGCATGCTTAAGGATACTTAAGCCGGCAGCTAACGAACTGAAAGCTTCGCCTGACTCCAAGCCAATCACAAACAGAATCACCCAAACCACCGGCGTAATCCCTGTAACAGCCTGACGTATCAGAGGTTTTGCCAGCATTTTACCTAAGCCATAACCGCCGATTAAAAACAGTAAAATAGGTATAACCGACGCCAAAATATTGTAAAAAACAGCAGCCACTGACAGCCTCTTTAAGATCTTGAGATCATGCATAGAAGGAAAAAACGGGCACCAGTTTAGTGCATTCCCCACCAGAAAGGGGCGTGCTGTATGCAGGCTTAAAAATCACCCCACAACTGCTGCGCTACACTCAAGGCCACAACAGGGGCTGTTTCTGTACGCAAAACCCGTGGACCTAAACGCGCAGGCTGAAAACCATATTCAGCCGCTTGCGCCACCTCGCCTTCAGTTAAGCCACCCTCTGGACCAATCAAAAAGGCCAAAGTATGCGGCGTGGCATGTTGAGTTAAAGATTGCGCAACCGGGTGCAGCACTAACTTCAAATCAGCCTGCACGCTCGCCTGCCAGTCTTTGAGCAACTGCGGTGCATGAATCACTGGCACCTTGGAGCGGCCACACTGCTCGCAGGCACTGATGGCAATCTGCTGCCAATGCTCTAAACGTTTCTGCGCGCGCTCGTCATTGAGCCGCACCTCACAGCGCTCGGTAAATAAGGGGGTGATCTGTGCCACGCCCAGTTCAGTGGCTTTTTGGATCGCCCAATCCATACGCTCGCCACGCGACAAACCTTGCCCTAAGTGAATGCTGAGCTTTGATTCAGGCAAACCTGGCACGTGCTCGCGCAACTCCACCTGTACGGCTTTTTTCGTCACGCTGGTCAGTTCGCCACGAAACTCATCGCCGCTACCATCAAATAACTGCACCGCAGCGCCAACGCTTAAACGCAGGACACGGCTAAGGTAATGCGCTTGCGCCTCAGGCACATCCAGCACACCCAGCGCCAATGGCGCAGCAACAAAAAAACGCGGTAGCGACATCTCGAAACTCCAGACATAAAAAACCACGCTATGGTGCGTGGTTTTTCACAGAGCGTCTAGCCGTTAATCGCGCGTCGCGATATCAATACCAGTCGTGGCCACTTCAGCCAACCAATGGATCTGCTCAGGCGTGATGACATAAGGCGGAATAAAATACACAACGTTGCCCAATGGACGCAGCAAAGCGCCTTGCGACATCGCATATTCATAGACTTTTAAACCCCGACGCTCTTGCCAAGCAAAGGGCTCTTTAGTGGCTTTATCTTTGACCATTTCAATGGCTAAGATCATGCCGGTTTGCCGCACTTCAGCCACATGCGGATGCTCGTGCAAATGCGCGGTCGCATCGGCCATATGCTGAGCGAGAACTTTGTTTTTCTCGATCACATTGTCTTCAGCAAAAATATCTAAAGTCGCTAAAGCGGCAGCGCAGGCTAATGGGTTACCGGTATAGGTATGCGAGTGTAAAAACGCACGCATGGTGTCATATTCAGCATAAAAGGCTTGATAGACTTGATCGGTCGTTAAAATGGCCGCCATGGGCAAATAACCGCCGGTTAAGGCTTTGGATAACACAATAAAATCTGGCGTAATATGCGCTTGCTCACAGGCAAACATGGTGCCCGTGCGCCCAAAGCCCATGGCAATTTCATCTAAAATTAAATGCACACCATAGTGATCACAAGCTTCGCGCAATAACGTCAGATACACCGGATGGTACATACGCATCCCGCCCGCACCTTGCACCAACGGCTCAAGAATCACCGCAGATAACTCATGATGATGCTGCTCTAAGGTTTGACGCATATGCTCAAACATCAGACGCGAATGCGCTTCCCAGCTCACCCCTTCAGGGCGGTGATAGCAATCTGGACTGGGCACTTTAATGCAGTCCATCAGCAACGCTTTATACGTCTCAGTGTATAAAGCGACATCACCAACCGCCAAAGTCGCTAAGGTTTCACCGTGGTAGCCATTGGTGATAGTGGCAAAGCGTTTTTTGTGTGGCTGATCATGATTGAGCCAATAGTGGTGGCTCATTTTCAGCGCAACTTCAATACCCGACGAGCCATTATCCGCATAAAACACGCGGTCTAAACCCGCGGGTGTCATCGCCACTAAGCGCTCGGATAACTCAATCACCGGAGCATGACTAAAACCTGCCAGCATCACATGTTCAAGCTGGTCAAGCTGCTGCTTAATACGCTCATTGATACGTGGATTGCAGTGGCCAAAAATATTCGTCCACCACGAACTCACAGCATCTAAATAACGGTTACCGTCAAAATCCTCCAGCCAAATACCTTCAGCACGGCGAATGGGTACGATCGGTAAACTCTCGTGGTCTTTCATTTGTGTGCAGGGATGCCATAAAACGTTTAAGTCACGCTGCATCCATTGATCATTTAAACTCACTTGCTTGCTCCCGTTAACGGATGACACAGCCTAACAGATGCGCCAAAGCATGCTAGAAAAAACCTGCACTCAAATGCACTTACGCCATCGGCACGCAGCTGAGTTTAAGCTCTAAACAATGCCGTGCACCGGGCTCTAACACGAGGTGATCGCTCAGCACATTCGCGCTTTCAATACACAACATCTGCTGCCATGCCGTGCTGGCAAAACCACTTAAAGTTTTGGACTTTTCTACGCCCGGATTCCATACAATGGCTGAGCTTGAGCCTTGACTCTGCAGATGAATTTGACGCTGCCAGCCTGGATCTTCGATGTACAAATGCTCAGGCACCTGCAGATACACGCGATCTGTTTCATCAGCGCACACCAATGCGCCGACTTGCTCACGCAACTGCCATTGCTCCAGCGTCTCGTGATACGCACAACCGCCAAGCCCCTGCACCGCAACCTGACGCACATCACTGACCGCAAAATAGGTGTGTAACGCCTGACTGATCGCCACAGGTTGTGTGCCAAGATTATGATTTTCCAAACGCAGGGTGAGCTGCTCACCCAAGCTGATATGCAACTGCACCCTCGCGGCATGCGGCCAATGCGTTAAGCCCTGACTGGCATCCAGCTGCAAACTCAGCTGCACCGCCTCAGCATCACTGCGACTACTGAGCAACTGCCAATCCAAGGTGCGCGCTAAACCATGAAAAGGTGCCGTATCCGTGGTCATCTGTTGCACTGCAAGCGGGTTGCGCTGAATATCACCAAACCAAGGCCAGCACACAGGCACGCCACCGCGCACACTGTGTCCCCGCTCGTACTCAGCTTGCGGACTTAACCAAATCAGCGGCGGTAACTCAAGATCAGGCCAGTAACTGAGAATTTGCGCACCTTGCTGGCATATATCCAACTGCGCTGCACCCCAACGTAGACGCCAGCCTGGCAAGCCAGAAAAATCCATCGGTATGATTGCATGCTGCATGCTAGGCCTCCTTGAGCCGATTTATTTACTGATTGCCGTAAATCTGACTCGGCAGCCAAGTAATAATTTCTGGCCAAACGTAAGCCACCACCAACATGCTGATCTGAATAGCGATAAAGGGTAAAACACCGCGATAGATGGTTGCTGTAGCCACCGATGGCGGGGTCACGCTGCGCAAATAAAACAGCGAAAAGCCAAAGGGCGGTGTGAGGAATGATGTTTGTAAATTCAAAGCAATCATAACTCCTAGCCACACTGGATCTAAGCCCATCGACAACAACACAGGACCAACAATGGGCACAACAACAAAAATAATTTCGATAAAGTCGAGAATAAAGCCCAGTAAAAAAATCACCACCATGACTAAGAAAAATGCACCCAACACGCCACCTGGTAGTTGCGCAAACACATTCTCAATCATCATATCGCCGCCAAAACCACGAAACACCAAGGAAAACAGTGATGCGCCAATCAAGATCAAAAATACCATCGAACTGATTTCAGCGGTTGAAAATGACACTTCACGCAAGCGCTTAAGCGTCAATTGACCTTTAAGCAGACCTAGGATTAACGCACCGATCGCACCTAAGGATGCCGCTTCTGTGGGCGTTGCCACACCGGCCAAAATAGAGCCCAAGACCGAGCCCATTAACACCAGTGGCGGCAGCAACGCTTTAAATAAACGCCCCCACTCAATCGGACCTAAGGCTTCTTGGGGTAAAGCAGGCAGTTTTTTCGGCTGCGTCACCGCAACAAAAATTAAATATGCGATATACAGACACACCAACAGCACACCGGGAATCAGTGCACCGATAAATAAGTCACCCACAGAGACCGTTTTGGGCGTAAACACGCCCATACGAATTTGTGCTTGCTGGTAAGCACTCGATAAAACATCACCCAGCAACACCAAAATAATGGATGGCGGAATAATTTGTCCCAAAGTGCCGGTCGCCGCCAAGGTGCCGGTCGCTACCGCAGGATCATAACCACGGCGTAACATTGTCGGTAGCGCCAGCAAACCCAAAGTAACCACCGTAGCGCCCACCACACCGGTACTGGCTGCTAAAAGAGCACCCACCACACAGACAGAAATCGCTAAACCACCGCGCAAAGTACCAAACAAGCGCGACATGGATTCGAGTAAATCTTCTGCCACTCGCGATTTTTCCAGCATCACCCCCATAAAGACAAACAAGGGCACGGCAAGCAAAGTCTGGTTGTTCATAATGCCAAACAAACGGTTGGGCAAAGCCTGCAAAAAGCTGGGGTCAAACGCACCAGTGGCCACGCCAATCATGGCAAAAATTAACGACACGCCACCCAGCACAAATGCAACTGGATAGCCCATCACCAGCGTTAAACAAATAGTTAAAAATAAGCTGATTGCCAGTACTTCAGTCATGCTGTACACCTTCACTCAAAGCGGGTGTGCGTAACTGTTGCATCAATAGCACTAAATCAGCACAGCATTGCAGTAGCAAACTTCCCACAAGTAATAAAATAATACTCTTTTGCAGATACATAAAACCTAAGCCACCGGCCTCGCCTGAGGTTTCATAGATCGCCCACGAGTTCGCAACATAGCCCCAACTGTTCCAGCCCAGAAATAAACACATAGGCAGTAACAACAAAAGGTGACCGCTGGTATCCACGATCGCTTTTTTGCGTGTCGAAAAATTTTGATAAAAGATATCCACACGGACATGCGCCTGCCGCTGCAACGCCCACGCTGCAGTCCCCATAAAGGTTAATGCATGCGCGTACATCACCGCCTCCTGCAATGCGGTGGCACCTATACCAAAGGCATAACGCAGAACAACGACACAAGCCGTACCCAAAACCAAAAACAGCGTGAGCCAAGCGCAAGTACGGCCCAGTAGCGCATTAGCAGCCTGAACCTGCGTTGCAATACGCACCGGCCAAGAGAATAAAGACATAGGACAACTTCTAACAAACAAGTGAGCCGCATATTGTAGGGGCTGTGTACAAAATTAACCATGTGCATGTTATCCACTCGATAGGTGCACCGAGCTGTGGATAAGCTGGGGAGATATAAAGCTCAGCTAGAGCTGGCAAGGCTTACAGAGGACTGTTTAATAATTGATCAGCCATTTTAAACTGTGCACAAAGGACTGGGATGGTGCTGTGGATAAGCTGTTTATCTTCAGCTGCACACCTTTAAATACAAGGGCTACAGACAATTGATCATTTTTTAACCGTATTATATACGACTCACAGAATGACTTATCCACACCGCCTCAATAATCGCAATCGGCCCTTTTGAAACACGCTATGCATAACCTGAGCAAGGTTATCCACCTTGGAAGTGCATGGGCTTGTGGATAAGCTGGGGAGTCACCCCTCTAAGCCTTATCTGGCAAGGCTTACAGAGCATTGATCAATAAATAACCAGAGGTTTTAAACTGTACACAATCTAATGGGATGCTGCTGTGGATAAGCTGTTTATGCATGGCTGTAAGCCTTGATAAGCGTGGCTAGCAGCCTGTTGATGGTTTTTTAATCATATTTTTATATGATTGGCTGCTGTGCTTTATGCACAGGAAAAAAGATGGCGTCTTGAGAATAATCAGACACCATTGCATGCGCAGCGCAAGCATCGCCAAGCAGTTATCCACGCCACAGGTGCACCGAGCTGTGGATAAGCTGGGGAGATACAACGCTCAGCTAGAGCTGGCAAGGCTTACAGAGGACTGTTTAATAATTGATCAGCCATTTTAAACTGTGCACAAAGACACTGGATGGTGCTGTGGATAAGCTGTTCACTTATAGGGCAAACCCAGAGCCTGCGAGCCCTGCAGAGAAGTGGTTGTTTTTTGCACAAAATATTTTCTCAACCGCAATAGCATCTTACGGCTGGCAAACGCTAAAAGCGTAAAGCCAACCTGTGCATAACTCTAGAGTTTAGTCTGTGGGTAACTTGTTAGTATAAAACGTAAGTCATTGTTTTATAAAGGCTTTAGCCTGTTGATTACTTTTTCTTAAGCGCCTGCTGACTGCGCTTTAAGATGCGTATAGCATCCCAGCTATACACCGCCAGCCCCGCCCAAATAAAGCCAAAAAAGACCAGCGATTGCGCGGAAAACGGCTCATTAAACATTAATACAGCTAAGAGTAATAACAAGGTGGGGGTGATGTACTGCAAAAAAGCCAAGGAGGCATAAGGCAAGTTTTTTGCTGCCTCGTTAAAGCATAATAACGGCAATAAGGTGACCGGCCCTGCTGCGGCTAACCACAGCATCTGCCCACTGCCTAAAAACTCAGTCTGCATGCTGATGGCCTGTGGATTAAACCACAACCAACCTAACGCCACCGGCGCCAGCATCCAGGTTTCAACCGTCAGTCCGGGTAACGCAGCCACTGGAGCCTGTTTACGAATCAAGCCGTACAAGCCAAATGAGCAGGCCAAGGCTAAAGAGATCCAGGGCACCGCTCCAAAACTCCACACTTGCAAACCCACACCCGTAGCAGCCAAAGCAATCGCCACCCACTGTAAACGGCGTAAGCGCTCACGCAAAAACAGCATGGCCAATAAAACGTTCACCAAAGGGTTGATGTAATAACCCAGACTGGCCTCCACCATCCGATCGTTATGCACAGACCAGATATAGATCAACCAATTGCTGGCAATTAAAGTGCCAGAGATGGCCAGCACTAAAAAGCGTTTAGGATGCTGGTACAACTCCTGCCACCAGCCTCGGTGACGCCACACCAATAACAAACCCGAACTGAACAAAGCAGACCAGAGGATGCGATGCACAATCACCTCTTGTGCAGGGATTCCATCTAACGTTTTAAAATACAGCGGGAACAGGCCCCAAATGCAATAGGCAAATAAACCAAGCACATAGCCACGCCGGGGATTGGGTGTAACAGTCATATTGGTTAGCCAGCTAACGAAAAATTTAGTTTATTCTAGGCCGCCTCAGCCGTACTGTCTTGCCTGTTATTAAAAAAGCTTTAAAAAAGGCTCGTCTAAAGCAGCACGCTGTTCGCGTAAAATCAATATTTGCTCACCCCAGTAACGCTCAGTACCAAACCAGGGGAAGCTTTGTGGGAAAGCAGGGTCATCCCAACGTTGGGCCAGCCAAGCGCTGTAATGCAGCAAACGCAAAGCGCGCAAGGCTTCAATTAAAGGTAGCTCACGCGGTGAGAAATCATAAAACTCTTGGTAGCCATCAACCAACTCAGAGAGCTGCGATAAGCGATCTTGATAATCACCGGCCAACATCATCCACAAATCTTGAATAGCAGGCCCCATGCGGCAGTCATCTAAGTCAACGATAAAAAAACTTTCATCACGGCAGAGCAAGTTACCCGGATGGCAATCACCGTGAACGCGTATCGCTGTATACGGATGCTGAGCAAATACATCCTCAACCTTCAGCAATAAATCTTTAACCACGGACTCCCACGCGGGGCGTAAGCTTTGCGGCACATGCACACCACTGGACAATCGCTCAAACGCCGCATGTCCATAAGTGGTAACGTTTAACTCGGGGCGATGGACAAAAGGCTGACTGGCACCCACAGCATGCAAACGACCCAGTAACTGCCCTAAACGGTATAACTGATTTAAGTTACCCGGCTCAGGAGCTCGGCCACCGAGGCGCTCAAATAACGCAAAACGAAAGCCTGCATGCTCAAATAAACTCTGTCCATTGTGCTCCATCGGCGCCACCAAGGGCACGTCACAATCAGCCAACTCAAAAGAGAAAGTATGCTCTTCAAGAATCTGAGCATCGCTCCAGCGCTCGGGACGATAAAACTTGGCAATAAGCGGGGTCTTATCTTCAATACCCACTTGGTACACACGGTTTTCGTAACTGTTGAGCGCCAATACACGGGCATCACTTAAAAAGCCTAAGCTTTCGACAGCATCAAGCACTAAATCAGGGGTCAGTGCAGCAAACGGATGCGCAGACATGGCAAGCTCCTTTATTTGAGTGCTTCAGTGTAACAGGCAATACCCTCTGCCATGGTACGCATCAAGCCCCACACTGATGTTGTCCTGCGCGACATTGCGACACAAGTACACAGCGCCGTGGCGTTCTATACTAGACACAGATCGATCCAACTTATGGCTGCATTGCTGTCAAATTCACTCAGGAATATTTATGTCATATTCAACTACAAGTCGTACGCTGATGTTAGGTCTAGTCGCAGTCTTATGTGCTGGAGTGATAGGTTTATTGGCTGGGCATTACCTCACCAGCGAACCTGATCAAACTCAGGCCATACGTGAGGCGGGCATCATTGTGTTACCGCAAAGCCTTGAACTGCCGGAATTACACTTAGCCAGCACGCAAGGCCAACAGCAGGCGACGCATGAGTTAACTGGGCGCTGGAGTTTGGTTTTTTTCGGCTATACCTTTTGCCCTGATATTTGCCCCACAACCCTAGCTGAGTTGCGCCAGCTAAAAAAATTACTGCCTGCAGCCACACAAGATAAGCTGCAAATTATTATGGTCAGCGTTGATCCGCAGCGCGATACCACCGAGCAATTGCAACTGTACTTAAACTATTTTGATCCTGAGTTTATTGGTTTAACCGGTGAGTTAACTGATATTCAAACCCTGAGCAGTGCCTTGAGTATTCCCTTTATTCCAGGTGACACCAGCGCACCCTATTATACCGTTGATCACAGTGGCAACTTGGCCATTATTAGCCCTGATGGCCGCCAGTATGGTTTTATCCGTGCGCCTTTAGATGTACGCAAGCTGGCGGAGCAATTACCTCATATCATCAACCCATAACTCGGTGCTACGGCAACGCAACACTGACCCTTCAAGGCATAAGAAAGACAGCCGTTATGTTTTATGAGTATAAGAAATCGATATAACGGCTCGGCAAATACGGGTGCTACTATCTATTGTGTTGCCTCTACACCCTATTAGACCGGATTGAAAACGCCCCAGCATGGGGTCAGCTTTAAGCGATACGGATGATAAGTTTAGGCCAAAACATACGCCGCTTAATCTGCCTAACCTTGGAGCCCTTATGGATCAGACAACATTATTTCCTGCTGCACTGCACGCCACTTTTACTGCTGGCGAAGTGGCTTTAATTGGTGCAGGCCCAGGCGATCCAAGCTTATTGACTATGCGCGCATGGAGCTTATTGCAACAGGCCGATGCCGTAGTGTACGACCGTTTGGTGAGTGCCGACTTAATGGCGTTAATTCCTGCACGCTGTGCACGTTATTATGTGGGCAAAGCCAGCGGGCACCACAGTGTGCCGCAAGAAGAGACCAACCAGTTGCTGGCAGATTTAGCCCAGCAAGGTTTAAAAGTAGCGCGCTTAAAAGGCGGTGACCCTTTTGTCTTTGGGCGCGGCTCGGAAGAACTCGACTATCTATTGCAACGCCATATCAGCTGCCAAATTGTGCCAGGCATCACTGCAGCATCCGGCTGCACAGCTTACGCTGGCATCCCTCTAACGCATCGCGGCGTGGCGCAGTCTTGCCAATTTATTACTGGCCATTTACAAAAAGACGGCGCACTGAACCTGCCTTGGCAAGGTTTAGCAGGTCCCAATCAAACGCTAGTGTTTTATATGGGGTTAAGCGCTCTGGCTGATATTTCTAACAACCTGATGCGCTCAGGCTTAGCCGCCGATACACCTGCGGCACTGATTGGCCATGGTACTTACGCCAATCAGCAAGTGGTACGCGGTACGGTGGCACAGTTGCACAGCATGGCGGCCAACGCACAACTCACCCCACCGACTTTAACGGTGATTGGTCATGTGGTGGACTTATTTGCGCAGCAGCATATCAGCCATCCAGCGCACATCAGTCCACAACTCGAAGCAACGACAGCCTTATGAAAGTTCAGCTAAGGCGCAGGCTAAATCCTTATATTTAAACTCAAAACCAATAGCTTGCGTCCGTTCGGCTTGGATATGTTGACCGCCTAATAAAAGACCGGCCATCTCGCCTAACAACAATTTCAGCACAAAGGCTGGAGCGGCCATAATGGCAGGACGACGTACATGCTGGCCCAAGGTCTTCGCAAAGACCTGATTGCGCACTGGCTGCGGAGCGCACGCATTGTAAGGTCCGTGAGCTTCGGTGTGATGTAATAAGTGATCAATCAAGGCGACTTCATCATGCAAATGCACCCACGGCATCCATTGCTGGCCACTGCCTTGCTTGCCACCTAGACCCAAACGAAACAACGGTAAAAGGCGTGCTAAAAACCCACCTTGGCTGGTCAAGACTAAACCGGTGCGCACCAAGACCACGCGCATACCCAATGACTCAGCAGCCTGCGCGGCATGCTCCCAATCGGCACAGAGCTGCGTGGCAAAATCAGGCTGCTGAATGGCGCTGCTTTCGGTTAAGACCTGCTCACCGCCATCACCGTACCAACCCACCGCCGAGCCTGAAATCAACACCTCAGGTTTATACTCAAGCGAGGCTAACCAGCTCACTAGGTGTTCAGTCAAGGCGATGCGACTATCACGCAACAGAGTGCGTCGGGCTTGCGTCCAAGGCCGATCCGCAATAGGTGCACCGGCTAAATTAATCACGGCATCCAGTTGCACAGCATTGAGTTCTTTGAGCTCGCTAATAGGGTGAACCGCTTCACCACATAAGTCTTTCACCCGTTCAGGTGTACGACTCCAGACATACACCTCATGGCCTTGCGCTAACCATAATCGGCATAAGTTACGGCCAATCAACCCGGTACCGCCCGTTATTAAAATACGCATCGTGAGCCTCTCTTGCAGATTGCATTGTCGGATCAGACAGCTTGCATTCATCATCCACTCGGGATGAGTACGCATCTGGCTTGTGTCATCATTAAACTATAGATCTGCTACAAATACTTGTACAATAATCGCTATTAAGTATAAGTATTTGTTATACACAGCCATTTCAAATGGCGTATAAACATATTTTGTCCAAGGAATCTGTATGTCATCTTCTAAAATTGCCATTATCGGTGCTGGAATGGCTGGAATTACCGCGGCCAGAACCCTAACCGCAGCCGGCTATCCTGTACAAGTGTTTGAAAAAAGTCGTGGCAGCGGCGGCCGCTTAGCCAGTAAACGCAGTGACATGGGCCGTGTTAATTTAGGTGCGCAAAGCTTTAGTGCGCATGAGCATGAGTTTACTTTGCAGGTCCAAAACTGGCTGCACTCAGATTGGCTTGAGCCCAGCGTCAGTCAGCCACACGAGTGGAAGGGCAGCCCCTATATGAGCGCCCTCACCCGCAATCTACTGGGCAATATCACCACACACTTTGCCTGCGAAATTCGCAGCCTCAGCCATGATGACAACGGCTGGTCACTGCACGATCAACATCAACAAATACATGGGCCATTTGAGCAGTTAGTGGTCGCTATTCCTGCACCTCAAGCGCAAGCATTACTGCGTGACTGTGCGCCAGATTTAGCTGAACACGCAGCCCAAGTACAGATGCAACCAGTATGGATGGTGGCCTTAGGCTTTAAAGAGCCCTTGGCACACGCCTTCGAGCAGACGCCCAATGACAACAAGGTACTGGCGCACATTATTGAAACGCCACAAGACGCTGATCATCCAATGCAAACCTGGATGCTGCGGGCCAGTGACGCTTGGAGTGAGCAGCATCTTGAGGATGATAAAGAGCAGGTACTACTCGCCTTGCGCGATGCGTTAAGTGCCCTCTACCCAGCGCAGTTACCGGAACACGATAGCGCTTTTGCGCACCGCTGGCGCTATGGTCTGGGTGCATTGAGTCATCCGGTTGGGCATTTAACAGACGTGCCACGCGGCCTCTATATTGCAGGCGATTGGTGCAGTACCGGTGATGTCTATGGCGCGTGGCGCAGTGGCCAGCAAGCAGCGCAGCAGATCATCGAGCAGGCCGCACACTAAAGCCTGTCGCTCAGTCATAACTCACATCACTGAGTGCAACCCAGCCCAGCATAAATTATCCCGAATGGGCTGGCGTTGTTTGCTAATATGCGCGCTGTATTAGCACAGATGTGGAAAGTGTTGTGATTGAAGCTGTCTGGATTGTATTTGCATTTAGCCTCGGCATGGGCGTGCGCTTAATTGGCTTACCGCCGCTGATCGGCTATTTGGCCGCTGGCTTTTCAATTGCTGCCAGCGCCGACTACCTCGGCTTATCGGTGGATAGCACTACAGCATTGCAACATATTGCGCATCTGGGTGTGTTGCTGCTGTTATTCACGGTCGGTTTAAAACTCAAAGTCAAAAGCTTAGTGCGTCCAGAAGTGCTGGGCGGTGGCTTGCTGCACTTCTTAATCAGCACAGCAGTATTCACCCCAGGCTTTGTATTTTTTCTAGATATCAGCTGGTATACCGCCAGTATGTTGGCCATTGCGCTCTCATTTTCCAGCACCGTTTTAGCCGCTAAAGTCTTAGAAGGTAAACTTGCCGAGCAGGTGCTCAAACGCGCTCAGCAACAGGATGCGCCTTAAACACAAAACACAACCTTTACTGCTCTGCTGCAACAGGGATGGCAATGGTGAAGCGCGCGCCTTGTGTACCGTTTTTCACCGTCAGCTTGCCACCCATTAGGTTGATAATACCGTAACTGACAGACAAGCCCAAACCTGTGCCTTTACCCACGGGTTTAGTGGTGACAAAGGGTTCAAAAATACGCTCTAACAAGTCCACCGGCACGCCACCGCCACTGTCTTCAATGGCAATATAGATTGTATTTTGTGCGACATAACTCGACACCTGCAACACCGCCGGACGCCCCGTACCCGTAAACTGGCGGATGGCTGCATATTGCGCATTGAGCAATAAATTAATCAACACTTGTTCAAAACGGTCAATATGACCCTTGATCTGCGGTAAAGGCGCCAGCTCTAGATTAATCTGCACTGGCACAGCGTCTTTTTCCACGCCTTCTTTGACCAACAACACAGCCTCTTGAATGGCCACTAACGGATCAAACAAGGTACCTTCAACCTCTGAGTGACGACCAAAAATTCGCATATGATCAACCACTTTAGTCACGCGCATGATCTGACTTTCTAAACGCTCAAGCTTATCCAATAAATACTTTGGATCCATCGCATCAGCGCCAGCTAAACGCTTTAAAATATTGGTCAGCGCCATGCGCATCACGGTCAATGGCTGGCTGATTTCATGGGCTAAACCTGTGGCCATTTCGCCCAGCGTCGCCATTTTTGCGCTTTGATACACTTGCTGACGCGCATTATGTACTTCGGTATTATCACGCCCTACACTTTGAATTTCGATAATGCGCCCTTGCTCATCAAATAACGCACGATCCGACCACACCCACCAGGCATGCACGTTCTCTGACAGATTCAACAGCAACTCAATACTGCCGCCGGGGTTATCAGGTGTAAGCTGAGCATAACGCGCAAGTAGCTCTTGACGTTTAGCCGGTGATAAAAAGTCGCCTAAATTAATCTCAGTATCCAAGGCCGTATCGGCGCTAAAGCCTAATGAGCTAAACAACTGCCGATTACCATAGACCACAGATAAGTCCGGCAAGAAGCGACAAATAATTGCTGGCGCATCTTCCACCAGCATCCGATAGCGCTCCTCACTTTCACGCACTAATTCAGCTGACTCAGTGGCTTCAGTGACATCAATACTTAAGCCGACAATTTCTTTCGGGCGGCCACGCTCATCGCGCAATAACTTAGCTTCATCCAAGATCCAGTGGTAAACACCATCCACATCTCGCACACGGTAACGACGGCTGATGGCGCCAATTTGTAAGATCTCACGCAGCCCTTGATAATACTCTTCACGATCATCCGGGTGCACAATGCCGCCCAGTGAAATATCCTGTAATTGCTCATAAGTCCAGCCCAGCATCGGCGTCATACTGGCGCTACAAAAATCCAAATGAAAAGCATCATTCTTATAAGCCAATATATACACAATGGCCGGTGCGTTATAAATCAACCCTTCAAAACGCGCTTGAGCATCGTCTACGGCTGTTTCCATTTGCCGCAAATCATCAATGTTCATCGCGTAGCCAACCAAGCGTCGGCTCTCACCTTCAACACGATCGGCGAGCATGCGATACCAGCACGACTGACCACTGACTTGCACCCGTAAGACCATGCTGAGTTTAACGCCTTCGGTTACCGCGCGGTTCACACGATGGCGATATTCCATTTCATCCAAAGGGTCAATCGCTTGCAGCGCAGTTTCAAAGTTCACACTGCCGTCATGCTCCAGTGCTAAGTCTAAAATAGAGGCTAAGCTGGTATCCATATATAGTTTTTGTTGCCCAGGATCATACTCCCACCAACCGGACGCTAACATTTTTTGCAGATAGGCATTGCGCTCAACCGTGTGTTGCATCTGCTGATAACTCAAGGCGGAGTGCAATGGCGAGCAAAACAAATATAATAAAGCCATCCAGTCACTATGGGCTAAACCGTATAATGTATGGCGTTCACCATGGTCTGGAATCATCAGCCATAAATGCACGCCGTCTTGCTCCATGTAGGGCAAGAGTGCCACAGGTGTTTTGTGCTCGCCCAGCACCAAGCGAATCGGCGCGCTGATCTTTGGGTATAAGTTTTGCAAAATACTTTGCGCTTCTTCGACTGCACTGTGTATCGAACGCGCACTGGGCAAGGTTGCTGTCGCATACTCATGCCAATGTGTGGTCTCACGCTTTAATAAGCACAGCCAAGGTAAACGCAGGCGTAGCATTAAGCCTTCAAGCCATTCTTGAGCATGGTTTTGCAGCACGGTACTTGAAGCTGTACCTACAGCGGTGGAGTGCTGCACGGTAAAATCAAGCGCTTTGCTACGCAGCTCTTCTTGCGAGTGACGCGCCACGGCATGGGTATTATCGATTAAAATAATGCACCAGTGTGGCGCTTGGTAAAATTTTGCGCCTTGCATATAGCGTGCATCTGCATCTTGACCACGCAAGACTAACGACAACTGGCTGGGCCATTCATTGATCGGTAATGGCGCCTGAGCAAAGGGCGTTGCAAGAATCGATGACAGTGTTCTGGGTAACTCAAGCGATGTACTTGGTAACAGCCTTTGCAATTCGCGACTGATCTCAACAATCTGTCCCTTTTTATCCAGCAACATGCTTAAGCCTGATAACGACTCAACCGCTGCTGTCTGTGTGCTAGCCTGTGCCTGTGTAATATCTCGCTTACGCCAAAATCTTTTCATTAGAATCCCGTATGGCAATGCATCAAATGCACATCAATCAAACAATATAATAACAATATTTACAGATGAAAATACATCAATACTCTTTATAATAATATTAAATTTAAAAGACAATGAGCGTTTAATGATACATTTATTAACTATAACTATAGTACTGGTCTGGTCCTTTACCTGTGCAGCCCAAGATATAAAATATAAGAAAATCAGCAATTTTTTAACAATAGGTATGTTTATAGCTGCTACGTTATATATTTTAATATCTGGAAACACTTTACTAAACGCAAGCTTTCAAAATGCTATATTTGCATTTATGTTAGCAATTGCATTAAGTTTGCCAGGCTATATTACTGGGAGGATGGGTGCAGGGGATGTCAAGATGCTCTGTGCTCTTGCTGTAGCAACATACAGTGATTATGTGCTGATATCAGTGATCGGTGCTGCTTTGGCACTCGTGATCTGGTCGACCTGCCAACCGTTATGGTCTAAGTTGCCACAAGTGGTGCATAAGGCGTTTCCTTTTATGGACCCCACTACTGGTAGTCCGTTGCCTTATGCACCGTTTTTATTCCTCGGTATGCTCTGCGCTACGTTAATCCATAGCGCTGTGCTCTAGCGTCAGCCGTCAGCGCTTAAATTTACCGCCATCTTCTTCGCCGTAGTACTCAGGGATCGGGTGCTTATAGCTTTCCAATAAACGCTGCATCGCCAATTCACGCTCGGCGGGCGTCGCTGTTTGAGTAAACTTCGACTTCTGCGTACCTTCACGCTGTAACTGCAACCAGCGCTCTGCTTGCAGTTTTGGGCTGTCTGAAACTAATGCTTGATCAGATCTGGCAAAAGTTTGAGTACTGAGCAAACAAAATAAAACAGCTGAAAAAAGTATCTTTATTTTCATTACATAACTCCCATGTCAATATACTAAGCGATTAATATCCAGTAATCGGCTCAATTAAGCGTACACCGGCAGAAGGTGCGCGCTGCACACCACGAACGGCTCCAACAGGAGCAGCTTTAGCTGCTGGCTGACTTGGCTTTACAGCTGCAGGTCGAGACGATGCAGGAGCTGAAACTGGGCGTACTTTTGCAGGCGTACTTGGCTGTACAGCACGTACTGGCGCTGGGGCCATAGCCGGTGCTTTTTTGCTCGTTGTTGCTGCAGAGCGTGCTTCTGGTTTTACTGCGGCCGGTACAGGCTTACGCACAACTGCAGGCTGAACTGGCACAGGTGCTATAGTTTTTGCTTTGTTCGGCTGAATTTTCTCTACAGGACGCGAAGGCGGCACACGACCACTGTTTCTAGCAGCAGCTAATAAAGCAGCATGCTCAGCTTTTAAGGCAGTTGCTCTTTTTTCTGCATCACGAAACTGATCCGTGGTGAGCTTCTTCTTAGTCACTAAATCGCGTGCATGATTCCACTTATCTTGATAAATCAATAAGGTCAGCATGTTCTGCGTGGCGCGTGTATCGGCTTCATTAAGCTCCATCGCTGTCATCAACTCAAAGTGAGCCTCTGATAAGCGCTGCATATTTAAGTAAGTCACACCTAAATCATTACGCATCGCATCGCTGGCGGGCGCTAAACTGGTGGCAATCCGCAAGTGATGTAACGCCTGGGTATAGCTTTTATCGGCAACAGCTATTTGGCCTAAACCGTGATGCGCATCTGCTACCAAGCATGTATTCACTAAACCTGAATACAGTGGCTGCGCTTCAGGGCGACCTAGTACACGCAGTAACTGTGCTTTACGCAAACGAGCTTCTGGTAAGTCTGTAGGTAAGCGCTCAAGGTTTGCTAAAGCAGCATGTAAGCGACCTGAGCTAGCCATTTCTTGTGATAAACCCAGCACCAGTTCTTGATCACTGGTCAAAGGTTCACAACTTCTAGGCTTACTACTTTCGCGCTGTACCAACCAAGGTGATGCAGGATCTGCAGCACAACCCACTAAAGTAACCGCAAGTAACATCATCACTAGGATATGTTTCATCCCATATCTCCTAAAGCTTGGATAATCGCAATAAAACCAGGTCCCGCTAAAATAATCAGCAGTGCCGGGAAAAGAAAAACCATCATGACTATGGACATCTTGGCAGACATTTTGGACACCCGTTCTTGCAGGGTGGTCATGCGTCTGTCATCGATTAATTCCTTCAGTGATAATAGGGAGCTCATACCACCACCCCCTTGATGTATCAGCTGTTCAAGGATGGTGAAAGTATCAGTCAACTCATCAACTTGCATCATGAAAGCGGTATGGCGCAACTCTTCGCCGAGTTCAAGACCGGCATCGACACGCAACAAAATATGCTGCAACTCTATAGTCAATTCAGGCAGTATTTTTTCACCACCATTGACTAAAACACGTAATGATTGCTCAACAGTCATACCCACTTCAAATAACATACGCAGCAAAGGAATCATGGTTGATACTTCTACTGCTAAGCGCTGTTGGCGTGCTTTTGCTGATTTCACTAGAATACGCTTGGGTATCAAATAACCTATACCTAGCACCAAAAGTAGCATCAGCCAAAACATGCTGTCGTCAGAATCAGAGCTTTCAGCACCCACAGACTGCAACATCAATACAAGCAAGGCTAATATCAGTGGTAAGCCAATCTGCAAAGCAAAAAACGCCATACGATGCCGCGCTTTACGCCAACCTAATTGATTGAGAAGTTGAATCACTTCACTATCAAATAGTTTAGTGTTCGCGCTAACCACACTGTTACTGAATGTATCTAATACATTACTCTGATCTTGACCACCTAAGCGCCCCACCACATTACGTATTGCAACGTAGCGACGAATCACTAAGCTAAATAATAAAGTAGCTGCTGTTAACAGTAATAAAGACGATAGTATTAATGCATTCATGCTTAGATACTCCTCATCATACGCCAGAGCAAAAAGCTACCGATCAACTGCAAAGCAAAAGCAAAGAGCAAGACTAACTGACCTGAAGTTTGCTCCCACATGCCCAAGAGTAAGTCTGGACTGCTCAAAAACAGATAGCCAGCCATGGCTATGGGTAAACCACCTAAAACCAATGCGCTCATCCGTGTTTCACCTGTCATCGCCCGCAATTGACGCGATGCTTGATCGCGGTCGCGAATCAGACGGATCAGATTCTCTAAAACCTCACTCGCATTACCACCGTAACGCTGGTTCACCGACATTGAGAGCGCCAAGATATGAAACTCTTCTTGCTCATATAACGCAGCGAAGTCATCCACAGCATCCGATAACGGCATGCCCCGCTGGATGCTATTGCGCGTACGCAATAACGCACCATGTAATGGCTGCTGGCAGTTATCAATCGCTAAAAGAAAGCCATCACCTAAGGTACGGCCCGACTTTAAGCTGCGAATAATATGGTCCAACAATTGCGGCAATTGCACAATCATGCGTTGCAAGCGACGTCGCAAACGTACCAACAAGTAAAACCTTAGCAGCACAACACTGGCAATTGCTGTCACGATAAACGCAAGTACACCTGCACTCCACAACACGATGACAAGCAGCACTAACCATATCCCAACCAGCAGCATCACACGCCAAAAGTCCAAGTGAATACCTGTTCTTACAAGCTCACGCTGCACTGCGCCAAAATTAATTTTATCCGTACTGATAAAATCGCTGCTCAGACGCCCAAGAACCTTTTCAGAAGCACCCGCACGTCGACTGCGTTGCAAAAAAACCACACTTGCAACCAGTAACAGTACCGAAAAAACAACGGGTATATTAATCATCCCAAGTCACCTTCATCCATGGTAATGGCTAGTACGACTCAAGGGTGCACCGCTACTCGACGCTGCACCACCTACTGAGCCGCGTAACGTCTCATGACGCAGCTTCTCACCGGCCATACTATTGGCTTCACGTATAAAGCCACCTTGCACACCCGTTTCAGCACGAAATAATGTATTGGTGACATAATTATCATCACGTAAACCCACCACCTCGAGTATTTCTGCGACGCAACGTCGACCATCAGAAGTCCGTGTCAACTGAATCACCACATCCACAGCCGAACGTATGGTTTGTCGCAATGTACCGGTTTGAATACGCAAGCCCGAAAAGCCCACTAAGGTCTCAAGACGCAAGAGTGCATCAGCTGCGGTATTGGCATGCACAGTACTCATAGAACCATCGTGACCTGTATTCATCGCAGTCAGTACGTCGAGGACCTCAATGCCGCGTATCTCACCGAGAATTAAGCGATCTGGACGCATACGCAGCGCATTTCGTACCAAATCACGCGCTGTCACTTCACCATGGCCGTCTGCGTTAGGCGGACGTGTTTCCAGGCGTACCACATGATCATGCTTAAGTTGTAACTCAGCCGTATCTTCAATGGTCACAATACGCTCGCGATCACTGATGAGCTGACTGAGCATATTCAGCATCGTAGTTTTACCCGTACCCGTACCGCCGCTAATCAGCACGTTGCAGCGTTTACTGACCATCAAATGAAAGAACTCGAGGATCTTGTGGTCAATAGAACGTGCAGCGATTAGGTCGTGACTGCTGAGCATATCTTTACTGAACTTGCGCACAGATAAACACGGACCATCCAGCGCGACCGGAGGAATCACTGCGTTGATACGACTACCATCGGGCATACGCGCATCCACCATCGGCGATGATTCATCCAGGCGGCGTCCCATCGGCGCAAGAATGCGCTGAATCACACGCAGCAGGTGATTGTCATCCATAAAGCGCAATTCGCTCTGGTGCAACACACCTTGACGCTCAATAAAGATGTGGTGCGGACCGTTCACTAAGATTTCAGACACTGTCGGGTCACGCAGTAAGACTTCCAACGGACCAAAGCCGGTCAGCTCATCCACCAGCTCTTCGGTTAAGCGATCCACTTCATAGCGTGATATGGCCATTTGTCTGCGACGCGTATAATCATGAACTTTATCGCCGACAAAATGCGAGAGCTGATTACGCGGACCTTCCAACAGGTTATCTTTATCGTCTTCAAGTGCATCAATAATAAATCGATGCAATAAAGATTTTAGGTCTTTATCCACAGTCGAGGTGTATGGAGCAACTGATTTACGATTCACTTAGTTGACTCCCGTAAACGAGTAAACAAACGTGAAGGCAAAGAGGCTGTTGCTGTACTTTGCTGCGCCTTAACTAGCCCTATAAGATCTTTACTTAAAACATCCCTAGGCGCCAATACAAACACTGACTTACCTTGGTTAATTGACCTTAAACGTAACTCTGGCTGATGTGACAGCGTACCGCGCAGACGCATTTCAAAAGTTCTGCTCAAGCTGCGCGCATCAGGTGCAACCTGATTGGAATAGCGATCAACAATTAAACAGGCTTTATCCAGTTTAATACCACTGTCACGCCAATGGGCTAACAGATCTAAGTTACGACGACAGGCCGATACGCTGGTATTTGAATACCAATTCACCTCATCGGCAAAACCTACTAAAGTGCGTAAAGACTCGCAATCCTCTTGACCACAAATATTGACAATCACTTTGTCAAAGTTCTGGCGTAGTGCAGACATCAATAAGAACAACTCAGATGAGTTGCACTGCGCTAAACCGGCACCCGATTCACCTGCAGGTAATACAGTTAAGCCCGTTTCATGCACAAGAAAAGCGTTATCAATCAAACTGCGGTCAATGCGACGTAAATTACGCATCGCATCATCAAAAGTGAAGCTGACTTCCAAGCCTAAAACATCGAGACTCTCGCCATTGGGCACGCCCAAATCCACCAGTAGCACCCGATCGCCTTGCTTTTGCATCAATAAAGCTAAATGCACAGCCACAAATGCAGCATCAGCATCCGGCTGATTACCATAAATAACGCTTAACTCACCGCGCTCTCGGCGTGAAGGTAGCTGCGGTAGACGATCAGTGATGCGACGTACTAAACCTAGCACCTCACTACTGCGCTGCCCGTAGGTAATAAAATCACGGGCACCGGCACGCATCGCGGCAATCACTAATTCATTGTCAAAACCATCGCCCACAACAATCACTGCAGTTAACGGGCGTGCTTCAAGTAGGCTTTCAATTAAAGCGCACTGGCTCATTAAGTTTGAGCGATCAATATTTACAAAAACAAGTGTCGCACCTGTGGCCTCAATTAAACCAATAACTGAGTCAAGGTTTTGCGGTGTACGTAATACGTGGCCCATAGTAGACATGCTACTTTGCAGCCAATTGATATCTTCATCATCTGCAACACAAGCAAGAAAAGTTTGTTCCATCATTTTTACATCCTCACCGTGACAATCCGTTACGGCGGTCGAAACTGCCATTTTCAAGCAACAACATTTCAAATGCTGAAGGATCATATTCACGCAGTTTCTCACCTGGCATCTCAGGCAGATTTGCATCGGCAGCTAAAGGATTCACCAAATGCGGCGTGACAATCATTAACAACTCACGCTCTTCAGTACTGTTTTCTGTATTGCGAAAGAACGCACCCAGAATTGGAATATCACCCAGACCGGGTAGTTTATTCACTACAGCTCTATTGCGTGTGCTCATCAGACCACTGATCACAAAGCTTTCGCCATCAGCCAATGAAATGCTGGTATCGGTACGACGCACAGTAAATGACGGCACTAAAATCTCATTGATAGTAATACCGTTATTCATATCAATTTCACTCACTTCAGGAGCGACTTTAAGGTGAATACGGTTTTTATCAATAATAGTGGGCGTTAAATTCAGCTTGATACCATAAGGCTTATATTCAATCGAAATTGAATCACTGCTACCTGAAGGCACTGGAATAGGAAACTCACCACCGGCTAGAAAGCTCGCAGTTTGACCACTTAATGCCACTAAACTCGGTTGAGCTAAAGTGTAAGCAAAACCACTGGTTTCAAGAGCATTGAGCGCACCTAAATATTTTTTACTACCGCCGCCCCAAGCGATGTTAAAACCATCACCTAAAACGCTCGAGCCTAGCAGCGAACCTGTCGCTGCCTCAATAATTGCGCTACCAGGGCTAGTAATCACCTTACCGTTAGAGCCTTTACCGTAAAGCGATACGCCAATATTTTTCAGCTTAGTGCGATTGACTTCAACAAAACGAATATCAGTTTGCACCTGGCTTGGCAAAGGCTGTAGCGCCTGGGTACCAGTGACCACAGGCTTTGTTAAAGCAGTGGCTGCATCACCTTCAATAAAGACCATGCTTTGACGCGGCTCTTTGGAACATTGCGTCCATACGCTCAAATTGGTGACGCCGCTGGCTAAACCTAATACCAGAAAACTATTGCGACCTGTCACTTTGACATCAGCCATCTCTGGGTTACCCACCGCAAGACGACGAATCGGCACTGGCAAATGAAACTCCTGGTGCACGCCTTGGCGTAACTCCAATACAGCAGCAGCGGGCTCTAAAGAGGAGCAAGCTGAAGCTGCAGAAAGGGCTGGGGATACCAGCAAACTGAGCGCTGCAAGTATAAGTCCGCAGCCTAGATGATGGTTAATCTTAAACTTCATGATCTGCTACCTTGCGATTCAGGGGTTTTGACGGGTGATTGACGCGCCACTGTATACAGGAATACTCACCGGGCGTGGGCGCGGAGCGACTAATCCAGGTTGTGGACGCTTAGCCTCTTTAATCGCTAACTTTTCAAACTGAAACAGTTGACGTTTAATTTCTTCAATTTCTACGCTGGACTCCTCACCCGCTTGATAAGCAGCCAACAGCTTTTCATCCACACTGCGAACCGCTAAACGCAAGGTGCCTACTTGGGTGGCCAACATAAATCGCGTTATTAAACTTTCCGGAATGGCTAACACAACAGTACGTGCTACCTGCGCATTACGTGAGCGTGGTGCGTTTTCATCATCAACAACTTCAGGCAAAGTTTGTGGCTCGCCCTGGGTAGAGGCACCTAAAGTAGGCCCCATACTCAAAACACGTAACGCCGGCACTACAACTTGCGCTGTCCGATCACTATTACGCTCGTCATCACGCAAGAACAACAACACATCAACATAATCACCAGGCTGCAAGTGCCCACCAGCTGAAGTTACTTCGTCCACATCAATAGCAAAAGCGCGTTCGTTGGGCTTAATCATGCGCCCTAGCGGACCACCCATTGCAAAGCTTGCTTCATTGAGCACCGTACCGGCCGCAAGATCGCGCCATACTACAGACCCCACTAAGGGTGCTGCACTGGTGTAACTGCCAGGTGGTGCAATTCTAAGCATTTCTTCAACAAGATCATCTTCTTGAATCTTCGCCATGGCTTTCACTTCACGTGCGAGCACAACAACGGGCGTACGCTGTACATCTTCGACTGTGTCGCCTAAAAGTCCAGCCAATGCTTCATTTTTTTCAATGTTAGCCAGCAGTTCGGACTGAAGATCGGTCGATGCTTGGTTCAGTTGCTCTTGCGCAGGTACTTCAGCAGGTCGACTGATGACCAACCCCCAGTACCCGGCAGCAATAGCAGCAAAAAACAAAGCAACTGCCAAGATCATGGTTAAACGACTACTCATGTGTCGCTCTCCTTAGCCATAGTTATTATGTTAGTGAAATATGTGTTGCGCTCATGATTAAAATCAGGCACTACTAGTTAAGCTTTGAATGGTACCATGCTCTAGCTAGGTAATGAATACTTATAAGCACTTAATGCAGCATGTACTTATAACTATTACTTAATATATATAGACACTTGAAGCGTCAATGTTTATTATAATAGCATATTTAAACAAACTGAAAAGGAAACAATCATGCTTGCCAAAATTATCCATCTAAAACTTAAAGTTAGCTCTTTCTTCAAGCGTGAAGATGGTGCTTCAGCTATTGAATATGCAATTATTGCCGGATTGATTGCAGTTGTAATTATTGTTGCAGCAAAAGCACTTGGATTAGAAATAAGCAACACCTTTGAAAAAATCACAAAAACTTTACAAGGCAATTAAAATAAAAAAAGGACTTTAAAGTCCTTTTTTTAATATAGCCCTGTGATATTAAAAAACCCGCAATATATAAATTGCGGGTTTTTTATTTTAAAGCGATATCTTACAAGCTATAACTTAAAGTCACTCCATACCTCACACTGCGATCACGGCTATCAATGGCTTTATCACCCATAGGCCGAGCAACTTCTAAGCCTAAATTATAAAACTTCTTATCAGCTAAGCGCACACCTAAAGCTGCTGATGATAAATCTGAAGCACTGCCCGATTCACTTAAGTTATACCAAGAACGTGCTGCATCAAGTGCTGCGTAAGGCTGTACTAAACGCAGCCATTTTTCATCTAGCTTAATACTGTAGCCCAGCTCATAACCAGCACCCCAGCCTTTATCACCATAAGCCTGATCACTAGGGTAACCACGAGCAAAGTTACGATCACCAAAAATCACTTGCTCACTTTCCGGCAAGGTATCACGCGACCAATATACTGCACCTGAAGCTACACCTTGTAAGGCATCAGCATAGTTATTACTTTGTAAGCCACTGAGGCGCACTCGTGTGAAATCAAGATCAGTTCGGTCTTTAATCTTTGTTCCGACAAGCTCTAACTCACTTTTTGCACCTAAGGTATTCATACCTTGATACACACCAGCACTCAACACGCGCATTTGCTTCTGCTGCGCCTGACGCCAATCACCCTCCAATGCTAAAGCACGTACTTTACTGCTTTGCTTTAGCGCATCTTTAATAACACGAGGCTGCGGCGTGGTAGCGAGCAAATCATATTTGCGCTCATCGTCCACGCCATACACACGCGCAACACCCGTCACAATCTGCTGACTAGAAATCTGAAATGGGTGTGAGACTCCAATAGAGGCTCGATTATTTTTACGTGACGAGTAATCAAAGGCCGCATTAGACTGAATGCGGATTAAACTATTAGTTGGCTCACTTTTATAACCTGACACATACGTTTGTAAACGCGTACCGTTATTTGAAACATACTGACTATAATCTAAGCGTAAATACCGCTCATGATCCTTACCTGGTGGTAGCAATGTTGTCACAGCAACTTGCTCACCCACAGCAGTTTGCGAATTACTAATAGCTGAAGCTACCACTTGCAAGTCATCACCTTTATCTTTTTGTATGCTTGCTGTGCCATCAAAAGCACGACGACGCGCCTCGGTCACTAGGGTTACAGCACCGTCCGTCGTTTTAGGTGGCGCAACATTTGCAACCAAAGACACTCCTGGAATCTGTGACATAAGCGATGTATAACGATCAAAAGTCGCTTTCGTTAATGGGCGTTCGCGTAATATTGGTTGTACCATAGCTTTAATACGATCCATAACAGGACCAATATCACCCTGCATCTCATGCTGACTGACATAACCCTCAACTAAAACCACAGTAATCTCACCACTTAAAATATTCTGCTGTGGTAAATAGGCGTAGGACAAAGCATAACCATCGTTTTGATAGCGCTGCGTAATGCGCTCAGTCACAGCTAAAATATCTTTTAATGTCACTGTACGATTCAACAAGTGAGTAAATAACTCAGCAATCTCTGCAAACTCATATACAGTGCCACCTTCAATTTGCACGCCACTTAAATAAACCAATGAAGCAAGAGGCAGCTGCTGTGGATTCGGTGCCGCAATATTAACTTGAGGTACTACAGGTCGATATGAATCAGCAGGTACATTGGGTTGTGGCAACGCGTTTTCAACATCATTACTATTTAGATATGTTGGCATTGGTGCTGATATGGCTGTTATAGAAATAGATGAGAGTATAAGTACGGGAATGAATCTACTACGCATTTCCTGAAACTCCAGTGGAAATATGATTAATATTAGATATAAGTTATTAGCCTAAAAAGACAGTTTTCTAAACAGGAACTTTAGCTTTTTATAGCAAAATCAAAAATGCCCGCTAATGCGGGCATTTTTGAGTTACTTTTTATTCAGATTGAGTAGCACGTTGCCCGCTAAGTAAACCACCACCTAACAAACCACCATTACCTAATAACCCACCCAACAAACCACCTTGAGCATTATTTTGGCCAGCACTGTCTGCTGCACCACCACCTAATAGCCCACCGGTTAAACCGCCTGTTAAACCACCCACCAAACCATTCACTGTACCCAAAACAGGTGTCAGTACACCTTGTTGGCCTAACAAGCCATCAGTCAACTGACCTACTGGAGCCAAAGCACCACCCGCACCTGTTAATCCATCCACAAGCCCTGTTACAGGGGCCAACGCTCCATTTTGTGGATCAACTAAGCCATTAACTAAACCACCCACCGGAGCCAAGGCAGTACCACTGACCAGCGTATCAACTGCACCTTGTGTTTGAGCAATAGTGCCATCACCCGCACCTTCACCACCAAGCAGGCCACCACCCAATAGACCGCCCTCACCACCTGTTAAGCCACCGAGTAAGCCACCTTCGCCACCCACTACACCGCCCAACAGACCACCTTCACTGCCTGCAAGACCACCAATTAAACCTTCATTCCCAGTTAAACCGACCAATACACCGTTAACTAAACCCACAACAGGTGTGACGATACCTTCATCACCTAACAATGCACCAGTTAACTGGCCCACAGGCTCAAGACCGCCACCCTGACCTGTTAAACCATCCACAAGACCTGTTATCGGTTGCAGCAAACCCTCTTTAGGGTCAACTAAACCGTCCACTAAAGCACCAACAGGTGCCAAGGCAGTACCACCCACAAGCGTACCGACAGTCCCTTGCACATCATTAATAGTACCTGTGCCTAAATCACCTGCAGCTAGCTCTGTAGTGATACCGTTCACTAAACTATTCACACCACCAACCACAGCACCAACACCATCAGTGACTGGCGCCAAACCTAGACCATCAATCGTGCTGTTAACAATGCCAACGACCGGACGCAATGCACCGGTATCGCCCAGCAATGCACCGGTCAAATCACCTACAGGGCTTAATACACCAGCTTGCCCTGTTGCACCATCAAGCAAACCTGTGACCGGAGATAACAAACCTTCAGCTGGATCAATTAAGGTATCCAGCAAGTCATTGACCGGTGCTAAGCCACCCTCAGTACCTGTTAAAGCGCTGACTGTACCTTGCAGATCAGTCACTGTACCTGAGCCAACTTCACCGCCTACTAACACACCGTTCACAAGACCTGTCACTGGGCTTAAAGCACCTTCTGCACCAAGCAAACCATTGGCTAATTCGCCAACAGGCGCCAGTAAACCTGACTGTCCAGTTAAATTATCAACCAAGCCCGTTACAGGGCTTAATACACCTGACGCTGGATCAACCAGATTATTCACTAAATCATTCACTGGTCCTATAGCTGTACCATCCGTCACTTGAGCTACGGTATCTTGCACGCTATTAATCACACCAGATGCTTGACCTGGTTTAATAGTGCCAGCAACATTATCACCAACCATATCTATAGCACCATTACCACCAACGCTATTACCGTTACCACCAACACTCTCATTGCCACCAATATTAGTATTGCCGCCAATATTGCTATTATCACCTATGATATCGCTACCAGGCATGGCAGGTACGCCACTATTACTACCTGTACCTGGAAATGCAGAATTTCCGCCTGAAATATAATTTTTCTTAGTCGTACCACTGCAACCTGCAGTAATCGATACTGAAACGACAAGTGCAAGTGCTGTCATACTGTGAACAAATTTGTTTTTTGTGTACATAAATGCAAAACCTGTTTAAATAGTGATATAAAATCATGGATAATGTTTATAAGTCCATATATTTAATATCAACATCACACCTTAAACAACACTCTAATTAGTATTAAAACCAACACAAAAAATAAACTTAATAATTATATATAGGAGCCAGGTCTTCAATAGTAATCACAACAAATTATCTATAAATATATATATCAACCAAACGATGAAAAGCCTAAAATAATATAAACCGAGATAGCTTAAGGAAAACTTGATGCATAGATTTTTAAAAAAACAAGAGGGAGTGGCCAGCATCGAATTTGTATTTATTTTTGTTGTTTTTTTTATGCTTTTCTACGGCATGGTAACCTTGGCATTTCCACTGATTCTTAGCGCAACCTACGAAGAACTCTCTGCTGAAGGATTACGTGAAGCCGTAACACTGCGTTCTCGCCAACCTGATATTGGTCAAATAGATACTGCAGTCAAAGCTGTTATTAAAGACACTTGGCTACCCGCTCAGTGGGTACAGTTTTGTGATGGTTATCCCAATAGTTTTCTTAAAGTAAATGGATCCGTGTGGAGTGTCTGCATCGGACATAACAATCCATCAAGCATACTCCCAGACATCAATTTACTTGGTTTTGATATTGTAAAGCTGCCTGATAAAATACGTGGCGAAGCTATTATATCTTTTTAAATCACTTATATATTGTAAGCAAGGATAGGTTATTATTATGAGGCTGTTTATAAGCCCAAGCCAGTTAAATCAACGTGGTGCATTTAGTATTATCGGTGCCGGTGCACTATTGATGTCACTGCTTTTTCTTGTGCTGGTCTTAGACAGCGGTCGCCTCTACTTGGAGCAACGTCGCCTACAAAAGGTTGCCGATACAGCGGCGCTAGAAAGTATCGCTAAAATAGAGAATGGCAACTGTTCTGCTGCACCAGGTCAGGCAGCAAGCTTCGCTGAACAAAATGCTAGACGTAATAATTTCTTGATTTCGGATAATCAGTCTCTACAAGCACAGTGTGTGACAGTATCGAGCGTTAACGGTTTAAGACAGTCCACTCCAAGCAACACAGGTCGAGCCATTCAAGTCACTACAGCATCACGCCTACCGGCCAGCTTAATTATCAAAGCACAAAGTTTAGTCAGTGATATGCCATCTTCTGTAACTTTAAAAGCAACAGCCGTTGCCGAACGTGAAGAACCTACAGCCGTATTCACCGTCGGATCACAGCTGTTGCGTCTGAATAACAACAGGCTTTTAGGGCAGTTACTTAAAGCAGTAGGTTTAAATGCAGAAAGCCTTACTTTGCTCGATGCTGATGGTTTAGCCAGCGCCACAATCACCCCATCTGGTTTGCTCAGGGCTCTAGGAATAAAAGTAGGTATTCAAGAGCTCAAAGCCTTATCACCTCAAGGCTTAATTGACCTTGTCAATACCGACGTAGGCTTACTGGGTATCGATCGTATTTTATCTGTTTCAGCTAAGCTGGTGGATGACTCTTTTTTAGCGGCAAATATTGAAGCACTAAGAATTGACTTGCTCAAACTTGATATTAGCAAATTACGCTTAAATTTATTTGGCGACAAAGATAATCCCGGTATTATTAAACTTGCCTCAGGTACATCTGGCACCTTAGGCTCAGCACTGGATGCGCGCATTAACCTAGGTAGCCTTCTATCAACCACAATTTTAATTGGTGTCAATGAAGCAGGCAGAGGCCTACTTATCCCTGAGCTCAACCTGTTAGGCCAAGATATTCAAGTGGGCATTGTTGAGCCACCTTCAATCGGTGTTGGCCCTGTTGGCACTACTGCATATAACGCACAGATTCGCCTCTATGTAGGGGTTGATACAAATAAAATCCCTGTCCTAAGCTTAATCACTCGACTCCTAGGTACACGTGTTAATTTACCGATTTGGATTGACTTGGTCTCAGGCCACGGCACCTTGGAAAAAGTCAGTTGTGAAGGTGAAGTACCCACGGCAGATATCTCAGTTGACTCAAAAGTACTGAATGTGTGTGTTGGTAAAATGCCTGAAGATCTAAAGTGGTCAACAGCGGCCAGTTGTGATTCAAATTTACAAGAAGACGAGCTAATTAAGCTGCTAGGGATTCCTGTTCTCAGTGGTAAAACACATATCCCCGCATTGCAGCATGACGATTACTTAATGAACATGACCGCAGGCAGCACATTATCCACTTCACCTAATAAGCTGGCATTGGGTAATACTGTTGAAGGCGTAGTCAGCGGCTTACTGGATTTACTCAGTGGTTTATTTCGCCGACCCGATGCGGCAGGTGGTAACTCTGACCTCGATTACAACCCAAATGACAACGTTGTCATCAAAGGTTATTTACAAAATACTGCATTATCGAGCGGCTTATACCATATTGACTCTGTCACCAACTTGATTCTCAATGGCGGTAAGGAGTTGAATAGTGATGGTACACAAGTGCTGCCACCACTGGTGGAGAACGATTGGTTTATTCCCAACAGCATACCCACATCTTGCCTACTGGTAACATGCCCACCCAGCTTGTGGAAAGACGGTACATTCAGTCAAGCTCTAACTGCATACAGTGAGCCCCATAGTTTATTAGGTCTTATTTTGCCAGCTTCAGGCAAAGGCTTTCGTTTTTGCGGCAACTTAGTGGGTGTACTGACACAATGGAATAGCTGTGTTGAACACAATCTAACTAAATTACTAAAAGAAAAGCCGGGTGGTTTTAATAGTTCTGACAGCATTGATGGCGTCAATATTGCTAATCCTAATAGCACGCTACAGTGCAACAGTGTCTTATGCGTATTGCTAAAACCTGTGATTTTACTGCTTAAACCCATTCTCAACGGCGTGGGTGAACTGCTTAATATTATTGTTGCCAAAGTTTTAGGTCTAGAGCTTGGCCGTACTGATGTCACAGTTGAATCCATTAGCTGTGGCGCACCACGACTTGTAAGGTAATCAATCGTGTTTAAAAGTATCACTCAAAGAACAAGACGTTCAGCTAATGAACGTCTTGGTAAAAATCGAAAAAAACAGCAGGGCACAGTCGCAATAGAATTTGCAGCTCTGTTTAGTATTTTCTTTATTATTTTATATGCAGTTATTGCCTATAGCATACCGCTACTCTTAAGCTTGACCTTTAAGCAGGTGAGTAGTGATGCCAGTCGTGCGACGATTAAAGTGGATCAAACCTTACCGGAAGCGGCATATATTACAACTGTAGGGCAAGAAGTCACTCGGGTTGTTGAAAGCAGCTGGCTACCAAAAAGCTGGGTGTCAGGTAACTGCCCAACACCTAAGAATTCAAGTATGACTTGGTTACGGTTACCAAGCGGCTCAAGCTCTGGTTCTTATGGCTTTATTGCACAAGAATTCTTAGATGAAAAATCAAATGATTATCGCTATGTAGTGCAAGTATGCTTACAAAGAAAGTATGGCACTACCGGCGCAGCAGATGAACGTGCCATTATTCCAACTATTGACGTATTAGGTATAAAAATACCCAGTCTCCCTGAAGTTGATGGCGAGATTGTCATACGCAAGCAAACAACAATACGCTTATAATCTATACAACTCAGAACTTGACCCTAGAGATTTAACTTCAAAGTGCTTTATGAGTTTGAAGTTAAACCTAAAGCAATAGCAAGCCGAGTTCTGCTCGGCATATTAGTCGCTTTTAGCACCTGGGACACATAGAGTTTAACTGTATTTTCAGAAATTCCGAGCTCACAAGCGATCTGATAGTTCGTCATACCACGCCCAATCAAATGAGCCACTTCG
>QXGG01043264.1_pt1 | contig 37719 bp, 37 predicted proteins | sample 1982491 | NCBI WGS metagenome assembly QXGG01 (sample SAMN09924614, study PRJNA488089) | Wastewater metagenome, whole genome shotgun sequencing project. | isolation source: South African research farm wastewater | place: South Africa: Irene, Agricultural Research Council, Animal Production...
ATGGATTCCTCGCTGGCCGCGCCCGATCGCGACTTGGATGTGCACATGGATGCGCTCGGCCTGGACTTCACCTGTGGCACGTGTCATGAGGCCAGCTCGCACGATGTTATCGGCAGCCGTTACACGCCAACCGCCAAAGGTGCCAAACACCCGCCGGTGCGCGGCATGGTGAATAACAGTGAAGTGTTGACCTGTAATTCCTGCCATGGGGCTGAGCCGCACAAAGGCTCAAAAACGGCAGCGAAGCTTAATGATCACACCAATGTGGTGGCCTGTCAGACCTGTCATATCCCGGAGTTTGCGCGCGGCGGCGTTGCCACCAAAATGGTCTGGGATTGGTCTACGGCCGGCAAACGCGATGAACACGGCAAGCAGTTTGTAAAGAAAGATGCCAAGGGCAATATCGTTTACGAATCACGCAAGGGCGACTTTGTGGTGGCCGAAAATGTGGTGCCCCAATACCGATGGTTTAACGGCAGCATGAGTTACACCCTGATGGGCGATCGTGTCGATGCCGCGGATGGCATTTTGCAGATCAACAAAATTGGCGGAAGCGCAAGCGATGGCAAATCGCTGATCTGGCCGATGAAGATTTCGCGTGGCAAGCAGCCCTATGACACGGTGAACAAAACCTTGGTCACGCCGCATTTAGTGGGCGATAACCCCACGGGCTATTGGAAAAACCTGAACTGGGACAATGCGATTCGTGTGGGCATGCAGGCTTCGGGCGGCAACTACTCCGGCAAAATGGATTTCATTGAAACCGAGATGTTCTGGCCGATTACGCACATGGTGGCGCCTAAAGAGCAGTCCTTGGGCTGCATTGACTGCCATGCAAAAAATGCGCGCCTTGAAGAGGTGAAGGGTGTTTACATTCCGGGCCGCGATCGCAATTCGCTGGTGGATCTGTTTGGCTGGCTTGCTGTGATTGGCTCGGCCGGTGGTGTGGCCGCACACGGCACGATTCGGGCGTTGAGCCGCCGCCGTGATTCCGGCAAGAAGGGGTAAGGGGGAAACTATGGCACGCATTTATATCTTCAAGCGGTTCGAGCGTTTCTGGCACTGGACCCAGGCCCTGTTGATTATCGGCATGTTGGTCACCGGCTTTGAAATTCACGGCACCTATCGATTGCTGGGTTATGAGCAGGCGGTGAATCTGCACACCACTGCGGCATGGGCCTTGATCACGTTGTGGGTGTTTGCAATTTTCTGGCACTTCACTACAGGCGAATGGAAGCAATACATTCCCACTACGGAAAAACTTTTTGCCATCATGAAGTTTTATTCCTCGGGGATTTTTAAAGGGGAGCAGCACCCGTATAAAGTCACGCAGCTGCAAAAGCACAATCCCTTGCAGCGCTTTGCGTATCTGGGAATCAAGCTGGCCATTAACCCCTTGATCTGGATTTCGGGCTTGGCGCTTTTGTATTACAACGAGCTGCAGGCTGCGGGCATGAGCCTGGGCCTTGGCGCGTTAGCGGTGGCCCACACGATCGGGGCGTTCGCTATGCTGGCGTTTTTGATTGGCCACGTTTATCTCACTACCTTGGGCCACACCTGGTATGCCCATATCAAGGCAATGATTACCGGCTGGGAAGAGGTGGAGGATCACAAGCCGCAGGCTTCGAAAACAACGTGAGAGGGGTGGTGGGTTGTGCAGGATTCGAACCTGCGACCAACGGATTAAAAGTCCGCTGCTCTACCGACTGAGCTAACAACCCCCTTACAAACACCTGCGGGCTGGCGCATTAAAACCGTGCGCGCGAAGCCTTCCATTTTAGCGGATTCGGAAAATTTATGCTCGGCTCTCAAGCCAGCGAAGCCCCAGCCAGGCCCCGCTCACGATCGATACCGTTGCAAGCAGGGAGCCCAAGGCCAAAAGCGACAGGCCCGAGATTCCCTGGCCTATCGTGCAGCCAAAAGCTACCACGCCACCGACCCCCATGAGGGCGGCCCCAAACAGGTGTTGCGCAAGCTCTTGCTTGCTTTGAAAGCCTTCGATGCGAAACGATTTCGAGCTAACTGCGTGAATGAATGCGCCCAGTACCACACCGCTCACGGTGGCGATTCCAAAAGTAAAGGCTCGGGATTTATCGCTCCAGAACATGAACAGATCAAGCCAAAACGCCAGGGGTGCGACAAAGGTGAGCGATTCAATGCCACGCGAGTTCGTCGCCAAAAAGCGAGGCTCGAGGGTGTTGGGATCTTCTGCAATAAAACCAATGTGGCCGGTGATATACCAGCCCGCCATTACCAACAGGCCCACGACAATGCCACCAACAATCAGCCTGGGCCGGGCTAAAAACGCGCGACTTGAAAACACCGCGATCAACGAAAGTGCCGCGATCGCATAGCCCACCCACGCAGCGTTGAGCCCCAAAAAGCTCGCAAGATCTTGAGGGTGGCTGAGCTGCCAATAAATCTTTTCGACAGTCTCAACCCGCAACACTCCAAAAATTCCCCGAATCGCCATGTAAGCAAAAAGGGCCAGCACCATGAACACCACCAGGGCCTTCAGGCTTCCGCCGCCAATGCGAATCAGGGTGCGGCTGCCGCAGCCCGAAGCCAGCACCATGCCAAAGCCAAACACCAGGCCACCCAAAATGTTGGAAAGCCAAAAGACTCTTGGGGCGATATAAAAAGAATCCTTAATCGCAATAAGATCAGCCGCGATCAGCGCCTGTGTGCCGGCAATGGCCACGGCAATCGCCAAAAGCCACATGCGCAGCCGTGATTTGTCGCCGCTGGCATACCAATCCGAGATCGCCCCCAGGGTGCAAAAACTGCTGTAACGACCCACCCAGCCCAGCAAGAGGCCCAAGCCAAGGCCCAGCATGGCGACGGTGAATTCAATTTGAGTAATGTCTTGCGCATCAAGCATGCGCGAAGTTTACTTCAAGCGCTTGCGAGCCTCAGTGGCTGCCGCAGAGTTGGGATGGGCTTTGATCAGGTCTTCAAGCGTGCGCTTGGCGGTATTGGGGTTGCCGGTCTCGGCAAGGCTTGCGGCCATGTTGAGCATGGCTTGGGGAACGGTGGGGTGCTTTGGAAAGCGTTTGATCAGGTCTCGGCGCGCGGCGATTGAGGCGCGGTAGTCCTTGTCAGCGTAAAGCGCTGTGCCTTTTGCAAACACGACATCGCCGAGCAAAGCGGAAGTCGCATGCTCTTTTTCAAATTCTTGAGAAAGCCGGATCGCCTTTTTAAAATCGCCCGCCGCCAGCACCGATTGCAGCTCTTCAAAACGGGCTTTTTCGGCATGGGTAACACGGTAGGTGGCGCCATTGACCTGCACGGTTGCAGGCTCGAATTGCCTGAGCTTGCCCTCGAGTGAGGCAATGGTGTTGCGCTGCTCTTCTATGCGCTTGTCAAGATCAACATAGAGATCTTTTTGTTGGGTTTTGCCGGTGCGGGTCGCCAGATTGGCCTCTTCCATTTGCCCGCGCAAGTTGGCGATCTCTGAGCGCATGCGCTCGTTTTCATTGAGCAATTGAATTTGGCTTTGCGCAGAGTTCTGAAGCGCGCGCTCCAAATCGGCAATGCGGTTATTCAGCGTCTCAAGGCGTGTGCGTAGATCGATAATGGCCCGACGGGCTTCATCATCGGAAAACATGGCCCACACTGGGCCATGGGGCAGGGCCAACCATGCAACAACGGCCAAGCTGGAAAACCAGCTGGCCGTCCATTTGTGATTCATCACAGCAGATTAGCGAAGCACTAAGTCAGCGCGACGATTCTTGGCCCAGGCTTCTTCATTCGAGCCTTGCGCGCGAGGCTTTTCTTCGCCAAAGCTAATGGCTTCAACGCGATTGCTAGCTACGCCCAGCAAGCCTAAGGCTTTGCTCACCGATTCAGCCCGTTTCTGGCCCAGCGCCAGGTTGTATTCGGTGGTGCCACGCTCATCGGCATTGCCTTCAATTACGATTTTGGCTTTCGCATCGGCCTTGAGGTAGTTGGCAAAGGCGGTAATGGTGGCTTGATACTGGGGCTTGATCTCAAAACGATCAAAGTCGAAATACACGCTGGGCTCAACGGAATTGAGCGCGGCTTTTGCAGCGGCAATCTCGCGAGCTGTTGCAGCGTCTTGGGCCGAGGCGGCTTGGCTCCCGCTGCCAGATGTCGATGCGCCCGCAGCAGAGGAATCCAGGGGCACTTGCGATGCACATCCGGCCAGCAGCAGGCCAGCAAAAAGAACGCCAGCCAAAGGCAATTTGTTTGCGAGGCGTTGAGTTACAAAGTTCATGACTTCTCCTTACAGTCGATGGGTAGTGTTGTTAACCGCCCGAGATGTTCTCACGAAATGGGTGGGGCTAGGGCAGCCGGCCCCAGGCGGGCCCTTTGATGTCGCCCTCGGCGGTCGAGAGCCGGGTTCTTAGCTTGCCGTCAATTGAGGCTGCAGACAGCAGCGTGCGGCCTTGAATCTTGCTGCTGTAGATCACCCATTTGCTATTGGGGGCAAAGCTGGGGGAATCGTCTTTGGGCCCCTGGCTCACCACGGTCTCTTCCTGGTTCGACAGGTTCATAACCGCAATACGAAAAGCACGGTCCCGCACGGTGACATAGGCTAAGTGGCGGCCATCGGGACTGACCTGCGGTCGAGCGTTAAAGCTGCCGCCAAATGTCATGCGTTGGGCAGCGCCGCCTTCTGCAGGCACCCTATAAATTTGTGGGGAGCCGCCACGATCCGACGTGAAGTACACAAACTTTCCGTCGGGGGAAAAAGCAGGTTCGGTATCAATGCCGCTCGAGCGGCTCAGCCTTGCCAGGCCGGTGCCATCGGCATTGACCGTATAGATCTGCGAGTTGCCGTCGCGGGTCAGCACAACGGCAAGCTTTTTGCCATCGGGCGACCAGGCGGGCGAGCTGTTACTGCCTTTTTCATTGGCCAACACGATTCGCCGACCAGTGGCCAAATTCTGCAAATAAACAATCGGCTTTGAAATTCCGTCGCGGCGTTCATAGGAGACATAAGCGATTTGAGTGCCATCGGGCGACCAGGCCAAAGAAATGAGCGGCTCGGCCGAGCGCAGCGCAATTTGCTGATTTTGACCATCAGAGTCGGCAATGACCAGGCTGTGCTTGGGGCCGTCTTTACGAACGAAGGCAAGCCTGGTTGCGAAAAAGCCCGGTTCACCCGTGAGTTTTTCGTAGATGAAATCAGAGATTCGGTGGGCGGTACGACGGGCTTCCAAGGCCGTGGCGGGCGCGTTGATGGCCAGCCCGCCCAGGCTTTCTTGCTTGATCGTATCGATCAAAATAAACCGCGCTTCCATGCGATCACCCGCAAGGGTGGAGACACTGCCCAACGCAACGGCCTCGACGCCACCTTGTCGCCATTTCATGGCCAAGGGCTGAAAAGCGGTGTTTTCGTTATAGGGTTTGGGGGGCGTTTCAATATCCAGAATTGAGATCACGCCACTTCGTGCCAGGTTGGCACGGATCACTTCCACAATGGTGTTGGCGGCCACCGACTGTTCTGGGTGGGTGGCGTCGAATGGGGCAATCGCCACTGGAATGAGTTTTTGGCCAACACCGGTAATGTCGATGCGCAGTGGCGTTTGGGCCTGCGCGGGAAGTGCCGCAAACAGCGCAAGAAATGCGCAGGACATGAAATGGCGAAGGCACTTAGTCAACATGCCGCGATTATAGGTTGTGCAAATGTAGTTACGGAGTTTCCTTAGGACGGAAGCGAAGCTCTAAAGTTCGCGCAACCGTGCCGTCTTTCTTTTTGGGCAAAGGGCTCGCTGCCCAGATCGCCCGCTGAACAGCAGCATCCCAGGTCGGGATGCCGCTGGATTTGCTGAGCTTGACCTGGGTGATTTCGCCCGAAGGCAGCTGATCCACAATCACGATGGCCTCGGGATTGCCCGGCGCCCGATCGGCATAGGTAATGCGTGCGCGAATACGCGCTTGAATCAGGGCGGTGTAATCGGCATCAACCCCGGTTTTGGCCCCGATCTCCGCGCCCTCAGAAGCGCCAGCCTTGGTGGCGATGTCTTTGCCGCGATCGCTTGCTTTTGCATTGCTGTCTTTGCCCAAAAGCCGTGCGAGTTCGGCTTTGCGAATGGCTTCACGCTGTTGCGCAGCTTTTTGCTCGGCAAGTTTTTTTTCGGCAGCTTCTTTTTTAGCGGCTTCGCGCTTGGCTTCTTCTTCAGCTTTTCGTTTTAGGGGCTCTGTTTTTTTCTGAATCGAAATGTCGGCCTTGGGCTGCTCTGGCGGCGGTGCAGGCTGAGGCTTGGGGGGTTCCACCACGGCCCGGGTTGCAGGCCGATCAGCAGGCGGGCTGCTCCACAGCTCAACCTGCACAACCGGCGGAGGCTTTTGGCTCCAACTCAGCGAGATGAGCAAGGCGCCTGCCAGCAGGCCGTGCATCAAGAGCGCAGCACCGAGAGCGTTTCTTTGTTCGCGCGCTTCAATGGCGTGCATGCTGAATTAGTCCTTGCGAACGTTTAAGCCTACGCGCGAGTAGCCTGCTTTTTGCAGCGTGTCCATGGCATTGATGACATGCTCATAGCGCACTGATTTTTCAGCAGAAATAATCACTGGCGCATCGAGCGCCGGTGAGAGTTCCTTCACTGCAGCAGCCAGGGTGTTGGGCGTGACGGTGCGATCTGCTTCGCCTTGAATATTTCTGCGAATCGAGAGCGCACCACTTGCCCGAATATTGACTTCAATGGCAGCAACTGGCGCTTGCGAGGCTTGGCCAACGCGTGGAAGATCGATGACGCCGGTAACGATCATGGGGGCTGTGACCATGAAAATAATCAGCAGCACCAACATGACATCAATGTAGGGCACGACATTGATCTCGCTCATCATCCGCCTGCGGCGGTGGCTCCTGGCGCTTGCAGTGGCCGCCATTAACGAATCGCCTGTCGTTGCAAGATATTCGTGAACTCTTCCATAAAGCCTTCAAACCGAATGCTTAAATGGTCGATATCGGTGGCGTAACGGTTATAGGCCACCACCGCAGGAATGGCGGCAAACAGGCCAATCGCCGTGGCCACCAAGGCCTCGGCGATCCCCGGTGCAACACTGGCCAGCGTGGCCTGCTGCACATTGGCCAAGCCGGTAAAGGCATGCATGATTCCCCACACCGTTCCAAACAAACCGACATAAGGCGAGACCGAGCCGACCGAGGCCAGGAAAGGAAGGCTGCGCTCAAGGCTATCGAGCTCGCGGTTAAAAGCGGCCCGCATGGCACGACGCGCGCCATCGATCATGGCATTGCTATCGGCGCCTGCGGCGCGTGAGCGAATTTTTAAAAACTCATCCATGCCAGACTGAAACACCTTGGCAAGCCCGCCTTTGAGCGTGCCTTTGACGGCTTGGTCGTGCAGGGCCATGAGCTCACCGCCTGACCAGAATAGTTTTTCAAAGGCTTCGGTTTCTTTTTGCGCTCTTGCGATCGATTGCCACTTGGAAAAAATCACTGTCCAGGATCGTATGGACACAATCAACAACAGGGCCATGACAATCTGCACGGGAAGGCTTGCGCCGAGAACAAGGGAGAGCACGGACAAGTCGGGGCTTGCAGTCATGTTTAAAAAAGCCTTGGGTTGTTGGAATCTTGAGGGGCTATTTTGCCAAAGTGGGTATAGGCTGCAGGCGTGGCAATTCGGCCGCGTGGTGTGCGCTGCATAAAGCCTTGTTGAATCAAATAAGGTTCCAGCACATCTTCAATCGTGTCTTTGGCTTCGCCAATTGCGGCGGCGAGATTGTCAATGCCCACCGGCCCGCCTTGGAATTTTTCAATAATGGCTTCCAAGAGTTTTCGATCCATGAGATCAAAGCCTTCGCGATCGACTTCCAGCAGGGTCAGGGCTTTGTCTGCAATCTCGGCCGTAATGTTCCCTTCATGCCGCACCTGAGCAAAATCACGCACGCGGCGCAGCAAGCGGTTGGCCACGCGAGGCGTGCCACGCGAGCGTTTGGCAATTTCGTAAGCGCCGGCCTGGTCAATCGCTGCATTGAGCAGGCCTGCAGAGCGGCTCACAATCGTGGCGAGATCTTGCGGGGAATAGAACTCAAGCCGCGACACAATGCCAAAGCGATCGCGCAAGGGGTTAGTGAGCATGCCGGCGCGCGTGGTGGCGCCCACCAGTGTGAAAGGCTGAATGTCCAGTTTGATGGAGCGTGCCGCAGGCCCTTCGCCAATCATGATGTCGATCTGATAATCCTCAAGTGCGGGGTAAAGGATCTCTTCCACCACGGGGCTTAAGCGGTGAATCTCGTCAATAAATAAAACATCATTGCGCTCAAGGTTGGTGAGCAGCGCTGCGAGATCGCCGGGCCGCTCCAACACGGGGCCCGACGTCTGGCGAAGGTTCACACCAAGCTCGCGGGCCAGAATATGGGCCAGCGTTGTTTTACCCAGGCCCGGCGGGCCAAAAAGCAGCACATGGTCTAGGGCTTCGGCGCGCTGTCGGGCAGCTTCAATAAACAGGCCAAGCTGGTCACGCACCTTGTGCTGGCCGATGTATTCCGAGAGCCGCTGGGGGCGCAGCGCCCGCTCAATGGCCTCTTCGGCTGGCGTTTTGGCCTGCCCCGAGATCAGGCGATCATCGCCCGAGCTTGCGGACAGGTCGTCGTGTTCGATCATGGCGGGATTTTACTTGTTCCCCGTCAGGTGGATCGCCACGCCGCTTCGCGGCTCGCGATGACGAGCCGTCATTGCGAGGGCCGAAGGCCCGTGGCAATCCACCTGACGGGGTAATTACTTCGCGAGCTGCTTTAACGCCAGCCTTATCCCATCCGAAACGGAAGTTCCGGCGGCAATCCCTTTGGTGGCGGCAAGCGCCTCTTTTTCAGAGTAGCCCAGCGAAATCAGCGCATTCACGATATCGGCGGTGCCTGACACCGCAGCGCCGGGTGCTGCGCCCACGGCGTCGCCGAGCCGGCCTTTGAGCTCCAGAATCAATCGCTCGGCGGTTTTTTTGCCAATGCCCGGCACGCGGGTGAGCAGCCCCGCTTGCTGGGTGGCGATTGCTTGGGTGAGCTGCTCAACCGACAGGCCCGAAAGCACCGCCAGTGCGATGCGTGGGCCCACGCCGCTCACTTTGATTAGCTCTTTAAACGCGCTGCGTTCTTCTGTTGTGATGAATCCATACAGCAGCTGTGCATCCTCGCGCACCACCATGTGCGTGAGCAGAGTAACGGCCTTTCCAATCTCGGGCAGGTCGTAAAAACTGCTCATGGGCACATCGATCTCATAGCCCACGCCCTGCACATCCACCAGCACTTGAGGCGGGTGTTTGGCAAGCAGGGTTCCTGAGATTCGGCCGATCATGGTGAGCGCTATTTTGACTTAATTGCGCGGGAATAGGCCTGGGTTTGCCACCAGGCCAGTGCACAGGCCAGGGCATCGGCGGCATCAGCGCCAGGCGCCTTGGGCAATTGCAAATGCCGCTGCACCATTTTTTGTACCTGCTCTTTGGTGGCTCGGCCCGAGCCCACAATCGATTGCTTGATTTTCAATGGCGTAATTTCATCAATCGGCAGGTTTTCTTGCGCAAGCGCTGCAATGGCAACGCCACGGGCCTGACCGAGCGAGAGTGTGGATTTCGGGTTCACGTTCACAAACACGCGCTCAATGACTGCTTGGTGTGGCTTGTAATGGGAGATGAGTTCTTGCACGCCACGAAAAAGTTCGGCGAGCCGTTGCGGCTCGGTGCCGGTGATTTCTGGTTTGATCACGCCGCTGCCTTGATAGGTGACGCGCTGGCCGTCGATGTCGATCACACCGAAGCCCGTGCGGCGCAGGCCAGGGTCGATTCCTAAGATTCTAGTCGCCATGGATTGCCACGTCGGCTACGCCTCCTCGCAATGACGGGTTGTGAGTAGCGCTCGCGATGACGGGTTAAGGGCCATCAATGCCTGAAGTGCCGCATGCCCGTAAACACCATGGCAATGCCGCGTTCATTGGCCGCTGCGATCACTTCATCATCGCGCACCGAGCCGCCGGGCTGAATCACGCAGGTCGCACCCGCATCGGCCACCGCATCCAAGCCATCGCGAAACGGAAAGAACGCATCTGATGCCACCGCAGAACCTTTCAGTTCAAGCCCCGCATGCTGGGCCTTAATGGCTGCAATGCGTGCCGAGTCAATGCGGCTCATTTGGCCTGCCCCCACACCGAGCGTCATGCCATTGCCACAAAACACAATGGCATTGCTTTTGACCCAAGTGCAGACCTTCCAGGCAAAAAACAAATCTTGCAGCTGCTGCGCTGTGGGTTGCAGCGCTGTCACAACTTTGAGTTGATCCAGCGATAGCGTGTTGCGATCGGGTGTTTGCACCAGAAGACCGCCACTTACTCGTTTGTAATCCCGCCCGCTTGAAATCGCATCGTCTTGACCAAGCGGTAATTGCAACAGCCGAAGATTCGCTTTGGTGGAAAATACTTTAAGTGCTTCTTCATCAAACTCCGGCGCAATGATCACTTCGGCAAATTGCTTAGAAATCTCCTGTGCTGCGGCGCCGGTGAGCCGGGTGTTAAACGCCAAAATTCCGCCAAACGCCGATGTGGGGTCGGTCTGAAATGCCTTTTGGTAGGCGCCCAATGCATCTTGCCCTACGGCTACGCCGCAAGGGTTGGCGTGCTTCACAATCACGCAGGCGGGCAGATCAAAGCTGCGCACGCACGACCATGCGGCATCGGCATCGGCAATGTTGTTGTAAGAAAGCTCCTTGCCTTGTAGCTGCTGATAGTTGGCAAGGCTGCCCGGCACCGCTTGTGCCTCTTTATAAAACGCGGCGCTTTGATGTGGATTTTCACCGTAACGCATGGCCTGCACTTTGTTGACTTGTAGCGTCAGCACTTCGGGGTAAGCGCTCGCGGTATTCGGTGCAGGCGGCATGCAGCCTGGGGCATTGGCATCGCATTGAACCGGCTCTAGAGCATTTAAAAAGTTGCTAATCGCTGCGTCATAGGCCGCGGTGTGCGCGTAGACTTTTTTCGCAAGGCGCTGCCGTGTCGGCCAGCCCAGTGTGTTGCCATTGGCGCTCATCTCGGCAAGCAGGCCTTCGTAATCGCTGGGGTCGACCACGACGGCCACCCCATCGTGGTTTTTTGCGCCGGCGCGCAGCATGGCCGGCCCGCCAATATCAATATTTTCAACAACATCTTCATAGCTCGCACCCGGCCGAGCGAGCGTTTCCCGAAACGGGTAAAGATTCACCACCAACAGATCGATGGGCGCAAAGCCCGCGGTGCTTAAGGCTTGAATATGCTCAGGTAAATCACGCCGAGCCAAAAGGGCACCGTGCACGGCGGGGTGCAAGGTTTTGACGCGGCCATCAAGCATTTCAGGGAAATGGGTGATTTCGTCAACAGCGGTAACGGCCAGGCCGTTTTGTTTTAACAAGGCTGCCGTGCCGCCAGTCGAAAGCAAGGTCACGCCACGCGCTGCCAAAGCTTTTGCAAATTCCAACACACCGTTTTTGTTGGAGACACTAATCAGTGCTCGGCGAACGGCAATTCGGTTGGGGCGCGGGGAAGAGGCAACGGGGGCGACAGCGGTCATAAGGGCTCCGAAGGTGAGGGGTCAAGCTGAATGTTGTGGGCTGCAAGTTTTTTTCTAAGTGTATTGCGAGTAATGCCCAAGGCTTTCGCAGCGTGGCTCACATTGCCGTGATAGCGCTGCATGACATAGGCCAGAAGCGGCGCTTCCACGGCGCCAATCACCATGTCGTAGAGCGCGTGTGGCGACTGATCGCCCAGGGTTTGAAAGTAATGATCAAGCGACTGGCGGATCGTGTCATCAATTCGCGGCGGCTTATTGGAATTGGAGGACATGGTTTCCCGCAAAAAAATCATCGATCGCCCGCATCTGGGCATCGGTCGAGTCAAGCTGATTGAGAAAATCACGAAACACTTTCACGCCAGGCAAGCCCTTCAAATACCAGCCAATGTGTTTGCGTGCGGTGCGCACGCCTTTGAACTCGCCGTAAAAAGAATAATGGTCCAGCAGGTGGCCTTTGAGCCAGCTGGCAATTTCTTGCTCAGTCGGATCGGGCAGCAGTTCGCCGGTGGCCAGGTAGTGCGCGACTTGGCGAAAAATCCAGGGCCGGCCTTGGGCGGCGCGGCCAATCATGACTGCATCGGCCTTTGTGTAATCAAGCACCTGCCGAGCTTTTTGTGGGCTATCAATATCGCCATTGGCCACCACCGGAATTTCAAGTGCCTGTTTCACCAATGCAATCGTGTCGTATTCGGCCTGACCCTGGTATTTGTCTTCCCGCGTGCGACCGTGAATGGTGATCATGGCAATTCCCAGATCTTGGGCCATCACTGCAATCTCAGGTGCATTACGGTTGGCCTGGTTCCAGCCGGTGCGCATTTTGAGTGTGACGGGAACGCCATCTCCTTTTACGGTGTTGACGACCGATTTGAGAATCTCCCGGATCAGTTCAGGCTGCTGCATCAGTGCAGAGCCCGCAGCTACATTGCAGACTTTTTTCGCAGGGCAGCCCATATTGATATCAATGATTTGCGCGCCACGATCGACATTAAAACGCGCAGCCTGGGCCATCATGTGCGGATCGGCACCTGCGATTTGCACGGCCTTGGGCTCAATTTCGCCATCGTGATTAATGCGTCGCGTGGTTTTGTCGGTCGCCCACAGCAAGGCGTTGGAAGCCGCCATTTCACTGACCGCATAGCCTGCGCCCAGTTGCTTGCACAACTGTCGATACGGGCGATCGGTGACACCGGCCATGGGCGCCACAAAGACATTGTTTGGCAGTGTGTAGGGGCCAATTCGCACGGTGTCAGACACCTTAGCCGCCGTACATCAGCAGTTGGCCCAGCATTTTTTTCGCACCCGGTGTAATGGCAACTGCGCCAATCGCTTTGCGCACCCAGTCTTGTCGGGCGAGGGTGTCGGTGGCGGTGCGCACTGCCCAGCGATCGACCTTGCGGCGCCGGGCGTAATCGTCGAGTCGCTGCTCAACGGGCAGGCCGCGTTGCAGCAGGCATGCCGCCAGTGTTTCAGCATCGCGAAAACCAAGGTTTAAGCCTTGCCCACCAATGGGGTGCAGGGCCTGTGCAGAATTTCCGATCCACACGGTATTGCCTTTGTGAAGGGTGTCGCGCCATTTCAGGCCCAAAGGATAGGAACCGGTGATTTCAACATTGCGAATCGCTTCGACACGCCGGCCCATCGCCTCTTGCAACAGATTGGCCTGCATTTGCGGGCTGGCATTGACAAAGGTTTCGGCCTTTGGTGTTTGTGTGCACCAGACCAATGCGTAACGGCCATTGATGGGAAGCAAGGCGATGACGCCATCTTTGGTGAAGCGCTCGTAGGCCGTGTCAGATGCGGCTGGGGCTGCCTGTACCCAGCCGATAACGGCGTTTTGGTTGTAGTCGCGGAGTAAACGAATGTCGGTGGATTGCGACGTCGCGCTGCGCGCTCCTCGCAATGACGGGGTAGTGCCGTCATCGCGAGGGCCATCGGCCCGTGGCGATCCACGCAATGACGGGGTAGTGCCGTCATCGCGAGGGCCATCGGCCCGTGGCGATCCACGTTTGTAAACTCCGCCTTCCGCAATCACCAACACCGCCGGGTCTTCCTTGCGCTCCGATTCCTCAACACTTGGAATAATCCGCAAGCCTTCTTTGGCCGCTTTTTCGCGCAAGGTGGTCAGCAGGCTCGAATAACTCGCCAGCCCGCCCAAATCTGAAACGCCAACGCGATCTGCCGTCACTTCCATGCTGCCCAGATGCCCCTGGCTAGAGACATGCACGCGCTTAAGGCGCGTGGCGTGCGCATCAACGCCCAACTGGGCCAGTCGCACCAGGGTGCCATGCGAGAGTGCCAGCACACGCGGGTCATCGGCATGCGGCGGCAGTGGCGCATTGATTGCTGGGTCAATCAGTTCAATAGCGTCGTTTGACCAGCCGTATTTGCGAAGAAAAAGTGCAGCGAGTATTCCTACCGGTCCTGCGCCTTGAATGCGTACAAAAGAGTCCTGTGTTTCAGTCATGCATTAATGCCTCAATTTCAGCCAACAACACCGGCACACTGCGTGTGAGCAATCGCGCCTTGCCCGAAGTGACCAAGGCGTCATCTTCAATGCGAATGCCGATGTTCCAAAAACCTTCATCAATATCGGGTGCCGGGCGAATATACAAGCCGGGCTCAATGGTAAGCACCATGCCGGGGGCTAACAGCGATTTGTAATCGCCCGCATCGTGCACATCAAGCCCGAGCCAGTGGCTGGTGCGGTGCATGTAAAAGCGCTTGTAGCTTTCTGACTCAAGCGCGGCCTCCAGGCTTTGCTTGGGCAGCAAGCCTAAATCGATCATGCCCTGGGCCAGCACCTTTACTGCGGCCTCGTGAGGCGCGAAAAATGGTGCACCCACCACGGTAGCTGCCACGGCAGCCTCTTGCGCGGCGCAGACCAGGTTGTACGCATCGCGCTGTTGTGGCGAAAACTTTCCGTTGACGGGAAATGTGCGCGTAATGTCGGAAGCGTAGCCATCTAATTCACAGCCGGCATCGATCAACACCAGCTCGCCATCGCGAATCACACGGTTGCCAGCACGGTGATGCAGGATACAGCTGTGCGGCCCGCCCGCCACAATCGAGCCATAGGCCACCGACTGTGCACCTTCCTTGCGAAAGGCATGCAACAGTTCTGCCTCCAGTTCGTATTCCCGCACACCGGGCTTGGCCAGCTTCATCGCGCGCACATGCGCCGCGGCTGAAATATCAGCGGCGCATTGCATGGTGTTGATTTCAATTGCGTCTTTAATCAGGCGTTGGCGCGCAATGGCCTGGCTGATATCGACAATGCGATCAGGCGCAGTGACGCCGGCGCGGCCTTTGGCGCGCAAGGCGTTGAGCCATTTGCGCAGGCGTTCATCAAGCTCGGCATGCAGGCCCATATGGCCATAAAAAGCAGGCATGTTGGCGGCCATTTCAATAATGAAATGATCCAGCTGCTCGATATCAATCGATTCATCGAAATGAAAACGCTGTGCTGCCGATTGCGGCCCTACGCGCACGCCATCCCATATTTCACGTTCGGGGTCACGCGGCCGGCAGGCCAAAACATCTTTGGTCTTGCCGCTGGCATCGACACTCATGAGCCACCAGGCATCGGGCTCAGGAAAGCCTGTCATGTATAAAAAATCACTGTGACTGCGAAACGGAAACGGGTTGTCGTGATTGCGAATTTGCTCTTCGCCTGCCGAGAGCACCACCAGGCCGCCGCCTTGCGAAGCAATATAACTAGCCAAACACTGGCGGCGTTTTTTGTGTTGATCGCCGTGGGCTGGCCCAAGAATTTCTTCGGGTTTGAGTGTTTCGGGCAAGGAAGCCAAAAAATTATCTTGAGTCAGTTCAGGCGCATTCATTTGGGTTCGCTCATTGCGGAGTTGATTTCGTTTAGCCGCTCGGGGGTGCCAATGTCGCTCCATTTTCCCCGGTAATGGCTCGCTGTGCACTGTCCCGTCGCCATGGCCTGGCGCAGCAGGGGGGCGAGGGCGGCGCGCTGGCCGGGTTTGATGTCTTGGAACAGGGCGGGGCGGTAGATTCCGATTCCGGAGAAAGTCAATGACGGGTGGATTGCCACGTCGCGCTGCGCGCTCCTCGCAATGACGGTATTTGGGGTATCGCGGCTCGCAATGACGGGGTGGATTGCCACGCCCTTCGGGCTCGCAATGACGGAGTCGTCATCGCGAGGCCCCGTCAGGGGCCGTGGCGATCCATCGGCGTGCAACTCAAAATCCCCCTGCGGGTGATGCGGCGGGTTATCCACCAGCACAATATGTGCAAGCGCATGGCTGCCGCGCATTTGCTGCGCGATTTCAAATGCCTGGGCTCGCGGCCAATCTGTCCAGATATCGGCGTTAATCACGAAAAACAGGCTATCGGGCGCATGACAATCAGGCCCTGCCCACGGCCTTGCCAGTGCAATTCCGCCCGCAGTTTCTAGCGCGCCTTGCGGCTCTTGAGAAAAACGCACTTGTAAATTCCAGCGACTGCCATCACCCACGAACTGCTCAATTTGTGCGCCCAAGTGGGCCACATTGATCATGACCGACTCAAAGCCTGCCTGCGACAAGGCCTCCAGATGCCATTGCAACAAAGGCTTGCCACCGACTTGTAACAGCGGCTTGGGCGTGTGATCCGTTAAAGGCCGCATGCGTTCGCCACGGCCTGCAGCCAGAATCATGGCGGCCAAGGGCGCTTGGCTCACGCACAGCGCTCCAAAAGTTTCGCAAGCGGCCCCAGGCCTTGATAGCGTTTTGCAACATTGATTGCATAACGCTTGACCAAAGGCAGGTCTTGCAAATAATTTTCTTTGCCATCGCGGTGATACAGGCGCGCAAAAATTCCCAGCACTTTCAAGTGCCGCTGCAGGCCCATCCATTCAAAGTCGCGCCAGAAGTCGCCAAAATCCTCGGGCACCGGCAATGCGGCCGCGCGCGCGTCTTGCCAGTAACGAATGGCCCAATCAATCTGCAGTTCTTCGGGCCAGTCAATATACGCATCGCGCAGCAGCGACACCAGATCGTAGGTAATGGGCCCAATAACTGCATCCTGAAAGTCAAGCACGCCGGGGTTTTGGTACTGCAACACCATTAAGTTTCGGCTGTGATAATCGCGGTGAACCAGTACGCTTGGCTGGGCTAAACAGTGTTTGAGCACCAAGCCATAAATCGACATCAACTGCTCAAATTCCGCAGAAGAAAGCGTGAATGTCTGGTGCTTGGCCAAATACCACTCATCAAAAAGCCGCATTTCCCGCATGAGCATTTCAGCGTCGTAGGCGGGCAGGTCGGGATTGCCGGCTTTCGACTGAAAACCAACCAAGGCCTGCCAGGCATCGCGGTACAACTGCGTGGCCGAATCGGAATTATCTTTGCAGGCGCGCAGCGCGTTCAGAAAGGTTGCATTGCCCAAGTCGGAACACAGCAAAAACCCCTGAGCCTCGTTGGCCAGCACAATTTGCGGAACATGGGCGCCGGCCTTGGCAAAAATCTCGGCAGTTTTCAAAAACGGGCCAATCGATTCTTTTTCGGGGGGCGCGTCCATCAGAATCAGGCTGCTGGCAGCGCCCTGCACTGGCCCTTGGGCCTTGAGCCTGAAGTACCTGCGAAATGAGGCATCGCTTGACGCTGGTGCAAGGGTCTCAGGCGCGATTTGCCATCCCAATTGCGCAAGCGCGGACTGCTGGGAATTGAGCCACTGGGCGGCCTGGGAAAGACGAATGTCGGTCATGGCGCTCCCTATAATAGAGCATGCATTTTTTTGGGATTCTGGCCTCGATCGCTGGAACTTTACTTTTCTTGGCCAGTGCCCCAGCGGCGCAGGCCCTGCCCTTGATTGGCAGCTGCCCAATTGCGCAAACCCCTTGGGTGGTGGCGCAGGCCCCGCTATCGAAAGCGCCTTTGGCCGAACAAGTGCAAAAGCCCTTGGGCCTGAAATTCGACCCGATTTTGAACCTGGAGCCGCCGGAATCTGGCCAGACGCCGATCTACATTTTTGGTCAAACGATCGAGGGCCAGATGGAAGATGTGATCGAGTCGACTCGCGAAGCGGAGTTTCGCAAGTTGGGTTTGTTTATCAAGGGAGATTTTCTTCGCCACGATTTGGTGCGTGATGAAATTTTTGCCGAAGGCCAAGTCAAGCTTTTCCGCGAAGGCGAGTTTTATGAAGGGCAGCGACTCAAGCTCAAGCTGGGAACAACTCAAGGGTATTTTGACGACCTATCGTTTGAGCTCAGCGCCCTGGGTGGGCGCGGAACGGCGGATCGTGCCGATTTCTTGCAGCCGCTAGAGACCAAGCTCACCACGGTGAGCTACACCAGCTGCCCGAGAGATCGGCCGGCTTGGGAATTGCGCATGGATTCGCTGCACCTTGATCAGGTCAGAGAGGTGGCAAGCTCGGAGTCGTCTCGCCTGTACTGGGGTGGCGCTCCGGTGTTGCCCTTGGGGGATTTGTCCTTTCCGTTAAGCGGCAGAAGAAAGACAGGTTTTTTGGCCCCGCGATACGGCACATCGACCAAGCTTGGCTTTGAGCTGGTTACCCCGTTTTACTGGAACATTGCGCCTGAGCACGACATGACCTTGTTTCCTCGGGTGATCACCAAGCGTGGCGTGCAGCTCGGCAGTGAATTCCGTTTTCTGCGCAGCAATGCCTTAGGCACGATCAATTACGAAGTGCTGCCCAATGACAATGTCACCAATGAAACACGGCAATACGGCGCGGTGAAGACAACCATTCGCGCCGCCGACAATTTAACCCTGGGCGTGCAAGTCGAGCGCGCTTCCGATGACACTTACTTTGAAGACTTGGGCAACTCGCTGCTGGCGTCTTCGCAGCGCTTGTTGCCGGGCATTGTCACAGCCAACAGCGCGTTTCGCGGCTGGAACTTTCAAGCCAAGGTGCAGGAATATCAACTGCTGCAAGATATCAACTCGCCCTTGATTACCCCTTACAGCATGTTGCCACGGCTCACCCTATCACGGGCAAGCGAGAACTTCAGCCCCGAAGGACTAAACCCGACAAACTGGAATGCGATCGTCGAGGCTTCCTCTTTTCGGCACCCGACCATGGCCGAAGGTGAGCGTTATGTCGCCAAAGGTTCAATGGCTTGGGCCAATTTTTACCGGGGGTTTTTCTTTACGCCCAAGCTTTCCATGCATGCGACCCAGTATTCACATCGCACCAATGGCAGTGAAACGCGCACCAATCAAAAGTACAACAACGCTTACGCCACGCGTCAAGAATTCAAAATCTATCAAAACAATCTTGACTCGGTGACCGAATCCTATTCGCGTGTGTTGCCAACATTTACGGCGGATTTCGGCACGCTGCTCGACCGCGAGCTCACTTTGGGCAGCAAGGCGCTTGAGCAAACCCTTGAGCCCAGGGTGGTGTATGTGCGCACGCCCTACACCGACCAGTCGAAATACCCTGTGTTCGATACGGGCGGCCCAAGTTTTAATTTTGCGCAGATTTTTTCAGACGAAGCGTTTAATGGCGATGACCGGGTTGCTGACTTGAATCAGCTCACCGTTGGTGTCACTTCGCGCTTGATCGATCCGGAATTTGGCAGTGAGGTCTTGCGTGGCTCAATTGGCCAGCGTTTTTATTTTTCAGACCAGCGCGTGACCTTGCCGGGTGGCGTTGCAAGAACTGATCGTGACTCTGACATTTTGGCCCAGCTTGCTTTTTATCCGCTGAGCACCTGGAGTATTCAGGCGCAAACCCAATACACGCCCGAGTCGGGCAAGGCCCAGAGTGTGGCCTTTGTGTCTCGCTACCGGCCCAAGCCTGCCCGAGTGCTCAGTGCTGGCTATCGTTTTGTGCGAGGCTCGTCCAATACTGTGGATCTGGCCTTTCAATGGCCCGTGGCACCTTACTGGTACGCGGTGGGCCGCTATCAGCATGCCTTGAGCAATCTGGGTGATGGACGTGAAGACCAACGCTCGGGCTTGGTCGAAGGCGTGGCCGGTTTCGAATACGATGGCGGATGCTGGGTAGGCCGCACGGTCTTTCAACGCTACACCACGAGTGCGACCGAGAAAAATACCGCCCTGTTTTTCCAGATCGAGCTGAATGGCTTGGGACGGCTTGGCACCAATCCGCTGCCGGTTTTAGAACGAGGAATTCCAAATTATCAGATGATTAACGAAATCACGCCCCTGCCGTCGCGATTTGAAAATTTCCAGTAGGCTCTCGCTATGAAAACTTTTAGGTTCTTGGGTCTTTCTGTTTGTGGGGCAGTTGCCGCGCTGTTGGCAACGCACCCCGTGCGGGCACAAACCCCCACCGTGATCGAGGTCACGCCCCTGGGCGCGGGCGCTCAGGTCAAGCCCATTTCGCCGAGGCTGGCACCACCGGCGGGAAGCCCGGGGCTGCGGGCGCCCGCACCGGTGCTGGTGGATCGAGTGGTAGCGATCGTGAATCGGGAAATCATTACCGCAAGCGAGCTGGTGCGCAAAGAGCGCGAATTACTGCTCTCGTTAAAGCGCCAAGGGGTTACACCACCTTCGCCACAGGCGCTGCGTGAGCAGGTGCTTGATCGCATGATCACCGACCGGGCCATGCTGCAGTTAGCCAAAGAAAGCGGCATTCGTGTTGACGATGCAACGCTTGATCGCGCAATTGGCCGAATTGCAGAGCAAAATGGCCTAACGGTTGCGGCGCTGCGCACCCAGCTTGAAGCCGAGGGCATTGCCTTTGCAAAATTTCGCCAAGACATTCGCGATGAGATCACCTTGACACGGCTTCGTGAGCGCGAGGTGGATAACAAGCTTCAAGTCACTGAAAGCGAAGTCGATACCTTTTTGGCGGCACAAGGCCAGTCGATTCAACGGCTCGAAGAATTCAAGGTCTCACAAATCCTGATTCGGGTGTCGGAAAACGCCAGCAAAGCCGATCTCTCGGCTGCCCAAGACAAGCTTAAAGAAGTGCGCAGTGCATTGTCAGCAGGCCAGTCGTTTGCCGATGTAGCAAAACGTTTTTCTGAATCGGCGGATCGCGAACAAGGGGGCAGCCTTGGGTGGCGGCCGCGCGAACGGCTGCCTGATCTGTTTGTTAATGCAGTGTCGAGCTTAAAGCCAGGGCAGCTGAGTGCCGATGTTCGCAGCGCCAATGGCCTTCATGTCTTATTGCTTGAAGATCGGCGCTCAACGTTGCGCAGCCAGGAAGTGGCCGTTCATCGCGCGCGGCATATTCTGGTGCGGGTCGATGCGCAGACCACTGAAGAAGCGGCACGACGTCGAATTCAGGATCTTCGTCGGCGCGTTGAGCTTGGGGCCGACTTTGCCCAGCTTGCCCGTGACTTTTCGCAAGACCCGGGTTCTGCAACCCGTGGTGGTGAACTGGATTGGGCGTACCCCGGCGACCTGGTGCCCGAGTTCGAGCGTGCTATGGCCCAGTTGGCCCCAGGTCAGTTAAGCGAGCCGGTGCGTTCGGTGTTTGGCGTGCATTTGATTCAACTGTTGGAGCGCAAGCGCGAGCCGCTCACCGAGCAGCGCTTGCGCACCGTAGCCCGCATGGCCTTGCGAGATCAGAAACTTGAGCAGGCGGTTGCCGATTGGACTCGTGAAGTGCGCGCCAATGCCTATGTTGAAATCAAGCGCGAGAGCGACTGAAACGGCTGAGGTCATCGAGACTGGCCATGTGGCCCGCAAGCGTTTCGGGCAAAACTTTCTGCATGATCCTGCGCTGATTAGTCGTCTTGTCGATGCAATTCACCCGCAGCCGGGCGATCGACTTGTTGAAATTGGCCCCGGGCAGGCCGCAATTACTGCGCCTTTGATTGCGCGTGCCGGCCATGTCACCGCCATTGAAATTGACCGCGATCTCGCGGCTGCCTTGAGCGCCCGCTTTCGTGAGTCTGAGCTTGAAGTGATTCAGCACGATGTGTTGAAGGTTGATTTTCATGCGCTGGCGCAACGGCTTGGCGGGCCCATTCGAATTGTGGGCAACCTGCCTTACAACATTTCAAGCCCCATTTTGTTTCACCTGATTGAGTCGGCCAGTGTCATTGTGGATCAGCATGTCATGCTGCAAAAAGAGGTGGTCGATCGCATGGTGGCCGAGTGCGGATCGAAAATCTACGGCCGGTTGTCGGTCATGCTCCAGGCCCGGTATCGAATGGCGCGATGCTTGAAAGTGCCGCCCGGCGCGTTTCATCCTGCGCCCAAAGTCGATTCGGCCGTGGTGCGCATGGTGCCTATTGCGGTGGCGGAGGTGGCCGTCAAGGATTGGGTGATTTTTGCCGCTGTGGTGGCTATGGCGTTTTCACAGCGTCGCAAAATGCTGCGCAATACTCTGGCTGGCTATGCTGAGGTGATTGATTGGGAAGGGCTGGGGATTTTGCCGACCCAACGGGCCGAAGAGGTTACGGTGGAACGATTTATTGCGCTCGCCAATTGGATTGCCGCGGCCGCTTAAGCGGCCTCGCAATGACGGGACCGTCGTCATTGCGAGGGCCCGAAGGGCCCGTAGCAATCCCCACGGTTGCTGCGCAACCTCGGGATGACGAGTTTTAGTAAGTGGGAAGAAGATCTAGTCGAACTTTTTTCAGCACCGACTTGCCTTCTGCGTATCCCGGCAAAATATCGGCCACTTCGCTCCAGAATGTCTTGCTGTGATCCATGGTCTGTGTATGCGCAAGCTCATGGGCGATCACATAGTCGATCACCTCTTGGCTGAAATGAATTAACCGCCAATTGAGCCGAATATGGCCATCCTCTGTGCAGCTGCCCCAGCGGCCGCGTGCGTTGCTAAGGCTAAAGCGCGAGTAGCTTCGCCCCGATGTTTCGCTCAGCGTTTTGAGCCGCTGTGCAAACAGAATTTTGGCTTGGGCTTGCAGCCAGGCATGAACCGTGTCGCGAACCTGCTCAAGCGCAGCCGTAGAGGGCAGGGCGAGCTGTAGCTCTCGTCGAAAATCATCCCATTGATTTTTCTTGAGATCGGGGCTTAATAAAATTTGAATCGGCTTGCCAAGATACTGAATTGTGGCGCCATGACGCCATTGATCATGGGGCGGCAGGCGCGATTGCTCACTTTGGTGCCACTCGGCAAGTCGGGCCAAGAGCCACTTCGATTTTTCGCGCAAGATGTATTCGATATCGCTGACCGGCACCCACTTGGGCGCATTCACTTGAATCATGCCCTGGCCCACTGACATGCCCACGGTTTTTCGGCGCGTGCGCTTTAAGGCCCAGGGAACGGCATATCCCTGAAGCGCAACTGTGCGATGTTTTTTGGTTTGCGGCCCCGACGGTGCGGTGGGCAGCGGAAGGGGCTGCGGAGCGCTCGAATCGGCGCTCGGGTCATTGTTAAACGGCAAACTAAACTGCTCAGAGCCTGTCATGCAGGGCCTTTCACAAGTCTGTCAGGGCTGATGCGGCGCATTTCTTCTTGAATCCACATTTCCACTTTAGCCGTGAGGGTAGTCGCATCTTCGCCATCTGGCAAGAGGGGCGGGCCAATCGATACGGTAATGAGCCCCGGTTTTTTTATAAATGACTTTCGGGGCCAGACATCGCCCGAGTTCATGGCAATGGGCACAACCGGCACATTGCTTGCAATCGCAAGACGCGCGCCGCCTGTTTTGAACTTGATCGAGTTGCCCGGCAAGACGCGTGTTCCTTCGGGGAAAAATACGACCCAACGTTTATCTTGTTGCAATGCCTTCTTGCCTTTGCGAAGCACTTGCGCAAAGGCTTTGCCACCCTGGCTTCGGTCAATTGCGATCATGCGCAGCATGGCAATGCTCCAGCCAAAAAAAGGAATAAAGTGCAGCTCGCGCTTAAGCACAAAGCAAAGCTCATGCGAGAAGTAGTAGGGGTAGAACATGGTCTCCCATGCAGATTCATGCTTGGAAAGCAGAATTGCCGGCGACTTCGGAAGATTTTCAACCCCGATCACCCGATAGCGAATGCCTAGAATTAGTTTCGCGGCCCAGATATTCATGGCCGACCAGCGCATGGCAAACCAGTAGCGCCGTTTGAACGGAAGCCAAGGCCCAATCAGGGTAAAGAGCAGGGCCCACACCACCAGGCTTGCGCCCTGAAAAATCAAGAAAAATATCGCGTGAATAAAAGACATTAATGACTGGCAGCTTGATGTTCAGCCAGCAACTGATCCACCACTTGTGCAAGATCATCGGCAACCCGTGTATTGGCAGGCAAGGCTTTCGCGGGGTCGGCGTTTGCCGCGTTGAGCGTGCGCAGGCCCTTGCCGGTTTTTACGAGCCACAGGCTGCAGTCGTGTTGAACCCCCGCTTGAAGGTCTCGCAATGAGTCACCGACCACAGGAACATTTTTAAGGCTTTGTCCGAATCGCCCTGCAATGTCTTGCAAAAGACCTCCCGCAGGTTTTCTGCAACCACAGCCGCTGGCGGGTGCATGCGGGCAAAAGAAAATACCATCGATATGGCCGCCTTTTTCTGCAACGGCGGCCATCATTTTGTTGTGAATTGCGTGAAGGGTGTTGATATCAAAGAGGCCGCGCTCAACACCGGATTGATTCGTGGCGACCACGACAATCCAGCCCGCATGTTTTAAGCGCGAGATCGCTTCAAGGCTCTGATCATAGGGAACCCACTCCTCGGGCGATTTAATGTAATCGTCGCTGTCGTGGTTAATCACGCCGTCGCGATCCAGAATGATCAAAGGCGCGTGGGGCGTATTCATGTCAGGCGGCCATGCGTGAAAGATCGGCAACCTGGTTCATGGCTTGTTGCAGCTGGGCCAACAAGGCAAGCCGATTGGCCTTGAGTTTTTCATCGTCGGAATTGACCATTACGGTGTCAAAAAACCCATCCACCGGTGCTTTGAGCTGGGAAAGCAGGGTCAGCGCATCGCCGTACTGGCCTTGGGCAACGCTGGCGCTGGCCTTGGGCCCGATTGCTTCAAGCACTTTGGCCAGTGCCTGTTCGGCAGGCTCAAGCAAAAGACCCGGATCGATCCGGTGCGCTTGCGATTCTGATTTTTTCAAAATATTGGCAATGCGCTTGTTCGCCGAACATAAGGCAAGCGCCTCGGCTTGCTGCATGAACCGGGTCAACGCGGTAAGCCGGTTGGGAATTTGCGCGATCTGGTCGGGACATTGCGCAAGCACGGCCTCAATTGCTTCACTGCTGTAGCCTTTTTCTTTGAGCCAGGCCCGCAATCGGTCCAGCATGAACCCGTGAATTTCTTGCGCATTGGGCTGCACGGCGACAATGCCTTGAAATGTTTTTGCACAATCGCTGATCAGCTCTGAAAGTTTGATGGCCAGATTCTTTTCCACAATGATTCGGATCACACCCAGAGCATGACGACGCAGGGCAAATGGATCTTTGTCGCCCGTGGGCGCAAGGCCAATGCCCCAAATGCCCACCAGGGTTTCCATTTTGTCGGCCAGCGCCACCGCAAGGCCAGCGGGGTTTTGCGGAAGGCTATCGCCCGAAAACCGTGGGTGGTAGTGGGCCTCAATGGCCAGTGCGATTTCTTCAGGCTCTTGGTCGTGGCGCGCGTAATAAGTGCCGATTGCGCCTTGAAGCTCGGGAAACTCACCCACCATATCGGTGAGCAGATCGGCTTTGGCAAGCAGTGCCGCTCGGTGTGCCTGGCTTGGGTCGGCACCCACCCATGTTGCCCACTGCTTGGCCAGCGCTGCCAGCCGGTCAACCCGTTGGCGTTGATTGCCAATTTTGTTGTGATACACCACGCTGGACAAGCCTTCTAAGCGCGACGCCAGTGATTTCTTGCGGTCTTGGTCAAAGAAAAACTTGGCATCGGATAGCCGTGCCCGCAAAACCCGCTCATTGCCCGAAACCACTACACGCGGGTCTTTCGATTCGACATTGCTCACCAACAGAAAACGATTAACGAGCGTTCCTTCTTTTGAAGTGAGCGCAAAGTACTTCTGGTTTTGCTGCATGGTCAGGATCAGGCATTCCTGGGGCACTTGCAAAAACTCTTCTTCAAAACGGCCTTCAAGCACGACCGGCCATTCGACCAGACTTGTCACTTCGTCAAGCAAGGCTTGCGGCGCGATGACGGCGTGCGGTTGCGCTTTGATTTGCAGTTGCGTTGCGATTAACGATTGGCGCTCTTCAAAGCTCGCAATCACCTTGCCCGCATTTTTTAGCGCGCTTGCATAGTCGTTCGCATGTTCAATCGTGATTGGGCCTGCGGCATGAAACCGGTGGCCTTGCGTGGTTCGCCCGGCGGCAAGGCCCAACGCGTTCAGCGCAAGCACTTGATTGCCATGCAGCGCCAGCAGGCCATGGGCAGGCCGAACGAACTTGACATTGCTGCCATCGGCGCGCTGATAGGTCATGGCCTTGGGGATCGGCAGCTTGGCAATCGCTTCCGTTAGCGCAAGCTGGGCAGCGCTTTCCAACGCCGCACCGGTTGCGGTGCATTGGCAAAACAACTGTTCTTGTTTGCCATCGTTGACGCGCTCGATTTGTTCAAGCGAAATATTTTCGCCCAGTGTTAGCCCAAGGGTCGCGAGTTTTTTAACCAGCGGGGCAGTGGGCTGTCCTTGCGCGTCAAGGCCTACGGCAGCGGGCAGAAGTTTTTCTTTTCGGGTTTGGCTTGCGGCCTGGCCAAGCACTGAATCAATATGCACGGCGAGTCTGCGGGGGCTTGCAAATGGCGTGACCGTGGCGCTGGCACTGCACAAGCCTTCCTTGGCAAGGTGGCTGGCGATGGTTTGGCTAAACGCGGCGCCAAGCTGGCGCAAGGCTTTGGGCGGCAGCTCTTCGGTGAGCAGTTCAATTAATAATGGCGCTGTCATGATGAAGCCAGCATGGGAAAGCCAAGCTGCTCGCGCGAGGCGACATAGGCTTGCGCAACGCTGCGCGAGAGATTGCGAATGCGCCCAATGTATTGGGCGCGCTCGGTGACAGAAATTGCGCCTCGGGCATCAAGCAGGTTAAAGGTATGCGCTGCCTTCAGAATTTGTTCGTAAGCGGGCAGGGCTAAGCCGGCTTCCAACAGGCGTTGGGCGTCTTGTTCGTGTTCGGCGAATCGGTTAAACAGCACGGGCACATTGCTGTGCTCAAAGTTATAGCGGGATTGCTCCACCTCGTTTTGGTGATACACATCGCCATAGCTCAGTTTGCGCAACGTGCCGTTTTCTTGCCATTGTGTCCAGGTGAGATCAAACACATTTTCAACGCCTTGCAAATACATGGCCAAGCGTTCAATGCCGTAGGTGATCTCGCCAGTGATTGGTGAGCAGTCAATGCCGCCCACTTGCTGAAAGTAGGTAAATTGCGTGACTTCCATGCCGTTGAGCCAGACTTCCCAGCCCAAGCCCCAGGCTCCAAGCGTGGGGTTTTCCCAATCGTCTTCAACAAAGCGGATATCGTTGACTTCGGGGTCAATGCCCAGCGCTTTGAGTGAGCCGAGATAAAGTTCAAGAATATTTTCGGGCGAAGGTTTGAGCACGACCTGATATTGATAGTAGTGCTGAAGCCGATTGGGGTTTTCGCCGTAGCGGCCGTCTTTCGGGCGACGCGAAGGCTGCACATAGGCGGCCCGCCAGGGCTCTGGGCCCAGTGCGCGCAAAAATGTGGCGGTGTGTGAAGTGCCGGCACCCACTTCAAGGTCGATCGGCTGAAGCAGTGCGCAGCCTTGCGCATCCCAGTATTGCTGCAGGGTCAGGATTATTTGCTGAAAGCTTGGCATGGCGGTAATTCTAGCCGAGGCGTGGATTGCCACGGCCCTGCGGGCCTCGCAATGACGATGCATTTAGCCGATTGCCACGGCCCTGCGGGCCTCGCAATGACGATGCAGTTAGCCGATTGCCACGGCCCTGCGGGCCTCGCAATGACGATTAACCAACCCCGTCATCGCGAGCGGCGAAGCCGCGTGGCGATCCACTGCCCAATCACCACCAAAACCGACAACACCAAAATTGGCCAGTTGCCGAAGCGGCTATACGGCGTCACTCCCTGCATCCCCTGAACCTGAGTCAGCAACAGCCCGGGTTCGCCATGCGGCAAATGGTCCAACACATGCCCGTAATGATTAATCGCTGCAGTCGCTCCCGTGTTGGTGGCGCGAATGCTGGGCCGGCCTGTCTCTTTAGATCGCATGCGGGCAATATCAAGGTGCTGGTCAAGCGCAATCGTGTTGCCAAACCAGGCCAGATTGCTGACATTGAGCAACACGGTAGGCTGCTCTTCGGCCTTGATCGCGGGCGAGAGCGGCCGAATAATTTCCTCACCAAACAAATCTTCGTAACAAATGTTGACGCCAATTCGTTGGCCATTGACCGCAATGGGCTGTTGAATTTTTTCGCCTCGCTGAAAATCGCCAAGCGGCATGTTCATCATGTCGACAAACCAACGAAAGCCGAAGGGAATAAATTCTCCAAAGGGCACGAGATGATGTTTGTCGTAACGCGCCCGAAAACCCGAAGGGCTCTCGGGGTCCAGCGCAATCACGCTGTTAAACCACCCGCGCGAATCGCGCATGGGCAGGCCCAGCATCACCGTGGCATTGGATCGCTGTGCAAGCCCCAAAAACGCTTCGCGTGCGCCAGGAGTGCTCATCTCCCAGGGCCGCACCAATGCCGTTTCAGGAAACACAATTAAATGCACCGCGCCAGCAACGGCTGCGGCATTTGCAATCTCTATTTGTGTTTGAATGGCCTGGGCTTCCCGGTTCGGGTCAAACTTCATAGACTGTGGAATTGCCCCCTGCACCAGCGCCACCCGCAAGGGCCTTCCGGTGGGCTCGGTGAACGGGTGCAGCCCTGTAAGAAATCCTGTCAACACAATTGCTGTCGCACCCGCAAGGGCAGACCACTTGCGGTAGCGAACCGCTTGCACGATCCAGGTGGCGCACAGCGCAGCGAAAAATCCAACGCCATAAACCCCCACCAAGGGCGCAAAACCTGCAAGTGGCGTGTCAATGGCGAGATAGCCAATCGCAAGCCAGGGAAAGCCAGTCAACAGATAACCACGCAAGAGCTCAAACAGGGTGATCACTGCGGCAATCACCAGGCCGGTAAAAAGATTTTTGGTGGAAAGATTAAGCCACCTGCAGCATGCAAAGGCAGCAACGGCAAAGAGTGCGACATAAGCAGCCAGCAGCACGGTCGACACCGCCGCAAGCCAGGCCGGCATTTCGCCGTAATCATGCAGGCTAATAAAAATCCAGTGCAGGCCCGCGGTATAGGCAAGAAGGGCGAGCCCTGAAATAAGCCAGAACAATCGCATGGCCAGCGAGCGTTACTCGCCTGACAAACGCTCGGTAATCAGCACATGTACCTGGCGTGCGTCGGCCCGTTGCACCTCGAATCGAAACCCATCGAGCTCAATGACCTCGCCACGGCGTGGCACCCGGCCAAACGCATCGGTGACATAGCCGCCGATCGTGTCAACATTTTCATCACTAATGTCAGATTGAAACGATTCGTTAAATTGCTCAAGAGGGGTGAGTGCCCGGATGCGAAACTTTCCCGGCTGCCGGGGCATGGCCACAATGTTGTCATCGTCTTCTTCAATATCGTGTTCGTCTTCAATGTCGCCCACGATTTGCTCCAGCACATCTTCAATGGTGATCATGCCGGCCACACCGCCATATTCATCCACCACAATGGCCATGTGGTTACGGTTCACGCGGAAATCACGCAGCATGATATTGAGCCGCTTGGATTCGGGCACCAGCACTGCGGGCCGAAGCATGCCGCGCAGATCATCGTCTTTTTGCGCGAGGCAACGCAGCAGATCCTTGGCCAGCAAGATGCCAATAATGTTGTCGCGCTTGCCCTCAATTACCGGGAAACGGGAATGGGCGGTCTTCACAACGAGCTCTAGAATTTCTTCGAGCGGATCATTGATGTCGATCACATCCATTTGCGATCGGGGAATCATCAGGTCTCGAACCCGCATGTCGGCGACTTGCATCACGCCTTCCATCATCGACACCGCATCGGCATCGATCACTGCGTGCTCTTGGGCCTCGCGCAGCTGCTCGATCAGGTCTTCTTTGTCATCGGCCCGGCGAAACAAGCGGGCGATCAGGCGTTCGAATTGTGTTTTTAATGTTGTGTTCCCGTTTCCGGGGTGTGGGTCACTCATGTATTGCAATGAGAGTTAAGGGACCTTAATGTTGCCATAGCTTGCGCTCACACGGGCACTCGGGCTGTGGACAAATACGGATTTGGAATGCGAAACCGCTTCAAAATGGCGATCTCAAGCGATTCCATGGCCTGCGCCTGGCGGTCTTCCTCGTGATCCAGCCCGCAGGCGTGCAGCACACCGTGAATCAATAAGTGTGCGAGGTGATGATCTAAAGGTTTTCCCTCGGCTTTTGCCTCACGCGCCGCAACAGGCCGGCAAATCACCAGGTCTGCTCGGACATGTGGCGGGCCTTGATAGGCAAAAGTCAGGATGTTGGTGGCGTAATCTTTGCCGCGGTAATCGTGATTCAGAGTTTGCGCTTGCGGGCTTGCCGCGACCAGCAAATGAATGTCAGCGCTTTCGCACTCGGCGGGCAGGCTCGCGGCAATCATGCGCCGCATTCTTGGCTCCGATAAAGGCCAGGCTTGAGCCCGCACACCGGCGCCAAATTGAATGCTGAAACAGATTTTGGCTTGGGCTGGTTTCATGCGCTGGCGTAGAGCTCGCCGCGCAGTGAGTGCGGGTGAGCGTGTGTGATTCGAAGGTCAATGATGGTTCCAGCCAGGCCTTGTGCATGGGGCGCTGAAAAATTAACGACACGATTATTTTCCGTGCGGCCTGAAAGCTCTTGCGGGTTTTTCTTCGAGGGGCCTTCAACCAACACCTTTTGCACGGTGCCCACCATGGCCTGACTAATGCGTGTGGCATTGGCTTCGATAGTAGCTTGCAAGTGTTGCAGTCTGGAGAGCTTGAGCGCTTTGGGGCAGTCATCGGGAAGGTCGGCAGCAGGCGTTCCCGGCCGTGCGCTGTAAATAAAGCTAAACGATGTGTCAAAGCCAATTTTTTCCACCAGATCCATGGTGGCGTTAAAGTCTTCTTCGGTCTCGCCCGGAAAGCCCACAATGATATCGGTCGATAAAGAAATGTCGGGGCGCACTGCGCGCAGCCTGCGAACAATCGATTTGTATTCCAAAGCGGTGTAGCCCCGTTTCATGGCGGCAAGAATTCGGTCTGAACCGGATTGCACGGGAAGGTGCACATGATTGACCAGCTTGGGAAGAGTGGCGTAGGCATTGATCAGCCGTTGCGAGAACTCTCGCGGGTGCGAGGTGGTGTAGCGGATTCGCTCAATGCCTTCGATTTCGCTGACCAGCTCTAAAAGCGTGGCAAAGTCAACGGTGTCAGGCACCGCGCCTGCGGTGCCTGACACCGTTGACGACACCGGGCCCAAGTAGGCATTGACATTTTGACCGAGCAGGGTCACTTCCCGCACCCCCTTGCTGGCCAGCTCGGCAACTTCGGCCAGCACATCTTCAAGCGGGCGCGACACTTCTGTGCCCCGGGTGTAGGGCACTACACAAAAGCTGCAATATTTGCTGCAGCCTTCCATGATCGAGACAAAGGCGGTGGGGCCCTCGACGCGTGCGGGCGGCAGATGATCAAACTTTTCGATTTCGGGGAAACGAATATCGACCTGTGGCTTGTTCGTGGCTTGGCGGGCTGCGATCAGGTCGGGCAGTCGATGCAAGGTTTGCGGACCAAACACGACATCGACATAAGGCGCGCGTCGCACAATAGCTTCGCCTTCTTGCGAGGCCACGCAGCCGCCAACGCCAATGATCAAGTCAGGCTTGAGTTTTTTTAGTTCGCGGGCACGGCCTAAATCGGAAAACACCTTGGCTTGTGCTTTTTCGCGCACCGAGCAGGTGTTGAACAAAATAATGTCGGCTTCTTCGGGCGTTTCGGCAGGCTCAACACCATTGCGATCCTTCAAAATGTCGACCATTTTGTCGGAGTCGTATTCATTCATTTGGCACCCAAAGGTGCGCACATAGACTTTTTTAGGCGGTGTCGTGGTCATGGCGGCGCGTCGTGCCAGGGGTTGAACTGGAGGACGAAGGCCGCATTTTGCCTCATCATCGCGACTTATGGAAAAAGCCTTATCACGATCGCTGCTGCGGCCCGGCGTAAGCCGAGCCGAGGCCTTTGCATGGGCCTGCCTGGATTTTGCGAACTCGGGCTATACCACCGTAGTGCTCACAGCGATTTTTAACGCCTACTTTGTCTCGACCGTGATGCGCGGGCACGACGCCGCGACATTTGCCTGGACTCTGATTTTGTCGGCCAGTTTTGCCTTGGTCATGTTAAGCGCCCCCATTATTGGGGCCTACGCCGATTTGCGCGCACGCAAAAAGCATTTACTTTTCTTATCGACTGTGGGCTGTGTGGTTGCCACAGCGCTTTTGGCCACCGTTGCACCGGGTGCCTGGGTTTGGGCAGCAGCCTTGTTGATCGTTTCAAATTTTTGTTATGCAACGAATCAGGATTTGGTGGCTGCTTTTTTGCCCGAGATCGCACAACAAGAGCGTGTCGGCCAGGTCTCGGGCTACGGTTGGGCGTGGGGATATCTGGGTGGTTTGGTTGCGCTGGGGCTTTCACTGGTGTGGGTTAGCCTTGCACAGGCGCAAGCCATGTCGGCGCAATGGGTGGTGGGCGGAACCATGCTGGCCACAGCTGCCCTTTTTGCTGTTGTGGCCTTGCCTTCTTTAATAGTGCTGCGCGAGCGGGCTGCCGCCTTGCCCAATACCGAACACTGGGGCTTGAAACAGTGGCTCATGGCAAGTTGGGGCCGGCTTGCCAACACCTGGCGCAATGCACACAACTTGATTGATCTTCGACGGTTTTTATTGTGCGTGTTGGTCTACCACGCCGGAGTGCAAACCGTGATTACTTTGGCGGCGGTTTATGCCCAGGAAGTGATGGGTTTTGAAATCAATCAAACCATTTTGTTGATCTTGATGGTGAATATCACCGCTGCGCTGGGGGCATGGGGGTTTGGTTTCTTTCAAGATCGACTGGGGCATTCCAAAAGCCTGCGCTTGGCCTTAGTTGCCTGGATTGCCATGGTGGTCACGGCCTGGTTTGCACAAACACAAGCCATGTTCTGGCTTGCCGCAAATTTTGCAGGCCTGGCAATGGGGGCTTCGCAAAGCGGTGCGCGCGCAGCGATTGCGCATTTGGCAAGGCCTGGCCGCGAGGCCGAAACCTATGGTTTATGGGGCGTGGCTGTAAATTGTTCGGCGATCTTGGGGCCATTCACTTATGGTGCAGTCACCTGGGCAAGCGGCAATTCGCACCGGCTCGCCATGTTACTGACCGGGTTATTTTTTGTTTTCGGCCTGGTGCTGTTGGCCCGGGTTGATTTTGCGCGAGGCTACCGGGCGGCTCGATCTAGTGCAACAGGAACTGTTTAATGCGCGGCCAGTGATCTTGAAAATCAGACAGCCCGTGATCAGAGCCTTGAATAATGTGATGCTGGGCTCCCGGATACCGCGCAATCATTTCATGAATGTCGAGCAGCTCGTCTCCGGTCGCCGCCACTAAAAGATAGCGTTGGGCATTGGTCAGGCCAACTTCCAGCGCTTTCAAATCGTCAATGTATTGCCTGCGAAAGTGCAGCACTTCGTTGGTGTGCCAAGCGGGAAGTTCTCCCACATAAGGCTCAAGGTCTCGGGCAGGCCAGGGCGCGGGGTTAAGCAAGGCAGCCTTGAAACCGCCGCGAGCAGGGTGCTGTTCCATGACAGCGCTGGCGTAAAACCCGCCGAGCGAGCTGCCAATAAGCCGCACGGCATGGCCTTTGTTCAAGGCGCCCTCGATTGCTTCATTGATCTGTTGCATGGCGATATTCGGCGCGATATCGAGGGCTGGACATATGTAGTCAATGCCCTGCTGCGACAGATCGCTGCCAATCATGACCGCCTTGGAGGACTGTGGCGAGCTGCGAAAGCCGTGCAGATAGATCACGCTGAGTTTGCTCATTTGAATTTACACTTCTGACCGGGAAAGCACGCAATCTTACTAAAGAGGACGCACGTCAATGAGTTCAATCGAAAATAACACTTCAAGTGCCAAGGGGGTTGCCATTGTCACCGGTGCCGGAAGTGGCATTGGCAAAAGCGTTGCAATCAAGCTCATGTCCTTGGGTTGGCGCGTGGGCCTGGCAGGAAGAAAGGCACAAGCGTTGGCCGAGACGGCGCGGGGCTACGAATCGCTCGCGTTGGTGCAGCCTACCGATGTTTCACAAGAAGCCGAGGTGGATCGCTTGTTTGCGGCGGTCGTGCGTCAATGGGGCCGCGTAGATTTGCTGTTTAACAATGCCGGAATTTTCCCGCCGGGCCAGTTGATCGACGAACTGTCGGTGCAAAGCTGGAAAGAATCGGTCGATATCAACCTCACGGGCGCGTTTTTGTGCGCGCGAGCGGCGTTTCGACACATGCGCAGCCAAAGCCCACAGGGCGGGCGCATTATTAACAATGGATCAATTTCTGCCCATACGCCGCGGCCACAGTCGGTGGGCTATACCGCGACCAAGCATGCCATCACGGGTTTGACCAAATCGCTCTCGCTCGATGGCCGGCCGTTTTCAATTGCCTGTGGCCAGATCGATATTGGCAATGCGGCTTCAGAAATGACAACCGGTTTTGGCGCGGGTGCGCTTCAGGCCAATGGCACGCGCATGGCCGAACCCCGAATGGATGTTGCCGATGTGGCCGATGCGGTGGCCTATATGGCAGGCCTGCCCTTATCGGCGAATGTGCAATTCATGACAGTGATGGCGACCAACATGCCGTTTATTGGGCGAGGCTAGTTATTTACGAGCGTTGACGCAACAGGCTCTCAATAAGCAAGAGGCGCTGTGCAACATCCAGCGCGGTTTGGTTAATGAGCTCCGCACTTTCGAGCTCTTCGGGCTCAAGATTTTTTGAGATTGCAAGCAGACTCGCATTGCCGGTGATGGTGGTGAGCTGGTTGCGCACCTCATGAAGAATTTCACTAATTTCAGCAAAGCACTGTTCCGGTGTCATGGTCAGACCCTTTCTAGAGCGTGGTGCTATGGCAGTCAAGCACGGTGAGCGATTGTTGCATGCCAGTGGCTTGGCATTGCAACTGCTGTCCCCATTGGGGCTTAAGGGTAATGGGCAGCTGGTCGGACGAGTGCAGGTCGACATAGCCATCGGCCGCCAGAAAGATCGTCTTGCCATGTCGATCGGTTAGCTGAATCGTTTCAGGATCACCAAGGGTTTGCGCATTGGCGATTTGCCAATGGTGGGTGGTTGACCAAAGCTTGCGGTAATCCACCAGATAGGCACGGTGCGACGCCAGCGGGATTTTGAGCGAGCCAATGCCCAAGCTCACACCAAAGGGCACTGTTTTGCTGTCGATCAGGTAGCGGCTGTCGGTCCAGGCTGGCGATTTTCGAAACAAGGCTTTTCCGCGCGCGTCGGTTTTTTGGCTTTCAGTGCCTGCATGATGAATTTTTACATCTGCCAAACCAAGTTGATGAATCACCAAATTGTGTTCGCCAGTCGGCGCAAAGGTGATCGCTTGTGGGGTGACCCATAGCCGTGTGGATGCAGACCAATCGAGTCGGTTTGAAACACTGTCAATGCGCGCCGAGGCGTCCCCGAATTGGCTTGCATAGCGGCCAAAAGCATCGGATCGGTCAGTCTGTCCTTGTGCGTGCGCCAGGCTGATTTGCGGGCCGTAAGCAGAGGGGCTGTTTTTCGCGGCTTGCACAATGATCTCGGGCCGCGCGCCTTGGGCGCCCTTTTTTGATTTGTGCTGCACATAGCCGGCAGCCGATGCATTGAGTGCTGCAAAGCTTACGGTGACCCCCAGGGTTCCGATCCAGGCCGAGCCTTCGTTGGCAAAGAGTTGATGTCGCGCTTGCAGTTGCAGGCTAATTTGCGGGGCTAGGCGCAGGCTTGCTGAAAGAGTTTGAGAGTGTTGGCTGGGCCCATTGTCGGGCTGCTCGCTTGCGAGGTGAATAGCGCCGCTCAGTCGGCTCGACCACGAGCCCGAAAGACTGAGCTGCGCCACCTGTGCAGCATTGGCCGTTGGGGTTCTGGCAATGTTTCGCCCTACTGAGGCTATTAAAAACGCTTTTTTGCGCAAATCAGATCGTGCTTCGACAAGCCAGGTCGTGTCGCAGCCCTGATCGTGACAGGCGCTGCCCAACCCGACCGTGCCGATCAGGCTGGGGATTGCGCGTGTGCTCGTTTCAATCGCCCAGCGTGTCTGGTTTGCATGGTGCTCGGTATGTAAACCCGTGGTGATTTGCTGGGTGATGCCGTATCGAATTTGTGCCGATGTGCTCGCCGTCTGGCTTAACCCACCAAAATAGTCTCGTGCATAGCCAGAAAACATTTCCCACTCCGTTTGATGTTGCGACATGAGCCTTCGGTCTGCAGACCAGGGCAGGGCGACTGATTGGGTCACGCCATTGACATCCACCAATCGCGCTTCTAAAAAGCCCGGAATGGTGCTTGCACCATAGCCTTGCACCTGATAGTTGCCGGGCGGAAGAATTTCACTCGAATACACCGCAATTCCGTTGCGATCGAAAAACTGTACCCGCGATGGATTTTCAATGGCCAGCGATGCCTGGGCTTTGCCGTCACCGCGCAACGGCGCCGCCCGATTCGTCAAGGAAAGCCCGCGAAACTCGCCAAAGGCCTGTTCAAAGCCAAAGCTGGTGCGAAAGTCACCCACTCGTGCGTGCGCGCCATCGGCCATGAAATGTTCTGCGGTGAATCGTTCACTGGCAGGCCCTGACCGTGGCGATTGCCGAAGACCTTGCAACGACCATGGTCCCAAAGCAAAAGTGCCGCCTAAACCCTGAAAACCGCTGCCGGCAAAGACATCAAAGGCAGCAGAGGGAATGGGCGTGGGGGCAGGCTGGCTTGCGTACTCGGGTGTTTGCGCAAGAATGCTGGGGTCATGCAGCAAGGCGATGCTCAGGGTTCCCGACGATTCAGACAGTGTGAGTGTTTTGTGGGCAAGCGATTCTTGCGAGAGACGAATCTTAAGCAGGGCATCGCTTTCGCTGTAGCTGCAGTCTTCAGCCTTGGTGATCCAGTGATCGCCTTGCCGTTGTTTCTGCGCCGATTCAGAAAGCGATGGGGCGATGACGGCGTGCTCGACCGCACACTGGGTGTCGGTTAACGACACCATGGCGCCTCGCGAGATCAGCGCGCCGTTGAGCTCAATCGCTGCCAAAAGCCAAACGGTCTCAATCACAAGCGCTCGCTGGGCTGCTTAGTGAATCACGATTCCTTGCGGAATCAGCGGATCTTGGGCAGAGCGATAAACGGGAAGACTGAATCGAAAGCGAAAATTAACGCCTTGGTTTGCTAAGGATGTCTCGGGAATTTGCTCGATCAGCAAACGGTAATGTTTGCTGCGATCACTGACGCGTGCGCGAATCACTTGCCTGCCTGAGGCGGCCAAGGAGAAAAACCGTGGAGAAATTTCCACGCCAATGGGCTGGCTTGCTTTGCCAAGCGCGTGGGTGTTGGCAATCGGCATGGCTGCAGGCGCGGGATCGCGCTCGGCCCCCGGTGTCCACTCAATGACCCGCACCGACCAGCGCGAGGCGCTGCTTAGACTTGAGCGCACCTCGGTGGCGATCACACCATTGTGATCTGGCGCAAGCTGGGGTGGCGTAATGGATAAGGCAGCGTGCACTGGACTACTGCTTGCGACAAAGCCCAGTACAAGAAACATAGCCCGCGCAATCGCTTTGTCGAAAAATTGAAGACGGACTCGCATGGCTTAGTAGGTCACGGTGGCGATGACGGTGTCACCGTAATTGCCAGTATTGGTTATGTTTTGACCTGATGGAATTCGCCCGAATACAGTGAATGTTTGATCTCCGCCGCTACCAGTACCTGTTTTTGCGTTTCCACCAATCCACTCTTGAGATCTTGAACTGTCTTGGTAGAGGTTGTATTCAACATGGCTCGCGCCCCATGCCATTCTTCTAACATTTGAGTAATTTGCACCGTTCCCCAACGAAATCGTATACGGCGTGCCTTGCGAGCAATTCACGGTCAAGGCCGAGCTTGCATCGGTGTTGCTGGTGGTGCCAGTGGTAATGCTGCTAAACGTCATGTTGCTCGCGCTAATCGAGCAAGTGGCGAGCACTTGAATGCTGACATCGAAATTAGCGGTTTTGCTTTGGGCCATTGCGCCTTGGCTTGCGGCCAGCGCAACCGCCACGGCAATAGGTTTAACGAGAGATCGATAGTTCATAAAACACTCCTAAGATTGAAATGG
>QXGG01081594.1_pt1 | contig 37554 bp, 44 predicted proteins | sample 1982491 | NCBI WGS metagenome assembly QXGG01 (sample SAMN09924614, study PRJNA488089) | Wastewater metagenome, whole genome shotgun sequencing project. | isolation source: South African research farm wastewater | place: South Africa: Irene, Agricultural Research Council, Animal Production...
TACCGCGGCAGGGTGCTAGCCCCCATCAAGAACTCATCCACCGCACGGGCGGCCTGGCGGCCTTCGCGAATGGCCCACACCACCAACGACTGGCCGCGTCGCATATCACCGGCCGCAAACACCTTGGGCACATTGGTCGCATAAGACTTCTCGCCTTCAGTGCTGGCCTTCGCATTGCCGCGCGCATCTTTGTCAACGCCAAAGGCTTCCAACACCGAACCCACCGGCGAGACAAAGCCCATGGCCAGAAACACTAAATCGGCCGGGTAGACTTTTTCAGTGCCTGGCACCTCAACCATTTTTCCGTCTTTCCACTCGACATGAACGCTCTTGAGCGCTGTGACTTTGCCGTTTTCGCCGATGAACTCTTTGGTGGCAATGGCGAACTCGCGATCGCAGCCTTCCTCATGGCTTGAAGAGGTGCGCAGCTTGATGGGCCAGTAGGGCCACACCAAAGGCTTGTTTTCTTGCTCGGGTGGCTGGGGCATGAGCTCAAACTGAGTCACGCTTTTTGCGCCGTGACGGTTGGATGTGCCCACGCAATCTGAGCCGGTATCGCCACCACCAATCACGATCACATGCTTGCCATCGGCACGAATCTGTTTTTCAAATTTGTCGCCTGCGTTTACTTTGTTTTGCTGAGGCAAAAACTCCATTGCAAAGTGAATGCCGGAAAGTTCGCGGCCCGGCACGGGAAGATCACGCGGCTGCTCAGCGCCGCCGGTTAACACCACGGCGTTGAACTGCTCCAGCAATGCCTTGGGTGCAATGGTCTCTTTGGCCCAGTTCGTGATCTTGCTGTCTTTAGGCAACTCAGCAACTAAAACGCCGGTTTTGAAGGTTACGCCTTCAGCCCGCATTTGCTCGACACGACGATCGATGTGCTGCTTTTCCATTTTGAAATCGGGAATGCCATAGCGCAGCAGGCCGCCGATTCGATCATTTTTTTCAAACACGGTGACCTCATGCCCTGCGCGCGCCAATTGCTGCGCACACGCCAAGCCCGCAGGGCCCGACCCCACCACAGCCACTTTCTTGCCAGTCTTTGATTGTGGCGGCTGAGGCACCACCCAGCCTTCGTGCCAGCCACGATCGATGATGGCATGTTCAATGGATTTAATGCCAACCGGATCATCGTTGACATTCAATGTACACGCTGCTTCGCAGGGTGCTGGGCAAATGCGGCCCGTGAACTCTGGAAAATTATTGGTCGAGTGCAAAGTATCGAGCGCAGCTCGCCAATCTTGCCGATACACCAAGTCGTTAAAGTCAGGAATGATGTTGTTCACCGGGCAGCCACTGTTACAAAACGGTGTGCCGCAATCCATGCAGCGCGCCGCCTGGGTCTTGGCTTGCGCATCGTCAAGCCCAATGACAAATTCCTTGTAGTTTTTCACGCGCTCCTTGACTGGCAAATAGCCTTCTTCAATGCGCTGAAACTCCATAAAGCCCGTGATCTTGCCCATTACGCTTCCACCTTTTCTTGTGCTGCTTTTTTCTGCGCCATCTCGGCAAGGGCGCGTCGATATTCATTGGGGAATACCTTCACAAACTTGAATCGCATCACGCCCCACTGATCCAAAATCTCGCGGGCGCGGCGGCTGCCTGTCCACCGATGATGGTCTTCGATCAGTTTTTTCAGGCGCGCGTCGTCTTCGGCCGGCACTTTTTCCAGGCTCACCATGGCCGTGTTGCAACGCGACTCGAACTTGCCGTCCTCATCGAACACATAGGCAAGGCCGCCCGACATGCCTGCTGCAAAATTTCGGCCGGTCTTGCCCAGCACCACGACCGTGCCGCCTGTCATGTACTCACAGCCATGATCACCGGTGCCCTCCACCACGGCAGTAGCGCCCGACAAGCGCACCGCAAAACGCTCGCCTGCAACACCGCTGAAAAACGCCTCGCCCGAAGTGGCGCCATAAAGCACGGTGTTGCCGACAATGATGTTTTCAAAGGAGTGGCCACGGAAATCAATGCTAGGGCGCACCACCACACGGCCGCCCGAAAGCCCTTTGCCGGTGTAATCGTTGGCATCACCAATTAAGTACAGCGTAATGCCCCGGCACAGGAATGCACCAAACGACTGGCCGCCGGTGCCTTCTAATTGAATGTGAATCGTGTCGTCGGGCAAGCCATCGGGGTGATGCTTGGTGACTTCGCCCGACAGCATGGCGCCCACGGTGCGATTCACATTGCGTGCGGTTTCCATGATCTTGACGCGTTCGCCCCGCTCAATCGCCGGCTTGGCTTTAGAGATCAGCACATGATCCAGTGCCTTGTCTAGGCCATGATCCTGTTCCTCGGTGTGATGCGTCGCTTTGCCGAAATGGTTCTGGGGCTGATAAAAAAGCCTGGAAAAATCCAGCCCTTTTGCTTTCCAGTGGGCGATGCTTTTGCGCGTATCCAGCAAGTCAACACGCCCAATCAGTTCATCGAAACTGGCAATGCCCAGCTGAGCCATGATCTGGCGAACTTCCTCGGCAACAAAAAAGAAATAATTCACGACATGCTCGGGCTTGCCCGAAAACTTTTTGCGCAGCACTGGATCTTGTGTGGCAACACCCACCGGGCAGGTGTTTAAGTGACACTTGCGCATCATGATGCAGCCTTCCACCACCAGGGGAGCCGTTGCAAAACCAAATTCATCGGCACCCAGCAGCGCGCCAATCACAACATCGCGGCCAGTTTTCATTTGGCCATCGGCCTGCACCCGAATGCGGCTGCGCAAGCCATTGAGCACCAGAGTTTGCTGGGTTTCGGCCAGGCCAATTTCCCAGGGCGTTCCCGCGTGTTTAATGGAAGACCACGGCGATGCGCCCGTGCCGCCATCGTGGCCAGCAATCACCACGTGATCGCTCTTGGCTTTTGCAACACCGGCGGCCACCGTGCCCACGCCCACTTCCGAGACCAGCTTGACGGAAATTGACGCATGAGGCGCAACATTTTTCAGGTCGTGAATCAACTGCGCCAAATCTTCAATGGAATAAATGTCATGGTGAGGCGGTGGCGAAATCAAGCCAACGCCGGGAACTGAGTGGCGCAGCTTGCCAATGTATTCCGACACCTTGCCGCCGGGCAGCTGGCCACCTTCGCCAGGCTTTGCACCTTGTGCCATTTTGATTTGAATCTGATCGGCCGAGACCAGGTATTCCGCAGTGACACCAAAGCGGCCAGATGCAACCTGCTTGATGCGCGAGCGCAGCGAATCGCCCTCGGAAAGCTCGTAATCCACTTCCACCACATCGGTGCCAATGATTTCAGAGACCTTGGTGCCCGATTTCACGGCAATGCCTTTGAGCTCTTGGCGATAACGGTTTTGGTCTTCGCCGCCCTCGCCCGTATTGCTCTTGCCGCCAATGCGGTTCATGGCAATGGCCAGAGTCGAGTGCGCCTCTGTAGAGATCGAGCCCAAAGACATGGCGCCGGTTGCAAAGCGTTTCACAATTTCTTTTGCGGGCTCGACTTCATCCAAGGGAATTGCCTTGGCAGGATCAACCTTGAATTCGAACAAGCCGCGCAAGGTCATGTGGCGCTTGCTTTGATCATTAATGATCTGGGCATACTCCTTGTAGGAGTTCCAGTTATTGGCCCGCGTGGAGTGCTGCAGTTTCGCAATCGCGTCGGGGGTCCACATGTGCTGCTCACCGCGTACACGCCAGGCGTATTCGCCGCCAGTTTCCAGCATGCCGGCAAGCGTAGGGTCATTGCCAAAGGCTTGTTTATGGGTGCGAATGGCTTCTTCGGCGATTTCAAAAACCCCAATGCCTTCGACTTGGCTCGGGGTGCCGGTGAAATATTTGTCAACGGTTTCTTTGTTAATGCCGATCGCTTCAAAAATCGAGGCACCACAGTAAGACATGTAAGTGCTAATGCCCATTTTGGACATGATCTTGGAAAGCCCTTTGCCAATTGCCTTGATGTAATTTTTGATGGCTTTATCGACAGACAGATCACCGGGGAGCTCGCGATGCATAGTGGCGAGCGTTTCCATGGCCAGATACGGATGCACGGCTTCTGCGCCATAGCCTGCCAATACCGCGAAATGATGCACTTCGCGTGCCGAGCCAGTTTCCACCACAAGGCCCGCTTGGGTGCGCATGCCCTCGCGCACCAAATGCTGGTGAATTGCAGAAAGTGCAAGCAGTGCGGGCACCGCCACTTGGGTTGCGCTAATGGCACGGTCGCTCACAATCAAGATATTTTTTCCTGACTTGATTGCATCGGTGGCTTCTGCGCACAAGGAAGCCAGCTTGGCTTCTACACCTTCGCGGCCCCAGTCCAGTGGATAAGTAATGTCGAGCACATAGCTTTTGAACTTGCCCTGTGTGTGTTGATCAATATGGTGCAGACGCTGCATGTCGGCAAAGTCCAAAATGGGCTGGCTGACTTCAAGACGCAGCGGGGGGTTCACCTGGTTAATGTCCAAGAGATTTGGCCGCGGCCCAATGAAAGACACGAGCGACATGACAATGGCTTCCCGAATCGGGTCAATCGGCGGGTTGGTGACCTGGGCAAACAGCTGCTTGAAATAGTTATAAAGCGGCTTGCTGCGATCAGACAGCACGGCCAAGGGCGAATCATTGCCCATGGAGCCAATGCCTTCTTCGCCATTAGCAGCCATCGGCGCCATAAGAAACTTAATGTCCTCTTGTGAATAGCCAAAGGCTTGCTGGCGATCCAATAAGCTAATGGAAGATGCAAGCGCGCGATTGAGAGGCGCATCGGAAGACGACCCACCCAATGACTCCAGGCGAATGCGCAGATTTTCGATCCATTGCTTATAGGGCTTGGCTTTGGCCAAAGAACTCTTAAGCTCTTCATCGTCGATCATGCGGCCCTGCTCAAGATCGATCAAAAACATCTTGCCGGGCTGCAAACGCCACTTGCGAACGATTTTGCTTTCTGGCACGGGCAACACGCCGGTTTCTGAGGCCATGATGACCAGGTCATCCTCGGTAATGCAGTAGCGCGAGGGACGCAGGCCATTGCGATCCAAGGTGGCGCCAATTTGTCGGCCATCGGTAAACACAATCGATGCCGGGCCATCCCAGGGCTCCATCATTGCGGCGTGATATTCGTAAAACGCCTTACGGGTTTCATCCATGGTGCTGTGCTGCTCCCATGGCTCGGGAATCATCATCATGGCGGCTTGTGCCATGGGGTAGCCTGCGGCAACGAGCAGCTCAATGCAGTTATCAAAGGTTGCCGTGTCCGACTGGTTTGCAAAGCTGATGGGGTAGAGTTTTTTCAGGTCTTCGCCCAGCACCGGCGAAGACATCACGCCTTCTCGCGCACACATCCAGTTGTAATTGCCCTTGACCGTATTGATCTCGCCGTTGTGGGCCACCATGCGATAGGGGTGCGCGAGTGACCAGCGCGGAAATGTGTTGGTCGAAAAGCGTTGATGCACCAGCGCAAGCGCCGAGGTGCATCGTGGATCTTTCAAATCAAGGTAATAGTCGCCCACCTGATCAGCGAGCAAGAGCCCTTTGTACACAATCGTGCGCGTCGACATGCTGGGCACGTAATACTCTTTGCTGTGCTTGAGCTTGAGTTTCATGATCGCGCTTGAGGCCTGCTTGCGAATCACATAGAGCTTGCGTTCAAGCGCATCTTGCACAATGACATCGGCACCGCGGCCAATAAAGATCTGTCGCATGACCGGCTCTTGTGCGCGCACTCTGGGCGACATGGGCATGTCACGATTGGTGGGCACATCGCGCCACCCCAAGACCACCTGGCCCTCGGCGCGCACAGCGCGTTCCACTTCTTGTTCGCACGCCAGGCGCGATGCATTTTCTTTTGGCAAAAAGATATTGCCCACGCCATATTCACCCGGTGGTGGCAGCGCGACGCCTTGCTGGGCCATTTGGTCGCGAAAGTAGGCATCGGGGATTTGAATCAGAATTCCAGCGCCATCGCCCATCAAGGGATCCGCGCCGACCGCGCCGCGATGGTCTAGGTTGCGAAGAATGTTGAGCCCTTGCTGAACAATCTCATGCGAGCGCTGGCCTTTGATATGGGCCACAAAGCCCACACCACAGGAGTCGTGTTCATTTTTAGGGTCGTAAAGGCCTTGTGCTGGGATCATGGTGCGCGGCAAAAAATATGAAAAAGGGCTGCAAACTATAGCCCTCACCCCGCGACATTCGCAAGAGAAAAATCGCCTGAAACCCCTGTGAAATCTAGATAATAAATAGGGTCAGATCATATTTAATTAATGCACCAACACGGTGATAGTTAAATATAGGGACGGATCATTATGGTGCGTTTTGCCGATTCGGTGGACGCCCCCTGGGCCGACGCACCCAGCGTTGACGCTCCTCGGAGGGAAGCGTCGAAAGGGTTTCCTCGGTCACCCAAGGCCGCCCGCTCGCAAGGCCCTTGCGCACCTGATCCCACACCCCATCGGTAATGGGCAGATCGATCAAGGCGGGATAGCGCGACTCGCGATCAAAGGGCGTATTGCCGAGGGACCAATAACTGGGCAGTGCAAAAAGCCGGGGCTCGGTGGCCTGACCCAGATGCGCATGAATGCTCGACCAGGGCCAATCAACAGGCCGCTGCACCATGGCCTCTTTTACGGGCAACCATTCGATGGCGCGCTGCAAGAGCAGGCCGTAGGCCGGCTCATCGATCCAATAGGCCCGATATCGGCCCTCCCACAATGTGCCCTGGCGTGACCAGCGTGTATTGAAACGCCGCACATAACTTCTTCCGACCTGCTGCACCACATCGGCCATGGCATCGGCTCGCTGAGGCGTCACCAGCCAATGGGCCTCGGAGCGCAATAAACAGTAGGCGTGCACACGCAGGCCAAAGCCGATTGCGGCCTGCAAAAACGATTCGAGATAAGACTTGCGGTCTTGGTCGTCGCGAAAAATTTCAGCATGGTCATGCCCGCGCTGAACCACATGATAGGTTCGGCCAGGGCGTGCATCTCGAGCTTGTCTTGCCATGCGATCCCCACTGGGAAGTCGACAGCGAAAATCATGCGCCTGCGCGCGAATTCACGCAATCGATTTTTCGATCACTTGCGCAACAAGGCCATCCTCGACTGCTTGCATATCGGCTGCGCCAATGGTGCGCAGCACAACATAACGGATCTTTCCCGACTTCGCTTTTTTATCGTGAGACATCCACTGCAAGTAGTCTTGTGCGGGCCATTGCGGTGGCGTCACGGGAAGCTTGGCCCGCTGAATCAAACGCACGATGCGATCTTGCTGGTCCAAACTAATTCCGCCCAATCGGTGCGACAGCTCGCTTGCCATGACCATGCCACAGCCCACGGCTTCGCCATGCAGCCATTGGCCAAAGCCCAAGCCCGCCTCAATCGCATGGCCAAAGGTATGGCCAAAATTCAAAATCGCGCGCTTGCCAGCCTCGCGCTCATCTTTTGCAACCACCTGCGCCTTGAGCTCACACGAGCGATAGATGGCGTGTGTGAGCGCCTCGACATCGCGCGAAAGCAACGCATCCATATGCACTTCAAGCCAGTGGAAAAATTCTTCATCAAGAATGCAGCCGTACTTGATCACCTCGGCAATGCCTGCACTCAATTCGCGCTCGGGCAGGGTCTTGAGCATATCGAGATCGATTAATACCGCTGCCGGCTGATAAAAAGCGCCGATCATGTTTTTACCCAGCGGATGATTGATCGCGGTTTTTCCGCCGACCGAAGAATCGACTTGCGCCAATAAAGTTGTGGGAATTTGCACAAAGCGCATGCCCCGCTGATAACAGGCTGCAGCAAAACCAGCCATATCGCCGATTACCCCGCCACCGAGCGCCACCAAGGTTTCACCTCGCTCAATACGATGCGCCATCAGCACATCGAAAATCTTGTTCAGGTGCTGCCAGTCTTTGTACTGCTCGCCATCGGGCAAGGTGCATGTCACGACCGTATGGCCACACGACTCAATTACCGACGTGACTTGGTCAAGGTAGAGCGGGCCCACCGTGTCATTGGTGATAATCGCGACCCGGCCCGGGGCAAGCGCCTGCTGCCATAGGCTTATGTCATTTGCAATGCCCGAGCCGATCCAGATCGGATAGCTGCGCTCTTCCAGAGAAACCTGCAGTGTCTTCATGGTGTCAATACTCCTGCCTGGGCCAATCCCCGTTCAATTGCCCGCATCACAACAGAGACCGAGGCTTGGCCTGTGGGAACCACAAGATCCGCAATCTCTCTGTAAAGCGGATCCCGCTTTTGATGTAATTCTGCCAAGGTCGCTTCGGGATCTTTGGATTGCGTCAGCAACGGTCTTCCCGTGTCGGCCTTAAGTCGCTGCCACAAGTGCGCCGGGTCCGCATCGAGATAAATCACGAATCCTTGTTTCAGCACGGCACGATTTTCTGCCGAAAGCACCGCCCCGCCCCCCGTGGTCACCACCTGGCCGGGGGTTTGCATGACATCGGCAATCACCCTGGATTCGCGCTTTCGAAACCCCTGCTCGCCTTCCAAGTCGAAGATCGTGGGAATTGTGGCTCCACAGCGGCGCTCAATTTCATGGTCAGTGTCGACAAAAGGCATTTCATGACGCTTGGCAAGCCGCCTGCCCATCGTCGTCTTGCCCGCCCCCATCAGGCCGACAAACACAATATTTCGCATGGTGGCAAGTCTATCAGGGGATAAACTCTCGCCCATGAAATTAATTCTTCGCGGTGTTTTGATCGGGCTTTTGGGCCTGCTCTCGATTGTCGGCATTGGCCTGCTGATCATTGCCTTGGCCACCCCACGGCTTCCCCCCATTACAGCGGTGGCGGATTATCAGCCCAAAATGCCCTTGCGCGTGCTTTCGGCAGAAGGCGTGCTGATTGGCGAATTCGGCGAGGAGCGAAGAAGCCTGGTGCGATTGGCCGAAGTGCCCAAGCATTTGATTGACGCTATTCTTGCCGCAGAAGACGACCAGTTTTATCAACACCGGGGAATTGATTTTGTAGGGATCGGCCGCGCCGCAATCGCCAATTTGTTTGCCGGCAGCAAAAGCCAAGGGGCGAGCACCATCACCATGCAGGTGGCGCGAAACTTTTACTTGTCGACAGAAAAAACATTTACGCGAAAAATTTATGAAGTGCTGCTGGCTTCTGAAATTGAGCGAAAGCTTTCCAAAGACCAGATTCTTGAGCTCTACCTGAACCAGATTTTTTTAGGCCGCAGGGCCTATGGGTTTGCAGCGGCTTCGCAGACTTATTTCGGCAAAGAGCTTTCGCAAGTCACGGTTGCTGAAGCGGCCATGCTCGCAGGCCTGCCCAAGGCGCCTTCAGCATACAACCCTGTGACCAATATGCGCAGGGCCACCATTCGCCAGCACTATGTGCTGGGCCGAATGGAAAAGCTGGGCTTGATTTCAGCAAAACAATCGGACGCTGCAAAAAAAGAGAAGATTCGTGTGATTGGCCGGGTTGATGAATTTCCGCTACGCGCGCCCTATGTTGCAGAAATGGTGCGACAGATGGTGTATGAGCAATATGGCGAAGACACTTACACCCGCGGCTACACGGTCTACACCACGGTGCTGGCCAATGAACAGCTGGCAGCGCAGCGGGCAGTGCGCAATGGCATTTTGGAGTTTGATCGGCGCCAAGGCTGGCGGGGCCCCGAGGCGTTTATTAACCTGCCTTCCAACCGTGATGAGCGTGAAGATGCCATTGACGATGCGCTCAGCGAGCGGCCCGACAGTGAAGAGCTCTTAACCGCCGTGGTGACCGATGTCAGCAACGACAAAGTGACCGTGCAACGCAGCCGTGGCGAGCGCTTTGCGGTGACCGGCGAGGGCCTGAAGTTTGCAAGCGCTGGGCTGTCTTCGTCTGCGCCTGCTGCAAAACGTCTGCGCAAGGGTGCGATCGTGCGGGTCAAGCAAATGGGCGATGGCGAATATGAAATTGTTCAAATGCCGCAAGTGGAGTCGGGCTTTGTGGCCCTGAATCCGCAAACGGGCGCCGTGCGCGCTTTGGTGGGGGGCTTCGATTTCAATCGCAACAAGTTTAACCGTGCCACCCAGGCCTATCGACAACCGGGCTCGGCATTTAAGCCGTTTATCTATGCCGCTGCACTGAATAAAAAGTTTTCTCCAGCCACCATCATTAACGATGCGCCGGTTCAGTTTGATCCCGGGCAAACCGGCGGCCAGGTCTGGGACCCAAAAAACTACGATGGCAAATACGAAGGCCCCATCACATTGCGCTCGGGGCTTGCACGCTCAAAAAACATGGTGTCGATTCGAATTTTGCACAGCATCGGCCCAAAGTACGCACAGGATTACATCACTCGATTTGGCTTTGAGCCCGAGCGCAATCCGCCTTATCTCACCATGGCACTCGGCGCAGGCTCAGTAACGCTCATGCAAATGGCCAGTGGCTATTCCGTGTTTGCCAATGGCGGCTATCGCGTCAACCCGTATCTGATCGATCGCATCGTGGACCTGAAAGGCAAAACCATTGCGCAAGCAAAACCGGTGATTGCAGGCACGCCAAGCCAACGGGTGATGGACCCACGACATGTTTACATCATGGATAGCCTGATGCGCGATGTGATCAGAACCGGCACGGGCACACGCGCCTTGTCATTAGGCCGGGGCGATATTGCAGGAAAAACCGGCACCACCAACGACTCTAATGACGCGTGGTTTGCGGGCTATGCCACCAATGTGGCGGCGGTCGCCTGGGTGGGCTATGACCAGCCCCGATCGTTGGGTGATCGCGAAACCGGTGGGGGCTTGGCCCTGCCGATCTGGATCGATTACAGCCGTCAGGCCTTGCTGCGCATTCCGGTTGTGCAAAAACCCATGCCAGAAGGGGTGCTGTCGATTAATGGCGAGTATTTCACCCAGGAAAGCCGGCCTGGGGTTGGGGTTGCGAGCGTTGGGTTGCGGTAGGTGGATCGCCACGGCTGCTGCGCAGCCTCGCGATGACGGGGAGAGTTCGCAGCCTCGCGATGACGGGGAGAGTTCGCAGCCTCGCGATGACGGTAAAGGGTTGGCCCGCGATGACGGACTAAATTCGTCATCGCGAGGGCCGCCAGGCCCGTGGCGATCCACCGCGTGGCAATCCACTCTCAAGCCGCCAACAACGACGCCTGAAGCTCCAGCTCCTCCCAAAACCCCTTGCCTGACCGCGTATCGCGCCAAGCGCCCTCTTTCCACTCGTAGTGAAACGCCCCATGGGGTGAGGCCAGCCAAATCTGCTTCATGGGGGCCTGCGAATTGACGATGATTTTTTTGCCCGACTCAAACTCAAGCTCAATCACCGGGCCATGTCGAGTCATCTCAATATCATCCCCCTCGCTCACCCATTCATCGACCCGCGTTTCGATCTCAAACCAGACTTGATCGACTGCCGACAAAAACTCAGATTCCGTCATACTCTCGTTCCATGAAAAAGCAATTTCAACTAATACTGGCAATGCTCGTGCCAACGATTTTATTCGGCTGTGGCCAAAAGGGGCCATTGACCCTGCCAACGCCACAGTTTCCGGCCCCGGCCGAGAACGCACCAGCGCCCAACCCCAGCAAACAACCATGAATGCATTGACCTCTGGCGCCGGGCCGCTTTCAAACCAGGCCTTTCAACGACTGGGCAACGGAGAGCTTGCCTGTGAGGGCTTAGGCTTATCGCAAATTGCAAAAGAATTTGGCACGCCCACCTTTGTGTATTCGGAGCGGGCAATCAAACAGGCCTATGCAGAGTTTGCAACCGCTGCAGCAGGAAAGCGCAGCCTGATTTGTTACGCATTAAAGGCCAACCCAAGCCTTGCGATCATTCGCTTGCTGGCCAATCAAGGCGCAGGCTTTGACATTGTGTCGCTCGGTGAAATGCAACGCGTGCTGGCCGCCGGTGCAAGCGCCGACAAGATCGTGTTCTCGGGCGTAGGCAAAACTGCTCAAGAAATTACGGCAGCATTAACGGCGGGCGTGAAGTGCATTAATGTGGAGTCGGAAGCAGAGCTGGAAATGATTTCGCAGGCTGCACAAACTGCGGGTTGCACGGCCCACATTTCGATTCGCGTGAATCCCGATATCGATGCAAAGACACACCCGTATATTTCAACCGGCCTGAAAGAAAACAAGTTCGGTGTTCCCATGGAGCGGGCAATGGCGGCGTATCAACGCGCCCATGCCTTGCCTGGCATTGAGATCCATGGAATTGACTGTCATATCGGCTCGCAAATCACTGAGCTTGGGCCATTTTTTGATTCGCTCGAACGCGTGCTTGGCCTGGCCGATACGCTGGCGCAAGCAGGAATTGTGGTGCAGCACTTTGATCTTGGCGGTGGGCTTGGCATTACTTACCGCGATGAACAGCCCCCCTCGCCGCACGAGTTGCTAAGCGGTGTTTTCAAACGCGTTGAGCAGTGGGCATTGCAGCGCGGCCGTGAAACGCCCGAGATCTTGTTTGAGTTTGGCCGCGCCATTGTGGGCAATGCCGGCGTGCTGCTGACCCGCGTGGAGCTGCTAAAACCTAGCCCTGAAAAAAACTTTGCAGTGATCGATGCTGCCATGAATGATTTAATGCGGCCTGCGCTTTATGAAGCGTGGCACGGTGTTGAACCAGTTCTTGTGGGCAACGCCGCGAAAGAGGCGCTTTGGGATTTGGTGGGGCCGGTCTGCGAAAGCGGCGACTGGCTTGCAAGAGATCGCCGGCTTGCGATCGCGGCAGGCGATTTGTTGGCCATTCTCTCAGCCGGTGCTTACGGCATGAGCATGAGCTCGAATTACAACAGCCGGCCCAGAGCTGCCGAAGTGCTGGTGGATGCCTCAGGCAAGGCCCATGTGATTCGGCGACGAGAACGGTTTGAGGATTTGATTGGGCCAGAAAAAATTCCAGATTACTTAAAGTAACTGTTGCGGTGGATCGCCACGGCTGCTGCGCAGCCTCGCGATGACGAGGAGAGTTCGCAGCCTCGCGATGACGGGTAGTCGTCATTGCGAGGGCCCTTTGGGCCCGTGGCAATCCAGCCGACGGATTAACAAACGGGCAATCAACAGCACCAACAGCACAAGCAAGGCAATCGCTGGCTCGACAAAATCGTTCTTGCCGGCCCTATGCAGATAAAAATGCAGCACCGAAAGCGCCGCCACGACATAGACGAGCCGGTGCAGTTTTTTCCAATTGCCCGCAAGCCTTCGCATGGACCACTGATTCGAGGTCAAGGCCAAGGGCGTTAACAAGGCAAGGCTCAACAGGCCTACGGTGACAAAGGGGCGCTTGAATGCATCTTGCAGCACAGCGGCCCAATTGAAATCATGCTCAAAGGCCCAAAAACCCAGACCATGAACCACGGCATAGGCAAACACCCATAGCCCGAGCATGCGCCGCACCCGAATCAGTTCGGCCCAATCGAGCCACTTGCGAAGCGGCGTAATCGATAAAGTCACGAGCAGCAACACCAAGCACCACAGGCCGGTGGCGCGCAATAAAGTTTCTTGTGGGTTTGGCCCCAATGTTTGGACAAACGCCCGCCAGGCGAGATCCACAAGAGGCGCGGCAGCCCAACACCACAACGCGATTTTTAGCCTGCGAATGGCAAAAAAACTTTTGTGAGTCGCTTGCACAGCGGTTTAATAAAACCGTTTGAGATCCATGCCAGCGTAAAGCGACCCCACCAGGGGCTCATAGCCATTAAACAGCTCTGTCGGGCGACGCGGGGCAAAAAGAGCGCTCGTGCCCAAGACCCGCTCGGTCGCCTGCGACCAGCGAGGGTGATCCACCAAGGGGTTTACATTGGAATAAAAGCCGTATTCCCTTGGCTGCACAAGATTCCAGCTCGTCGCGGGCTGTTGCTCAACGAATCGGATTTTTACAATCGATTTAATGCTTTTGAAGCCGTACTTCCAAGGCACAACCAAACGAAGCGGCGCGCCATTTTGCTCGGCCAGCTGCACGCCATACATGCCAAAGGTCAGCATGGTCAGGGGATGCTGAGCCTCATCAAGGCGCAAGCCTTCTTGATAAGGCCAACGCAGCACGCGAGCGCTTAGGTTTGGCATTTGTTTGGGATCGGCCAAGGTTACAAACTCGACGAATTTGGCAGAACCCAACGGTTGAGCGCGCCGAATAAGCTCTGAGAGCGAATAGCCCACCCAGGGAATGACCATGGACCAGCCTTCGACACAGCGCAAGCGCGTCACACGCTCTTCCATGGGGGCAAGCGTGCGAAGCTCTTGAATATCCCACTCGCGCGGCTTGGCCACCAGGCCCTCGACCGAGACTTTCCAAGGCGATGTTTTTAATCGACCCGGTGCATTGGCCGCAGGGTCGCTCTTCTCGGTTCCAAACTCGAAGAAATTGTTGTACTGCGTTGCTGCCTCGTAAGGCACGGGCTTTTCCAGAATGGAAAAACGGCTGGGCGCACCCGGCAGTGCCGGATAACTGGCGCGCTTGGAAGAAGCGAATGCGGGGGGGCTTGCGCCTAAAAAAGCAGGCGCTAAGCCCGCGGCTGCAATAAGGGCTCGGCGGTTTTCAAAAAAATTTCGCGGCGTCACCTGTGAAGCGAGGTGATCGCCGCGAATCAGACGTTGTTCACTTAAGCGAGGCAATGTACTCGGAGACCGCTGCGATTTCTGCGTCGGACATTTTCGCTGCAATGGTTGCCATTTGTGCGCTGTTTTTGCGAACGCCACCACGAAACGCGACCAACTGTGCGTTGGTGTATTGCGGGAATTGGCCGGCAAGCCGGGGATATTGCGCAGGAATGCCTGCAGCATTTGGGCTGTGGCAGCCGACACAAGAAGGCACGCCCTTGGAAGGCAGGCCTGCTTTGTAAATAACAGCACCCAATTCAACCAGCTCTTTGCGCTGGGGGCCGGCTGAGCGCGGGGTTTGGCTTGAATAGTAGGCCGCGACATTGCGAATATCGTCTTCGGACAAGATCGCTGCAAAGCCTGCCATGATCGCATTGTTGCGCTCTGCCTCGGTTGCACCCGGCTTGATCCTGAAGTTATGAAGCTGTTTGGAGATGTACGCCGCGTGCTGGCCAGCAAGAATTGGGTTTTCGGGGATCATGCTGTTGCCATCGGGCATGTGGCAGGCTGCGCAGATCGCAGCAGCCGTGGCCTTGCCTTTTTCAAGATCAGCCTTGGGTGCAGCAACGGGCTGGGCGGCAGACGCCACGCCAACGACGCATAGGCTTGCGGCTGCAAGGGCAACGCTTGAAAACACGGCGCGAATCGAAACCGGTGAATTCATGTCAAACTGAAAACGCATAATGACTCCTGGCATCTAGACAATTTTGTAATTTTAGTCGACTCCATCCACGCAATGTCAGACATTGACAAAAACACCTTGCCCGAGCTCAAGGACTGGATTCACCAGATTGAGTTCCTGACCAGCGCCGCGCGTTCGGCCGACCTTCCCCCCATTGGGGCAGGCGAGGTGGCGATTGCGGGCCGATCCAATGCAGGAAAGTCCTCTGCGCTGAATCTGATCTGTAACCGCAGACGATTGGCGTTTTTTAGCAAGACACCCGGTCGCACACAGCTGATCAATGTGTTTACGCTTGCGTGGCAAGGCCATGAACTGGGTCGTTTGGTGGACCTGCCCGGCTACGGCTACGCCGCCGTTGACCGGGCCACCAAGGCCCGCTGGCAGCAAGAGCTCGCCCGATTCATTGAAAACCGACTGAACCTTGTCGCATTGATTGTGGTCATGGATATACGGCATCCGTTTGGGCCCTTGGATCAGCAAATGCTTGACTGGTTTGGAAAGCGTCAGCAGCCGGTTCATGTCTTGCTCACCAAATCTGATAAGTTAGGCAAAAACGAACAGGCGAGAGCCTTGGCGAGCGCCAAAAAGATCATTGAATCCCATGCAAGCCGCTGGGGTGGCCAGGTCTCGGTAAGCTTGTTTTCCTCAACGGCCCGAGTGGGACGGGAAGCGGTGATTGAGAAGTTGGAGCAATGGTGGGATCTGAGCAAAAAAAACCCGACGGGAGACCCGCCGGGTTCGAACGCCTAGAATTTGTAGGCACCCGCTCAGGGAGGAGAAGCGGGAGACGACGAATCGCCTGTGTCCATGATATGTCTTGGACATAAGAATTTCAAATAAAAACCATGATGAGAGTAGTGTTATGAGCCCGAACCCCCGTTTCCCCGCCCTTCGTCTTCGCCGAAACCGCCGAGATGCCTGGTCCAGAGATCTTGTAAGTGAAAACACACTTACCGTAAAAGACCTAATTTACCCTGTTTTCGTGACGGAAGGCAGCAATCTGGTGGTCGATGTGCCCTCAATGCCCGGGGTGCAACGCTACTCCCTGGACAAACTGCTGGGGGTCGCCGAAAACGCGGCGAAACTGGGAATTCCGGTCTTGGCGCTATTTCCTGTGATCGACAGCGCCAAAAAAACACCCGATGGGCGCGAGGCCGCCAACCCTGCAGGACTGGTTCCCAGAACGGTTGAGGCACTGAAAAAACATGTGCCAGAAATTGGAATCATGACCGATGTGGCGCTCGATCCTTACACGAGCCACGGGCAAGATGGGCTGATCGATGAAGAGGGCCGAATCCTAAACGATGAAACCGTGAAAGTGCTGGTGGAACAATCGGTCATGCAAGCGCAAGCAGGCGTTGATATTGTGGCGCCCTCGGATATGCAAGATGGCCGCATTGGCGCTATTCGTAATGCGCTGGAATCGAAGCAGCTCATTCACACCCGGATCATGTCGTACGCTGCGAAATACGCCTCGGCCTATTACGGGCCATTTCGCGACGCCGTGGGCAGCGCGGGCAATCTGGGCAAGTCCGACAAGAAAACCTATCAAATGGATCCTGCCAACACCAACGAAGCGCTGCGAGAAGTTGCGCTTGATATTGAAGAAGGCGCCGACATGGTGATGGTGAAACCCGGCATGCCCTATCTCGATATTGTTTGGCGAGTCAAAGAAGCATTTGGAATGCCAACTTTTGCGTATCAGGTGAGCGGTGAATACGCTATGCTCAAAGCCGCTGCGGCCAACGGCTGGCTTGATGAAAAGAAAGTCGTGCTAGAAGCCATGCTGGGCTTTAAGCGCGCAGGCGCCGATGGCGTGCTTACTTACTTTGCCCCCGACATTGCGGGCTGGCTCAAATAACTTCCCCTTTTTACCTTCAACGAGCGGTTTTCTATGCGTTTAAAAACATCTGCCATTGTTATTGCCTGCGCTGTCACACTTACAGCCTGCAAGCCTGCCCAAGACCCGACGAAAGCGGGGCCTCCACCCGCCGTGCCCGTCACGATCGTGTCAGTCGAGAGCCAGTCGGTGCCATTGGTCGTGCAGCTTTCGGGGCGCACAACGCCCTTTGCAATTGCCGAGATTCGGCCCCAGGTGGGCGGCATTATCCAGAAACGCTCCTTTGTTGAAGGCGGTCTCGTTAAGGCAGGCCAACCGCTCTATCAAATCGACCCAACTGCCTATCAAGCAAACCTGGATAGCGCCAAGGCTTCGCTTGCCAAAGCCCAGGCAACGCTTGCAAGCGCCTCTTTAAAAGCAAGTCGATTTGCCGAGCTTGTAAAAATTGAAGCGGTAAGCCGTCAAGCGAATGACGAAGCGATTGCAGCCGAGCAGCAAGCCCGCGCCGATGTCGAGTCTGCCAAAGCCGCGCTTGCAAAAGCAACGCTAGACCTGGATTACACCCGCGTGCTCTCGCCAATTTCTGGCCGCATTGGAAGATCTTCGGTAACCGTCGGTGCGCTGGTGACTGCCAATCAGGGCACAGCGCTTGCCACCGTGCAGCAGCTTGACCCGATTTATGCCGATGTCACACAAGCCAGCGTTGAAATGCTCAGGCTCAAGCAAGCCATTGAATCTGGCCGGCTAAGCCCCGCAAAAGACAAGACCTTGCCTGTTGAGCTGGTTTTAGAAGATGGCAGCACGTATTCGATCAAAGGAAAGCTTGAGTTTTCTGAAGTCACTGTGGATCAAACCACGGGCTCAGTCACACTGCGTGCAGTATTTCCCAATCCCAAAGGCGAGCTGCTGCCGGGAATGTATATCCGAGCACGACTGACCCAGGCGATTCAAAGCGATGCCATTGTGGTGCCTCAGGCGGCAGTGTCTCGCGACCCACGCGGCAACGCATTTGTATTGATTGTCAACGCAGACAGCAAGGCTGAAGTGCGGCCGGTGACGATCTCGCAAGCTGCGGGCAATGCATGGATTGTCACTGATGGCCTGCAGGCCGGAGAAAAAGTGATTGTGGAAGGCCTTCAGAAAGCACGGCCAGGAATGCTGGTAAAGCCTGAAGAGAAAAAGGCCGACTAAGGACAATCACGATGGCTAATTTTTTTATTAATCGCCCAATCTTTGCCTGGGTGATCGCAATTGTGATCATGCTGGCCGGCGCCTTGTCGATTATTTCCTTGCCCGTAGCCCAGTATCCATCGATTGCGCCGCCCACCATTGGCGTCACCGCCGTTTACCCCGGGGCTTCGGCAAAAACTGTCGAAGATGCTGTGACCCAGGTCATTGAGCAGCGCATGACGGGCTTAGATGGCCTGCTGTACATGAGCAGCAATTCAGACTCGTACGGCAATGCCTCGGTGACCCTTACATTTGATGCCGGCACCGATCCCAATATTGCGCAAGTGCAGGTTCAGAACAAGCTTCAGCTTGCGCTGCCGCTGCTGCCACAAGAAGTTCAACAGCAAGGGGTAAGTGTCAACAAAACCACGCGCAACTTTCTGCGTATTTATGGCTTTTATTCAGAAGATGGCAGTCTTGGTCGTGTTGATATTGCCGACTTTCTGGCTTCGAATATTGCCGACCCAATCTCGCGAGTCGAAGGCGTAGGCGAAATTACGGTATTTGGCGCGAAGTACTCCATGCGCGTGTGGCTTGACCCCGACAAAATGGTGCAATACCGAATCACCACGGGCGATGTGCAAGCCGCCATTCGCGCACAAAACGCCCAAGTCTCTGCTGGCCAGCTAGGCGGCACGCCGGCGGTGCCGGGCCAAGGCTTTCAGGCATCGATCACTGCGCAAAGCCGGCTGCAAACACCCGAGCAATTTGAGCAAATCTTGTTGCGCACTTCACAGCAAGGCGGCGAGGTACGACTGCGTGATGTGGCACGCATTGAAATTGGCGCAGAAAACTATGGCGTTGAGGCACGGCTTAATGGCAAGCCTGCTTCAGGCCTGGGCATTAAGCTGGCTGCCGGGGCAAACGCACTCGACACTGCAAAGGCTGTTGAGGCAAAGCTTGAATCGCTCAAGCCTTATTTCCCGCCGGGCGTGAAGATGCTCATTCCCTATGACACCACGCCCTTTGTGAAGCTATCGATTGAAGAGGTAATCAAGACACTGTTTGAAGCAATCGTGCTGGTGTTCTTGGTCATGTATCTGTTTTTGCAAAACTTTCGGGCCACGCTCATTCCCACCATTGCGGTGCCCGTGGTGTTGCTCGGGACATTCGCCGTGCTGGCGGCTGCGGGATTCACCATCAACACGCTCACCATGTTTGCCATGGTCTTGGCCATTGGCTTGTTGGTTGACGATGCCATTGTGGTGGTTGAAAACGTTGAGCGGGTCATGACCGAAGAAGGGCTTTCGCCTAAAGAGGCCACGAAACGATCCATGGGCCAGATCACCGGCGCTCTGATCGGCATTGGCATGATTCTGGCCAGCGTCTTTGTGCCCATGGCGTTTTTTGGCGGATCGACCGGTGTGATCTATCGACAGTTTTCAATCACGATTGTGGCGGCTATGGCGTTTTCAGTGCTTGTTGCCATTATTTTCACACCTGCCTTGTGCGCCACCATGATCAAGCCTGTAGAGAAAGGCCATGCACATGGCGAGGGCAGCCTATTTGGAAAGTTTTTTACTTGGTTTAACCGGTTTTTTGACCGCAGCACCGCGCAGTATGAATCGGTGGTGGCCCGTTTCTTGAAACGAACTGGCCGGATCATGGTGATTTATTTGGCCCTTGCAGGTGTGATGGGCTATTTGCTGGTTCGTCTTCCGACTGCATTTTTGCCCGATGAAGACCAAGGGGTGCTGTTTACCCAAGTGATTCTTCCTGCGGGGGCAACCCAAGAGCGCACCCTGGAAGTCATGCGCAAGCTGGAAGGCCACTTCCTGGAGGGCGAAAAAGAAAATGTCAACACGCTGTTTACCATTGCCGGATTCAGCTTTGCAGGAAGCGGCCAGAACATGGGCCTGGGCTTTGTGAACCTCAAGCCCTGGGATGACCGGCCCGACAAAGAAGAACAATCGGTGTGGGCGATTCGTGACCGGGCCATGGGATTTTTTTCACAGATTCGTGAAGCCATGGTGTTTGCGTTTGCACCGCCCGCAGTCATTGAGCTGGGCAATGCCACGGGCTTTGACCTTCAATTACAGGATCGTGGCGGCGTTGGCCATGAGGCACTGATCGCGGCACGCAACCAGTTTCTCATGATGGCCAGCCAAGACAAGCGCTTGGTGGGCGTGCGGCCCAACGGCCAGGAAGATGTGGCCGAGTATCAGCTGCAGATTGACCATGCGAAAGCCACCGCACTTGGGGTCTCGATCGCCGAGATCAACCAAACCCTGCAAACGGCGTGGGGCGCGAGCTATATCAATGACTTTCTCGATCGGGGCCGTGTCAAGCGTGTCTATGTACAGGCCGATGCAGCAGCGCGCATGAACCCTGAAGACTTAAAGAAATGGCATGTGCGCAACCAGAAAGGTGAAATGGTGCCGCTGTCGGCTTTTGTCACCGCCAAATGGGCGTTTGGCTCTCCGCGGCTTGAGCGTTTTAACGGCGTGCCGTCGGTGCAGCTTCTTGGGCAGCCGGCGCGAGGGCTCTCTTCGGGCGATGCCATGACCGCAGTTGAAGAAATCATTGCCAAGCTGCCCCCTGGCATCGGCTATGAATGGAGCGGAACCTCGTTTGAAGAGCGACGCTCAGGCGCACAGGCGCCTGCCTTATATGCACTGTCGATGCTAATCGTGTTTTTATGCCTTGCGGCACTTTACGAAAGCTGGACAGTGCCGTTTTCAGTGCTGCTGATCGTGCCCATTGGGGCGTTGGGCGCTGCGCTGGCAGCGAGCTTGTTTGGCTTTGCGAACGATGTGTATTTTCAGCTGGCTTTGCTAACAACAGTGGGCCTGTCTTCGAAAAACGCGATCCTGATTGTTGAGTTTGCAAAAGCTAACATAGAACAAGAAGGCAAACCCCTGATGGAAGCAACTTTGCAAGCAGTTCGCATGCGGCTGCGGCCCATTATCATGACCTCAATGGCATTTGGCCTGGGCGTGTTGCCGCTGGCGATTGCCGATGGCGCAGGCTCGGCAAGCCAAAATGCAATTGGCAGCAGTGTGCTCGGCGGAACCCTGGCAGGAACTTTTATTGGAATATTCTTTATTCCGGTGTTTTATGTCGTGGTAATGCAGCTGTTTGCTTCCAAGAAAGCGAAGGCGCTGCCATGACCCTTGCTCACCCTCGATTCATGACGCGATCACTCATTTCTGTTTTGGTGGCCTCTGCTGTGGCGGGCTGCACCATGATTCCCAAGCAGCCCGCTGCCGATGCGGGCCTTGCCCAGGCATTTCCCCAAGCGGTCTCGGGCCCTGCCGATTCAAAACCTGCGCAAGAGATTGCCTGGTCGGAATACTTCGCCGATGCGCAGTTGCGTGAGGTGATTAGCTTGGCCCTGGCCAATAACCGAGACCTTCGCGTTGCCGCACTGACTATTGAAAAGACCCGTGCCCAGTATCAAATTGAGGGGGCTGCATTATTTCCCTCGATCACGGCGGATGTGGGCCAAACCGGGCAACGCACGCCCGGTGAGTTCACGAGCAGCGGCAACAGTGAAGTGAGCCGCAAGTATTCGGGAACCGTGGGCTTTGCCAGCTATGAGCTTGATGTGTTCGGAAGAATTCGCAGCCTGAAGGAGTCGGCGTTAGAAACATTTCTGGCCACACAAGAAGCCCGGCTGAGCGTGCAAATCAGCTTGATTGCCGAAGTGGCCAGCGCGTGGCTTCGAGTGGCGGCAGATCGTGAACGCCTGACATTGGCCGAAAAAACCTATGAAGCGCGCCAAAAAACCTATGCACTCACCCAGCGCAGTTTCGAGATGGCGATTGTCTCGGAGCTTGAGTTGCGCCAAGCCGAAAGCCTTATGGAAAGCGCGCGCGCAGAGGCGTCGCGGCTCACTTCCAGTGTGGCCCAGAGTGAAAATGCATTGGCTGCGCTCGTGGGTGCGCCCTTGGCCCCTGACCTGTTGCCAAAAACTTTAAGTGATCGGGTGTCGGCCATTGCCGAGCTGCCGGTAGGCCTGCCGTCTGAACTGCTGACACTGCGGCCTGATATTCGACAAGCCGAACGCAACCTGCGCGCCGCCAATGCCAATATTGGCGCTGCGCGCGCTGCATTTTTTCCAACGATTTCACTCACGGCCAGCGCCGGCAGCGCCAGCAGCTCGCTCGATAATTTATTTGAGTCGGGAACGCGAACCTGGTCGTTTATTCCGAAGGTGTCCTTGCCGATCTTTACAGGTGGCCGGCTGCGCGCCAGCTTGAATGTGGCAGAGATTCAACGCGACATTAATGTGAGCTTGTATGAAAAAGCGATTCAACAAGCATTTCGCGAAGTTTCAGATGCCTTGTCGGTGCGGGCCAATGTCATGCAAGAGCTCAGCGCGCGACGCCAGTTGGTCACTGCCAATTCGCGAACCGCCGAGTTGACCCGTGCACGCTATGCGGCCGGCATTGACAGCTCATTTCAAGTGCTCGATGCCGAGCGCACGCTGTTTGCCTCTGAGCTCGAGCTCATTAACACCCGACTCACTGATGCAACGAATCGGGTGACGTTGTACAAGGCGCTGGGCGGGGGCGTTCAGTAAAAAAGCCGGGCCCTTGTGAGGCCCGGCTTTGCATTGCTTGCAGTGATGCAAACGAATGGAAACGATTACGCGGCTTTGGCTTCTGTATCGACAGGCTCCGCCACTTCGGGCCGATCGACTAGCTCCATCAAGGCCATGGGGGCATTGTCACCGGCGCGAAAACCGAACTTCAGAATACGGCAGTAACCGCCCGGACGCGTGGCATAACGCGGGCCGATTTCCTCGAAAAGCTTGACCACGATATCGCGATCACGCAGGCGAGAAAACGCCAAACGACGGTTCGCAAGCGTTGGGGTCTTGCCCATGGTGATCAAGGGCTCGACCACTTTGCGCAGCTCTTTGGCTTTGGGCAGGGTGGTTTTGATGGCTTCGTGGCGCAGCAGTGCATTGGCCATGTTGCGAAACATGGCTTGGCGATGGCTTGATGTGCGATTGAGTTTGCGCAGGCCTAAACGGTGACGCATTGCAGTTCTCCTAAATTAGCGATCCAGGCCTGCGGGGGGCCAGTTCTCGAGCTTCATGCCGAGGGTCAGGCCACGCGATGCCAAGACTTCTTTGATTTCGTTAAGCGACTTACGGCCCAGGTTCGGGGTCTTGAGCAGCTCGTTTTCAGTGCGCTGAATCAAGTCGCCAATGTAATAAATGGACTCGGCCTTTAAGCAGTTCGCTGAACGCACGGTGAGCTCGAGATCGTCGACCGGACGCAGCAGCATTGGGTCAACGCTGACGCCACGGCCGGCTTCGGCCACTTGCTCGCCACCTTCAAGGGCTGCGAAGACCGAGAGTTGATCGACCAGAATGCGGGCCGCACGACGCACGGCATCTTCGGGGTTGATCACGCCATTGGTTTGAACTTCGATGACTAAGCGATCCAAGTCGGTACGCTGCTCAACACGGGCGCTTTCAACGGTGTAGCTCACACGGCGAATCGGCGAGAAAGAGGCGTCAAGCACGATGCGGCCAATCGCACGACTGGTATCGTCGGCCATGGAACGCAGGGTTCCCGGCACATAGCCACGGCCTTTTTCAACGCGCACTTGCAACTCAAGCTTGGCGTTATCCGAGACATGGGCCAAGACATGATCGGGGTTGATCACTTTGACATCGTGCGGAAGGTCAAAGTCAGAGGCTTTGACAACACCGCCGCCTTGTTTGCGCAAGGAGATGAGCACATCGTTGCGGCCTTCAAGATCAAACACCACGCCTTTCAGGTTCAGCAACAGGTCAACGACATCTTCCTGAACGCCTTCAATGGTGGAGTACTCATGAACAACGCCGGAGATCTGCACTTCTGTCGGCGCAAAGCCTTCCATGGAGGAAAGCAGCACACGACGCAAGGCGTTGCCCAGGGTGTGGCCAAAGCCACGCTCGAACGGCTCCATGACAATCTTGGCCGAGTTCGCGCCGGTTGGCTCGACTTCAATAATGCGGGGCTTAAGAAATGCTGTTTGCATAGGAATCCTTCGCGATGATTAGCGTGAATACAACTCGACGATCAGGCTTTCGTTAATATCGGCGCCGAGATCGGAGCGGTCGGGTAGCTGCTTGAACACGCCTTCCATTTTTTTAGGGTCTACCGAGACCCAAGCAGGAAAGCCGTTTTGCTCGGCAAGCTCAAGCGAGGCAATGACACGGGCTTGGCCGCGCGACTTTTCTGCAATCGCGATCACATCGTTGGGCTTGACATGAGCGGAAGGAATATTGATGGCCTTGCCGTTGACTAACACGGCCTTGTGGCTGACCAACTGGCGGGCCTCTGCACGCGTGGAGCCAAAGCCCATGCGATACACGACATTGTCGAGACGAGACTCAAGCAGTTGCAAAAGGCTTTCGCCGGTATTGCCCTTGGCCTGTGAAGCCGCAGCAAAGTAGCGGCGAAACTGGCGCTCGAGCATGCCGTAGATGCGCTTGACTTTTTGCTTTTCGCGCAATTGCTTGCCGTAATCAGAGGTGCGTGCGCCGGAAGTGCGGCCATGCTGGCCGGGCTTGCTGTCTTGCTTGCACTTTGAGTCAAGCGAACGGCGGGCGCTTTTGAGCCCTAAGTCCGTGCCTTCACGGCGAGAAAGTTTACAACGTGGTCCTGTGTAGCGTGCCACTTCGATTCCTTTTTCGAAAAACGCAAGAACGCACAAGGCGCCCTGCGAAATGTCAGCCAAGCTGACGGTGGTCTTGAAATATCCCGTTGAGGCTTAACGCCGCGTCGGGGCCTGTACAACAAACAAACTAAAAAATTAAATACGGCGACGCTTGGGTGGGCGGCAACCGTTATGGGGAACCGGCGTAATGTCGGAAATTTGCGTGACCTTCATGCCCAGGGCGTTGAGCGCACGAACCGTGGACTCACGGCCAGGGCCAGGGCCCGTAATGCGTACTTCAACATTTTTCACACCGCACTCCAGCGCCACACGGCCAGCCGATTCTGCGGCCACCTGAGCCGCAAACGGCGTGCTTTTGCGCGAGCCTTTAAAGCCTGCGCCGCCACTCGAGGCCCATGACAAGGCATTGCCCTGACGGTCGGTGATGGTGATGATGGTGTTGTTAAACGATGCGTGGATATGCGCCACTGCGTCGGTAACATTTTTGCGGACTTTTTTACGAGCCCGTTGGGTATTGGTTCCAGCCTTTGCCATAAATAAGACCTCTCGATTTATTTCTTAAGTGCGGCAGCAGCCTTTTTGGGGCCTTTGCGGGTGCGTGCATTGGTACGGGTGCGCTGGCCGCGAACGGGCAGGCCACGACGATGGCGCATGCCGCGATAGCAGCCCATATCCATCAAGCGCTTGATGCTCATGGACACTTCACGGCGCAGATCGCCTTCGGTGGAGAACTTGCCGACTTCGGCGCGCAGGCGCTCAAGTTCGTCGTCGGTCAGGTCCTTGATTTTTTTAGAGTAAGCCACGCCCGCTGCGTCACAGATATCGCGCGCGCGGGGGCGACCAATGCCATAGATGGCCGTTAAGCCAATCTCGGCGTGCTGATGGTTCGGAATGTTGATGCCGGCAATACGTGCCATGTTGGACTCCTGATATTCCTAAACGGGTTAGCCTTGACGCTGCTTGTGGCGGGGATCGGAACAGATCACGCGCACCACGCCATGGCGGCGAATGATTTTGCAGTTTCGGCAAATGCGCCGAACAGATGCGAGCACTTTCATGATGTTTCCTTTGTTAATCCTGTCTACTTGGCACGAAACACAATTCGCGCACGGGTTAAATCGTAGGGCGTCATTTCAACGGTGACCTTGTCTCCCGGCAGAATGCGGATGTAATGCATGCGCATTCGGCCTGAGATATGGCCTAACACCACATGGCCGTTTTCAAGCTTGACGCGAAACGTTGCATTGGGCAGGTTTTCCACCACCTCGCCTTGCATTTGAATCGCATCGTCTTTCGCCATTGAAATAAAGCCCTCTTTCTATCTTTCCTTGTTAAACCAGTTTCAGCGGCCAAAGCCACCTTTGAAATTCGCTTTCTTGAGCAGGCTGTCGTATTGCTGCGACATCATGTAGGCCTGCACCTGTGCCATGAAATCCATGGTCACCACCACAATAATCAGCAACGAGGTTCCGCCGAAATAAAAGGGCACATTCCAGCGCAACACCATGAACTCGGGCAACAAACACACGGCCGTGATGTAAATTGCCCCCACCAGGGTCAGGCGCATCAAAATCTTGTCAATAAAGCGCGCCGTTTGATCGCCAGGGCGGATGCCCGGAATTAACGCGCCCGACTTTTTCAGGTTGTCGGCCGTTTCCTTGCTGTTAAACACCAGGGCTGTGTAAAAAAAGCAAAAGAAAATAATGGCTGCGGCGTACAGCGAAATGTAAAGCGGCTGGCCGGGCGACAAGGAAGCGGCAATGTCTGACAACCAATTGGAACCCTCGCCTGAGCCAAACCACGAGGTAAGGGTTGCCGGAAACAAAATAATGCTGGAGGCGAAAATCGGGGGAATGACACCCGCCATATTGAGCTTGAGGGGCAGATGCGAGGTTTGGCCTGCATAGACCTTGTTGCCGATTTGACGCTTGGCGTAGTTGACCAAGATCTTGCGCTGACCGCGCTCAACAAACACCACAAAGGCCGTGACCAGCACCACCAGCACCACAATGATCAACACCGCAATCGCCGACATGGAGCCGGTACGCACCAATTCAAACAGGCCGCCGAGCGCGCTCGGAAGGCCCGCTGCAATGCCCGCAAAAATGATGATCGAAATGCCATTGCCCAATCCACGCTCGGTGATTTGTTCGCCCAGCCACATGAGGAACATGGTGCCTGTGACCAAGGACACCACCGTGACGAAACGGAACATCAGGCCCGGATCGATCACCAGACCCGGCTGAGACTCCAGCGCGATCGAAATGCCGGTCGCTTGAAAGATTGCCAGTACGACAGTGGCGTAACGGGTGTATTGGGTAATTTTGCGACGGCCAGCTTCGCCTTCTTTTTTGAGCTGCTCAAATGTGGGGACCACCACGGTCATGAGCTGCATGATGATCGAGGCGGAGATGTACGGCATGATGCCGATTGCAAACACAGTAAAGCGCGACAGTGCTCCGCCCGAGAACATGTTGAAAAGGCCCAGAATTCCGCCGGCCTGCGATTGGAACAAGGCCGCGAGCTGCTCGGGATCAATGCCGGGAACCGGAATATGCGCACCAATGCGATACACGATCAACGCGAGCAACAAAAAGATCAGCCGCTTGCGCAAATCTGCGTAGCGGTCGGTCTTCATTGTCATTGCGTTGGCCATTGTGCGACTCTCGATTTAACGGCGATTAAGCGTTTTTCTTGGGCAGCTTGCGAGGACGCTCAACCGGCACGAGTTCCACCACGGTGCCGCCTGCGGCTTCAATGGCAGCCTTGGCGCCAGCTGTCACGCCCAGACCACGCACGGTGACTTTGCGAGAAAGCTCGCCCGACTTGATGACCTTGGCCTGGCGTGTGAGCTCGGCCACGATGCCGGCTTGCTTGAGCGCCAAAAGATCAATGTCATCGATGGGCAGTCGTTGCAGATCAGACAAACGCACTTCGGCGTTGAACTGGGCAAATGGGGCGGTAAAGCCGCGCTTGGGCAGACGACGATGCAGGGGCATTTGGCCGCCTTCAAAGCCGACTTTATGAAAACCACCCGAACGGGATTTTTGACCCTTGTGTCCACGGCCTGCGGTTTTGCCCAGGCCCGAGCCAATGCCACGGCCCACGCGACGCTTGGGATGCTTAGCACCCTCGGCAGGAGCGATGGAATTAAGGCGCATGTTTTTTTCAGTCATGTCGATCTCACTCAACCTTCACGAGGTAAGAAACCTTGTTGATCATTCCGCGAACCGCAGGGGTGTCTTCCAATGTGCGGGATTGACGGATCTTTTTCAGGCCCAGGCCAAGCACCGTGGCGCGGTGAGACTCACGCGTGCCGATCGGGCTTTTCACCAGGGTAACGGTTACGGTTTTCTTTTCCATGTGCTTCGCCTTAGCTCAGAATTTGCTCAACCGACAGGCCGCGCTTGTTGGCGATCTCTGCGGGGGTCTGCATGTTGCGCAGGCCGTTGATGGTGGCGCGCACCAGGTTGTAAGGGTTGGTCGAGCCCAGGCTCTTGGCCACCACATCGGTCACGCCGAGCACTTCGAAAATGGCGCGCATGGGGCCGCCCGCAATAATGCCGGTACCCTTTTGAGCAGGAGAAATCAGCACCGTTGACGCGCCGTGCTTGCCCATCACGGTGTGATGAAAGGTGCCACCCTTGAGCGGCACCTTGACCATTTTGCGGCGGGCTTCATCCATTGCCTTTTGAACCGCCACCGGCACTTCACGCGACTTGCCTTTGCCCATGCCAATGCGGCCGTCGCCATCGCCCACCACGGTGAGCGCTGCGAAACCCAGGATACGGCCACCCTTGACCACTTTGGTGACGCGATTGACCGAAATCATTTTTTCACGAAGACCGTCGTCGCGCTCTTCTGTGGTGACTTTTGCTTGCATCTTTGCCATTGATTGCTCCGTTATTCTGCTCGTGGGCCGCGCTTAAAACTGCAAGCCGCCTTCGCGGGCTGCATCGGCCAAGGCCTTGACACGGCCGTGGTACTTAAAGCCTGAACGGTCGAAGGCCACCTGGGTGATGCCGGCCGCTTTCGCTTTCTCGGCAACACGCTTGCCCACTGCCGCTGCCGCTGCAATGTTGCCGCCTTTTCCGCCCAACGATTTTTTCAGCTCGGGCTCAACCGTGGAAGCCGACACCAAAATCTTGCCGCCCGACGGGTCGATGATGCTGGCGTAGATATGGGTGTTGGTGCGATGAACCGACAAACGATTGACACGCAGTTGCGCAATCTTGAGTCGGGTTTGACGCGCCCGGCGAAGCCGGCTTTGTTTCTTGTCCATGATGGAGTTTTCCCAGTCCGATTATTTCTTCTTGGTTTCTTTAATGATCACCACTTCGTCGACATAGCGAACACCCTTGCCTTTGTAAGGCTCAGGGGGGCGATACGCGCGCACTTCGGCGGCGATCTGGCCCACTTGCTGGCGATCAATGCCTTTGATCACGATCTCGGTCTGCGAAGGCGTTTCAGCCTTGACGCCTTTGGGCATTTTGTGCACGACCGGGTGTGAAAAACCCAGCGACAGGTTCAGCGCATCGCCTTGGGCCTGGGCACGATAGCCCACGCCCACCAAGGAGAGCTTGCGCTCGAAACCCTTGGAAACGCCCTGGACCATATTGGCCACGAGCGCACGCAACGTGCCGCTCATCGCTCGGGAATGACGCGAGCTGTTAGCCGCTTTAAATGTGATCTTTCCGTCGTCGAGCTTGATTTCAACATCGCCTTTGAGCGTTTGCTTCAACGTGCCCAAGGGGCCTTTGACCGTGATCGCATCGGCGGTGATGGTGGCTTCTGTTCCAGCGGGCAAGGCCACAGGGTATTTAGCAATTCGTGACATGACAGGCCCCTTAAGCGACGATGCCGATCACTTCGCCGCCCACACCAGTGGCGCGCGCTTTGCGATCGGTCATGATGCCCTTCGGCGTTGAAACAATCGCCACGCCCAAGCCGTTCATGACGGTTGGCAGCTGATGGCGGCTCTTGTAAATGCGCAGGCCAGGGCGGCTGACGCGCTCAATGCGCTCGATGACCGGACGGCCAGCGTGGTACTTCAGGCCAATTTCAAGATCAGCTTTGGCGCCTTGCTGATTGACATTGAAGTGCTCGATATAGCCTTCATCCTTCAGCAGGGTCGCGATTGCGATTTTTAGCTTTGATGCCGGCATGGCTACCGAAGGCTTCTCAACGCTTTGGGCGTTGCGAATGCGGGTAAACATATCGGCGATGGGATCACTCATGCTCATAGTGTTGAATTCCCTTCTTACCAGCTGGCTTTGGTGAGGCCAGGTACCTCGCCACGGAACGCGATCTCACGGATCTTGGCCCGGGCAAGCCCAAACATACGGAAGGTGCCGCGAGGGCGACCGGTGAGTTCGCAACGATTGCGCAAACGCGTTGGGTTGGCGTTGCGCGGCAGCTTTTGCAACGCAAGGCGCGCCTCGTAGCGCTCTTCTTCAGACTTAGACTGGTCTTTGATGGTGGCCTGCAGCGCAGCGCGCTTAGCAGCATATTTCTTGACCAGTTGTTCGCGTTTTTTCTCGCGATTGATAAGTGACAGCTTAGCCATGAGATTCCTCAGTGCTTGAAAATTAGTTGCGGAAAGGGAAGCGGAAGGCGGTGAGCAAAGCCTTGGCTTCTTCATCGCTTTTCGCAGTGGTGGTGATGCTGATGTTCAGGCCGCGAAGCGCATCGATCTTGTCGTATTCCACTTCAGGAAAAATGATCTGCTCTTTCACGCCAATGTTGTAATTGCCGCGGCCATCAAAGGCCTTGCCGGAGATACCGCGAAAATCCCGCACACGGGGCAAGGCGATCGTAATGAAACGATCAAGGAATTCGTACATGCGGCTGCCACGCAAGGTGACCATGCAACCAATGGGGTAGCCCTCGCGGATCTTAAAGCCTGCAATCGCCTTGCGAGCCTTGGTGACCACTGGCTTTTGGCCTGCGATCTTGGTCATATCGCCAACCGCATGCTCGATCACTTTTTTGTCGGCCACGGCTTCAGACAAGCCCATGTTCAGAGTGATCTTGGTAAGACGGGGCACTTCCATGACGCTCTTATAGCCAAACTTGGCGGTGAGCTCAGGAACAATTTTTTCACGGTAAATAGACTGCAAACGCGCCATGATTTTTCCTTAGCCTGCTTAGGCTACTGCGGGAGCCGGCAGGGGCTCGCCGTTGGACTTAAAGACACGGATCTTTTTGTCGCCTTCGACTTTCACGCCGACACGATCTGCCTTTTGGGTGGAGGGATTGAAGATCGCCACATTGGACTGGTCGATCGGCATGGCTTTGCTTTCGATGCCGCCCGTGGTGTTCTTCATGGGGTTGGGACGCACATGCTTTTTGGCCACGTTAATGCCTTCGATCAGCAAGTGGCTGTCGCTGACGCGGGCCGAAACAACGCCACGCTTGCCTTTGTCTTTTCCCGTGATGACGATGACTTCATCGCCTTTACGAATTTTGTTCATTCGGTGATCTCCGAGTTCTGCGCTGATGGCTTAAATCACTTCCGGCGCAAGCGAGACGATCTTCATGAATCGCTCACTGCGCAGCTCGCGCGTAACGGGCCCGAAAATGCGGGTGCCGATAGGCTCGAGCTTGGCGTTTAGCAGCACAGCTGCATTGCCGTCGAACTTGATCAACGAGCCGTCGGGACGGCGCACGCCTTTTGCAGTGCGAACCACCACGGCGTTGTAGATCTCGCCTTTTTTGACACGGCCACGCGGGGCTGCGTCTTTGATGCTGACCTTGATAATGTCGCCCACACCGGCATAGCGCCGCTTGGACCCGCCAAGGACCTTGATACACATGACTGAACGTGCGCCGGTGTTGTCGGCGACATCCAGACGCGATTCTGTCTGAATCATGATTGTTCTCTTCCCAACTTAACCGCCACAGGCGGTCAGTCTTGGTCCCGTTTCAGGGCTTAATGCCCCGCAAGGGTTGACTGTGTTTGCTGCCATCAGGCCGGGGCTTGTAAGAGCACCCAACCCACCTTACTGCAAAAACGAAATCTCGCGATTTCGGAAAGCCTTCAAGTATATCTCGCTTGCCCCGGGCCTGCAAGGGGCAAGCGGGAAAGCTTAAATAATGACGGCCTCGGCGATCCGACGCGTGACTGTCCAGGCCTTGGTTTTTGAGATGGGGCGAGTTTCCGCGATCTCCACCACATCGCCAACCTTTAAACCACCCTCTTCGTTGTGGGCGTGATACTTTTTCGATCTGCCCACGATTTTGCCGTACAAGGGGTGCTTGACCTTGCGCTCGACCAAAACGGTGACCGTTTTATTCATTTTGTCGCTGACCACGCGACCCACCAGGGTGCGCTTCAAGGCTTGTTTTTCAGCGGAGGCGTTCATGCGGCCTTCCTTTCACGAATCAGGGTCTTCACACGGGCAATGTCACGACGCACCCGGGTCAGCTGGGAGGTGTTGGCCAGCTGCTGGGTGGCATGCTGCATGCGCAGGTTGAAATGGGCGCGCAGCAAATCCTCGAGCTCTTTGCCCAGGGCTGCGTCGTCTTTGGTTCTCAGTTCAGATGCTTTCATCTTTTTTCTCCAGGCGGCTTGGCCGATTAACGGCCAGGCTGGCGGGTGACAAAGGTGGTGGCCAAGGGCAGTTTGGCAGCAGCCAAACGGAATGCCTCACGGGCCAGGGCTTCATCGACACCGTCCATTTCATAGAGCACTTTGCCGGGCTGAATCTCAGCCACATAGTACTCGGGGTTGCCCTTTCCGTTGCCCATACGAACTTCGGCAGGCTTAATCGAGATCGGCTTATCGGGAAAAATGCGAATCCAGATCCGGCCGCCACGCTTGATATGACGGGTCATGGCGCGACGAGCCGCCTCAATCTGGCGGGCGGTGATACGGCCACGGACCGTCGCTTTCAAGCCGAATTCGCCGAAAGCGACATCGGCGCCACGGGTAGCCAGGCCGGTATTGCGGCCCTTTTGTTCTTTACGATATTTACGACGTGCGGGTTGCAGCATGATGACGCCTCAGTTTAGGACGCAGGCTTTTCAGCCTCGGGGGCTGCAGCCTTGCGAACACGTTTAACAGGTTTTTTCACCTCGGTCGCAGGCGCTGGTGCGCCAGCAGACTCTTGGCCAGCTTCCTTGGCGCCAGCGCGCTTCGCGGGTGCCTTGCGGGGCCTGCGCTCATCGCGCTCACGCGGTGCGGCTTCGGGCTCTGCCGCTACCGGCGCATCGCCACGGCCCAAGGTGTCGCCTTTATAAACCCACACCTTGATACCGATAATGCCATAGGTGGTTTTTGCTTCCGAAGTGGCGTAATCGATATCGGCGCGCAAGGTATGAAGCGGCACACGGCCTTCGCGATACCACTCGGTTCGTGCAATCTCAATGCCATTGAGCCGGCCAGCGCTCATGATCTTGATGCCCTGTGCGCCCAAGCGCATGGCATTTTGCATGGCGCGCTTCATGGCACGACGGAACATGATTCGTTTTTCGAGCTGCTGGGCGATGCTGTCGGCAATCAGCTGGGCATCGATCTCGGGCTTGCGAATCTCTTCAATATTCACGTGCACGGGAACACCCATCATGCTGGCCAGCTGGGTCTTCAGGCTTTCAATGTCCTCGCCTTTTTTACCGATCACAACGCCGGGGCGCGCACTGTAAATGGTGATGCGTGCGTTTTTGGCAGGACGCTCAATCAAGACACGGCCAACGGCTGCAGACTTCAGGCGGCCGCGCAGGAATTCGCGAACCTTGATGTCTTCGTTGAGCATGCGGCCGTAATCGCGCGCATTGGCAAACCAGCGAGAAGACCAGTTGCGGGAGACCGCAAGCCTGAATCCGGTGGGATGAATTTTCTGACCCATAATGTTCCTTAATTGCCTACGACAATTGAAATATGGCAGCTTGGCTTTTCAATGCGCACACCGCGACCTTTGGCGCGTGCATCGAATCGGCGCAACTTGGTGCCTTGCTCGACCGTGATGGTCTTGACCTTGAGCTCATCGATATCGGCACCATCGTTGTGTTCTGCATTGGCAATGGCTGACTCCAGCACTTTTTTGACAATGACAGCTGCTTTTTTCGGAGTGAAGGTGAGCGTGTTGAGCGCTTGCTCAACTGACTTGCCCCGAATCATGTCGGCGACCAATCGGCCTTTTTGAGCCGAGAGCCGAACGCCACGGAGCACTGCACGGGTTTCGATTGCCATGATGCTTACCTCTTCGCTTTCTTGTCAGCTGCGTGGCCCTTGAAAGTACGGGTCAGCGCGAACTCGCCAAGCTTGTGGCCCACCATGTTGTCGGTCACATAGACCGGCACATGCTGCTTGCCGTTATGAACAGCGATCGTCAGGCCCACGAACTCGGGAAGAATCGTGGAGCGACGGGACCAGGTTTTAATGGGCCGCTTGTCATTGGAGCCTGATGCCTTCTCGACTTTCACGAGAAGGTGGCCATCGACGAAGGGGCCTTTCTTAGTTGAACGTGACATAGTGGTAGATCCTTACGCCTTATTTGCGCTTGTGACGGCTCGTCACAATCATGGAAGTGGTGCGCTTGTTGCGACGGGTCTTAAAGCCCTTGGTGGGAGTGCCCCACGGGCTGACCGGAGCCTGCGCCTCGCCGGTGCGGCCTTCACCACCACCGTGGGGGTGATCGATCGGGTTCATGGCCACGCCGCGAACTGTTGGGCGGATACCGCGCCAGCGCACTGCGCCAGCCTTGCCGAACTGGCGAAGGTTATGCTCTTCGTTGCCCACTTCACCAATCGTTGCGCGGCACTCAATGTGCACGCGGCGAATTTCGCCAGAACGCAAACGCACTTGTGCGTAGGTGCCTTCGCGGGCCAAGAGCTGTGCAGAGCCACCCGCTGAACGGGCCAGCTGTGCGCCCTTTCCGGGAAGCATTTCGATGCAATGAATGGTGGAGCCCACCGGGATATTGCGCAAAGGCAAAGTATTGCCCGGGCGGATCGGCGCCTGTGCACCGCTCATGAGGCTTTGGCCGACGGCCAACCCTTTGGGCGCAATGATGTAGCGGCGCTCGCCATCGGCGTAGCAGAGCAATGCGATATGCGCGCTGCGGTTGGGATCGTATTCAATGCGCTCGACTTTGGCGGCAATGCCATCTTTGTCATTGCGACGAAAATCGATGAGGCGATAGTGCTGCTTGTGACCACCGCCGCGATGACGCGTGGTGATGTGGCCGTTGTTGTTGCGGCCAGCGGTTTTGGATTGCGCTTCAACCAGTGCTGCAAAGGGACGGCCTTTGTACAGATCGGGGGTGGTGACGCGAACCACTGCACGGCGGCCCGGAGATGTTGGCTTGAGCTTAACGACTGGCATTTAGATAGCCTCCCCGCCGAAATTGATTTCCTGCCCTTTGGCAAGGCTCACATAAGCTTTGCGAACATTGCGGCGACGGCCTTCAGAGCGGCCAAATCGCTTGGCTTTTCCTTTGGCATTCAACACACGAACCGATTTCACTTCGACTTTGAACATGAGCTCAACAGCCGCCTTGATTTCAGGCTTGGTCGCGTCTTGCAACACGCGGAACGCAAACTCATTGTTGCGCTCTGCAATCGCAGTGCTTTTTTCAGAAATGATCGGTGCCAAGAGCACCTTCATGAGACGCTCATTGTTCATGACAGCATCTCCTCTACTTTGGTCAGTGCGCCGCGAGTGATGAGCACGCGATCGAAATACACCAGCGAAACAGGATCAGTGTACTCGGGCTCAACGATGGCGATGCTTTGCAAATTGCGGGTGGCAAGATGCAGGTTTTCATCAAAGCTGTCAGTGATTAACAGCACCGAATCAAGGCCCATTTGCTTGAGCTTGGACGCGACGAGTTTGGTTTTGGGGGCTTCGACTTCGAACTTTTCCACCACGGCCAGGCGGCCTTCGCGAGCCAGCTGAGAAAGGATCGAGCGAACACCGGCGCGATACATTTTCTTGTTGACCTTGTGCGAGAAATTTTCTTCAGGCGAGTTCGGGAAGATCTTGCCACCACCACGCCACAGCGGACTGGACGCACGACCGGCACGCGCACGGCCCGTGCCTTTTTGGCGCCAGGGTTTTTTGGTGGATTTGTTGATCTCGGCACGGCCTTTTTGGGCGCGATTGCCGCTGCGCGCGTTGGCCTGATAAGCCACCACGACTTGGTGAATCAGAGGCTCGTTAAAGTCACGGTTAAACACCGTGTCATTGGCCTGCACCGAGCCAGCCGCTTGGCCGGATTCGTTTAAGAGTTTGAGTTCCATGGTCTGCCCCTTTACGCTTTCTTGGCGGCCTGGGCAGGCTCGCGGACTGTGGGACGAATCACCACATTGCCGCCCTTGGAGCCAGGAACGGCGCCTTTGATGAGCAGCAATTGGCGAGCCGCGTCGACTCGGGCGATTTCGAGGTTTTGCACGGTGCGCTTGAGCACGCCGTCGTGGCCCGACATGCGCTTTCCCGGAAACACGCGGCCCGGATCCTGGGCCATACCGATCGAGCCCGGAACATTGTGCGAACGCGAGTTGCCGTGTGAGGCGCGGCCAGAATTGAAGTTGTGGCGCTTGATGGTGCCGGTAAAGCCCTTGCCCTGGGTGGTGCCGGTCACATCGACCTTTTGGCCCGCCTGGAAGATTTCGGCCGATACCTGCTCGCCCGCTTTAAGTTCGGCAAGCTTGTCGTGCGCAACATGGAATTCTTTAAGAACTGAGGCACCTTGTGCGCCCGCTTTGGCCAGATGGCCAGCAAGGGGCTTGGTGACGCGGTTTGCCCGCTTGTCGCCGAAGGCAAGCTGAACGGCACAATAGCCGTCGCTCTCAGCAGATTTGATTTGGGCCACGCGGTTGTTAGACACGTCGATCACGGTGACAGGAACAGTATCGCCCTCTTCCGTGAAAATACGGGTCATGCCAACCTTGCGACCGAGCAGTCCAAGGCTCATTTTTTCTCCGATCCTGGCTACGATTGGCCAGGGCTGATTTCAAAAACTTGTTTAATTGCTTTCCCGAAACCGGGAAAGCCTTCAATTTTAACCGTTTTGTTGCTTTCCCCGCAAGGGGCAAGGCTTACTGCAGCTTAATTTCGACATCCACGCCAGCCGGCAGGTCGAGTTTCATCAGGGCGTCGACCGTTTTATCAGTCGGATCCACGATATCCATGAGGCGCTGATGGGTACGCAGCTCGAACTGGTCACGCGAGGTTTTATTCACATGGGGGCTGCGCAGCACGTCAAAGCGCTTGATCGCAGTGGGCAGGGGAACCGGGCCACGCACCACAGCGCCAGTGCGCTTGGCGGTATCGACGATTTCCATGGCCGACTGATCGATCAGTTTGTAATCAAAAGCCTTGAGGCGGATACGAATTTTTTGTTGCATTTCAAATCTCCAAAGAGCGAGTTAAAGAACAAAACCTGCTGGGTGGATTGCCACGGGCTGCTGAGCAGCCCTCGCAATGACGGCTTCGATTACCACTGGCCTTGCGGCTCTCGCAATGACAAGTTTAGAACGTCATTGCGAGGAGCCCGCGAGGGCGACGCGGCAATCTGTTTACTCAATAATCTTTGCCACGACGCCGGCGCCGACGGTTCTGCCGCCTTCACGAATCGCAAAGCGCAAGCCCTGCTCCATCGCAATGGGCGCAATCAGCGAGACCGTGATCTTCACGTTATCGCCAGGCATCACCA